>ERZ773136.1184-NODE-1184-length-26562-cov-13.588976_pt1 | contig 26562 bp, 32 predicted proteins | sample MGYA00580855_ERZ773136 | MGnify/ENA primary metagenome ERZ773136 (study PRJEB29015, sample SAMEA2737860) | human gut metagenome | biome: human gut; feature: human-associated habitat; material: faeces | place: China | collected 2012 ... | reverse complement strand
TGGGTCAAATGCGTGTCCGCCGAACGGGGCCATGGGTCAAAATCTCGTGTCCATTCTCTTGGGTACAATTTAATTCCCCGTGTGGGTCACGGTGTGGGTCAAACAACTTTCAGGACGCGAACGAGGGGCGCACCTCCGACAGCGGCAAGCCAAGCCGCTGCGCTCTGTCCCGCTCATAGGTGACACGGGTCACTTCTTCAATAAAGCTTTTCTCTTTCGGCGTGGCGCTTGCCCAACGCACACTGTATTTGCGGCACAGTTGAAAGAATATCTCATAAAAACGTTCTTCCTCTGCATCTTTGCGGCAATACCACGCCGCATCAGACGCCGGTCTGATTTTATTCATATCCATGCAAAGCACCTCCTCGCAGAAAATCAATCCAGATAGGTGAAGAAAATTCGTTTGGCAGCTTCGTCCGCAATCAAATACCTTGGCGCGGAAGATTGAAAGGTTGGAAGTAAAACGGCCCCAAAGTCTTCCTCATAATGCTTCGCCAAGCTCGTCGTCTTCGCTTCAAGCACCACATCGCCGGTCAAACCGCTGTCAATGGACAGCTTGATGCCATAGGCGATCAGCAGCCTCCCTATCCCTCTGTACTTCGGGGTTCCTCCGTCGAGCGTAGGATTTGACTCAGGCTGTGCCTCCATATACACAATGTGTACGACCAGCGCAGTCGGAAGGACCTCATATGCTGCCAGAGCAATCAGCTCATCTCCAACTCTAGCTGCGTATTTTTCGTAATTTTCGTCGGCCAGATATTCGCTGGCCCAGGAGGTCTGCCACAAGGGTTCTCGGTCTGTCAACGCAGCATCCTGCGGCGTCATCGGCTCAATAGCCACCGGCACTTGTCGATTCATTGCATCGTAAACAAATGGTCGAAACTGCACAGCCCTCACCTCATAAATAGTATACCACGGTTTTTGTGAAAAATGAAGTGGGAAATTAAAGCTATCCGCAATCACGCTTTTTGTTTTAAAAACGCACCGCTGTAAACCTGCTAAAAAGTCAAGCCCTAATTAAAAAAAGTTATCGGCAGAAAAAGAGTATAGCAAAGCAGAGACGGCAAAACGGAACACTTGGCCGCCTCAAATAAAGCATTGGAGATCTCAGCTCATTCTATTGCCGGCAAGCTGCGGTAGAGCTCTGTGACCTTGCCATAATAGACTCGGAGGAACTTATTCAGGCCCGCTACCATAGCGAGTTTACCACTCTTTCCCTCGCCGCGTTTTTTCTCAATGAATGTAAAGATCGGGTCGTTTGCCGGCTTGTGCATCACATAGCTCTGCATGACTTCGTACCCGGTCTTACGCAGATAGCGATTTCCCCGCTTGGAGATATGCCGGTTATTCGCGCAGAATTTGCCGGACTGGTACGGCGGCGCATCGATGCCGGCGTATGCGATGAGAGCCCGCTTGCTGTGAAAGCGTCGGACATCTCCGATCTCCGCGATCAGGCGCGGAGCCAGCGTGTCCCCGATGCAGGGCATTTCGCGCACGAGAGAATATTCCGGCAGAGTCTTGGCGAGAGCTTGCATCTGTGTTAAAATATTGCAATGCTTCCGCACCGGCTTATTACGATTCAATTTGGTTTGTGACACGCACACGGCATAGCCGGAGCACCCTGCTCAATCGAATCTTTATAACAAGAGGGCGGAGGACTGTTTACAGCTCGATCGCTTGGCTCATCAAATAGACCGTCCATCCATTGCCCTCCCATTATAACAAAAATAAGCATAGCTTCCGAGGCTATGCGCTTCGGGTGCTATGCTTATTTTGTACCAATCAAAGAAACTTTCCCTAAGGCGGAGCATTGGAGTGTGGCGTCGCCAGAGGTGGTGGTGAGATTCCGGTCATAGTGGCCGCTGCGGTGGTAACCCTGACGGGTCTCACTGCGCTCGTAACAGGCGGCCTGCATCAGTGACTCCGCCTCCTTCTCCAGCAGTTCTTTCAGCATCTCTTCCACGCTGTCACGGACCACTTCCTTGACCTGGCCCTATTATAAGGGACTTTGTGTGGTGGCTCAATTATTCGTAAACGTTTGCTCAAAAATGGCTCACTTATATATCAGCGTTTACAAGTACCATAGAACGGACGTATTCGCCACCTTTGTCAACAGGTCGAATTCTTGACGGCACCAGAGCGTTCTTTCCACTCCGACTTTCTCTCCGTCCGAGAGAGCATATCTACAAAAGCAAAAAGCAGATGTCGGAGGCATTTCCCTCGGGCATCCGCTTTAACTTTTCATTGTCATAGTATAATTATCCTTTGCATAAGGGCTTTTCTCGGCACTTCAATCTACTGTAGGCACGAGACGGAAAGAAGTCCAGCCAGATGCTGGACTTCCAACCCAAACTTGCTGTAATAGAGGGTTTGTTTTACTCGCTGTCGGCTTATTCACTGCACAGTGCAATAATGGTCAATGCAAACAATTCTGCACTCCGGATAATCTCATCCACTACGAGATATTCATCAGCTCCGTGCATATGATAGTCTATGCCTTGTTTGGAAGCGCCAAACGCCACACCGTTTTTTAGAAAGTGCGCATATGTCCCACCGCCAATGGTAAGGCACCTACCCAGTTCGCCCATGATCTGCTCATAACAGCCTAAAAGTGTCTGGATAAACGGGCTATTTTCCGGCACATAATGAGGGGGGATCATTTTGCAGCTCTCCGGAAGATGCAAGCCATAAGCTGCCAGTTTTTCACGCAGTACCTCAAGCACAGTCTCTTCGCTTGCGCACATGGGCGCGCGGCAGTCTATACGACCGGACATACTGCCTTCTGCATAATGGAGCACATTGGAGGTTAACACCAATCTGCCAGATAGTTCATCTGCCTGTGCCACACCAGCTGCCTCACCGTAAAATGTGCCATGCGGAAATAACCCCGCTAGTCCGCGCAGACGGCACTGCCCTTCACAGTCGGCAAAGGGCAGCCGCATCAGCAGTGCCAATAACCCCGTAAGTGCACTGTTTCCCTCCCAAGGTGTAGAGGCATGGGTGCTTTTTCCTTCCGCATAGATTACAATACACCCATTTTTTTCTTCCCATCTAAAAGCAATTCCGGTCTGCTCCTCTGTAGCGATGGCGACCTCTGCGATCTCATCTGTTAAGATTCCTTCTATAACAGCTTCTGCCTTACCGGGGACCGCATTGCCAACCGTACCGCCGTCAATTCTGCGGATGCAGGGAAGCACAGTCTTCTCTTCCCATGTACCTGAATAGCTCGTATATAGGCCGCCCTTTTCCAAGTTGATGACGGGATACTCTCCGTCCGGCGAATAAGAACAGGGTGCTTCTTTGAAATGGCTGTAATAGCAGTCGGTATCACGGCAGCCTGTCTCTTCATCCGCGCCGAGAATCAGGCGAACATTGTACTTGAGCGAGATATTCAGTTCCCGCACCGCTCGCATGGCATATAGTGCTGCTACGGCAGGTCCCTTATCATCGCAGGTCCCGCGGCCATAGAGCTTTCCATCCCTAAGCAAAGGGACAAACGGCTCCGTCACACTCCAGCCATCGCCAGCCGGGACCACATCCACGTGTGCCAGGATATCCAACTGCGCAGGGCAGTCGTTTATATCCACATAGGCGACCTTATTCTCTAAGATTGTCGGCTTCAATCCGAACACTTCGGCACGGGCAGTGATTGCCTCAAGTGCACGGACACATTCAACACCAAACGGCGCATTTTTCTCTTCAGGTGCATTTACGCTCGGAATACGGATCATATCCATGATATCGTCCAGCAATTCCTTGCGATGCTCCTCAAAATAGGCATGTAGCCTTGGCACTTCATCAGAAACGTTTTTATTCATATAGCACACACGACACGAAATGATTCGGTTCCACTTCTTTCAGATTGCAGACGTGCTCCGCACAAGCCGCGGTAGCATTCGGACAGCGTGCCGCAAAACGGCAACCAGGCTTGGGCTCGATGGGGCTTTTGACTTCGCCTGTCAGGATTTGACGCTTCCTTCCGCGTGTTGAAAGATCCGGGATGGGAATTGCTGACAGCAGCGCCTTTGTATACGGGTGCAGTGGATTCTGGAACAGCTCTTTACTGGGCACTCTTTCCACACACTGCCCCAAATACATCACCGCAATCTCATCCGAGATGTGCTTAACGACCGACAGATCATGTGTGATAAAAACATACGTTAGTCCCAGTTCATCCTGGAGATCCATCATCAGGTTCAGGATCTGTGCCTGAATGGAAACATCCAGTGCCGAGACCGGCTCATCACAGACGATAAACTCTGGGTTGACCGCAAGGGCACGTGCCACACCGATTCTCTGACGTCGTCCGCCATCCAACTCGTGCGGATATGCATTGATGAAGCGCTGTGCCAAGCCGACTGTATCCATCAGCTCTTCTACACGCTTTTGGATGTCCTGACGGTTTTTGATCAGGTCATTGGCAATGATTGGCTCCGCGATGATCTCGCTGACTGACATCCGTGGATTGAGCGAGGAATACGGGTCCTGGAAGATCATCTGCGCACGTGTGCGCATTTTCTTCATCTGAGACGAACGGAGCTTATAGATATTCTGTCCATCCAACAGCATCTCACCAGAGGTTGGCTCCAACAGATTCAGCATCAAACGCCCAAGTGTCGATTTGCCGCAGCCGGATTCGCCAACGATGCCCAATGTCTTTCCCTTGGGAATTGAAAGCGTCACATCATCGACTGCATGAAGCATGCCGCGCGGCGTCTTAAAATATTTTTTCAAATGATTTGCCTGGATAAAAGCCTCAGCCATTTTCCTCTGCCTCCTTTCCCATCGTCTCATTGATCTTACCTGCCATCTTGTGGCAACGGATACGGTGCATTCCCGCCTGATAGAGCGGTCCGTTTTCCGCCTTGCAACAATCCATACAATCCGGACAGCGGGGATGGAATTTACAGCCGTCCGGCAGATCAGTCGGATCTGGCATCAAACCCGGAATAGGCTTGAGACGTTCGGTCTCATCATCCAGTCGCGGCACTGAATCAAACAGTCCCTCTGTATAAGGGTGATGCGGCTTAGACGTATCAAAAATATCCTCTACCGTGCCGTATTCTACGATCTCGCCGGCATACATAATCGCCACATCATCGCAGGTCTGCGCCACGACGCCGAGGTCGTGGGTGATGAGCAGCATGGCTGTGTTAAAGCGCTGCTTGAGATCTTCCATCATATCCAACACCTGTGCCTGAATCGTTACATCCAACGCCGTGGTCGGCTCATCTGCAATAACAAGCGCAGGATCGCACACGAGCGCCATCGCAATAACAACTCGCTGTTTCATACCACCGGAAAACTGATGGGGATACTCGTTCTTACGTTCGGTCGGGATACCGACCATATTAAGAATCTGATCAACGCGTGCGTCAATCTCCGGGGCACGCTTTTTCGCCCGTTTTCTCCCCGGGTTCCCATCCTTGGTCTCCTGATGCAGTTCCAGCACCTCGGCAATCTGATCTCCAATTGTAATAACCGGATTCAAACTGCTCATAGGATCCTGAAAGATCATCGAGATTTTCTCGCCGCGAATACGGGACTGCATATCATCCACTGACAGTGCAAGAAGGTCCTCACCATCGAAGGCAATACTGCCCGATCGGATATTACCGGTACGTTCCGGCAGCAGACGCAGGATGCTTTTCGCAGTTGTTGTCTTTCCTGCACCGGTCTCACCAACAATACCAAGAGTTTTACCTCGGCGCACCTGAAGGTCGATGCCGTTAACTGCACGTACAATCCCATCTTCGGTATCGTAACTGACTTCCAGGTCGCGGATGTCTAACAAAATATCATTCATGGCATGTTCTCCCTTCACTTCAGCTTCGGGTCGAGGGCATCTCTAAGGCCATCTCCCATAAAGTTGCAGGCTAAAACAGCCAGCATGATCGTAATACCTGGGAAAAGCACAAGGTGCGGATAATCGCGCATGAACTCCTGGCCCTCAGTCAGAATGGCACCCCATTCCGGATCGGGCGGCTGAACACCAAGACCGATAAAGCTCATTGATGCCGCCGTGAGGATCACACCGCCGAGGGCGAGTGTAGCCTGCACGATGATGGGACCCATCGCGTTGGGGATAATGTGACGCAGGATAATACGCACTGTAGAGGTGCCACCGCAGCGTGCCGCCTCAATGTACTCACTGTTTTTTATTGTCAACACAGAGGAACGGACGATCATGGCGAACTGCGGTATCAGTGACACCATGATAGCCAGCATCAGGTTCATCACACCCTGGCCAAGTGCAGAAACCACGCAGATGGCAAATAGTGTGGACGGGATCGCCATCAAAATGTCCATAAAACGCATCACAACGATATCGATTTTGCCGCCATAGAAGCCGGAGATCGCGCCAACTGCGCCGCCAAGGAGCATACCGCCCAGGACCGACGTCACACCGATAAACAGCGAGATGCGCGCGCCATACAGGATACGCAGGAGCAGATCTCGGCCATAACTGTCGGTGCCAAACCAATGCTGAAGGCTTGGCGTCTGGTTTTTGTTCATCAGATCATGGAGAATAATTTTGTCATAGTCCACAAAAATACTCACAAAAAGCGATGCCAATATAATCGCCACAAAAATAATCAAACCACAAACAGCAAGCTTGTTTTTCAGCAGTTGGTGCCAGACCATTCCCAACTGAGAACGCTTTTTAGGCGCCGCATGCTTCATATTTTCTTGCGCTTTTTTCGTTGTCATACTGACGCCTCCTCACTTCTGATACTGTGCCTTAATACGGGGATCCACATAGGCGTAAATAATATCAACAACCAAGTTCACCATACCGAATAGCACCGCCAGCAGCAGCGTGCATGCCATAACCGCAGGAACATCCTTCGCTCGAATGGAGTTGATCAGCAGACTGCCGATACCGGACATACCAAATACCGACTCCGTAATGACCGATCCGGAAAGCATACCGCCGAAGTTGACGCCGACCACAGTGATTAGAGGAATCAGCGCGTTTGGCAGGCAGTGGCGAAAGATGATGCGCTGCTTGTCAGAGCCCTTGGCCATGGCCGTCGTCACATAATCCTGACGAATCACTTCAAGCATCGTCGAACGAGTCATTCGCAGGAGAGTCTCAAATGTGGATGCCGAACTGGTGATAGCCGGCAGGATAAAGCAGGCAAACGAATCCGAACCGTAAGACGGCAGCCAGCCCAACCTTGCTGAGAAGAATATAATCAGCATCAAGCCCAGCCAAAATGGCGGGATGGAAATAAATCCCAAGCCAAGCACCGTTGTCAGATTGTCTATCCATGAATACTGTTTGACCGCCGACAGGATGCCAAGCGGAAGGCCGATCAGAGTCGCGATCAGAACGCTCAGCAGTGCAAGCTTCAACGTAGTGGGAAAGCGTGCCTTGATCTCATTAACGACCGGTTGCTTCGTTGAGTAAGAAGTGCCAAAATCACCGCGCAGAGCATCTTTGACGTAATTTGCATAACGAACGAGAAACGGGTCGTTCACGCCCAGTTCTTCATTAATCTGTTCGATCGCTTCCGGCGTTGCTTTTTCACCCAGAATCAGTCGTGCGGGATTGCCCGGCATAAAACTCATGATCGAGAAAATAATGAACGATACACCGATGATAACCGGGATCATCAGAGCAAGACGTTTGAGGATATATTTGTACATAGAAGCATCCTTTCTCTGGCTTACCCTTTTGGGACGCCAAGAATATATCCCGCTTTAAAAGTTGGGGCGATGGCACTTGAAGGTGCCATCGCCCCAAAAACTTTAACTCCAGCTGAATTCGTACAGGTTGTAGAACGACCAGGGGTTAGCGGACACACCATTAAGATTCTTGTTAGCAGCAATATTTTTGGTATTCCAAATTGTCGGGATCATGGGGACTTCATCGCTCAGACGGATGAGCAGTTCCTGATAGAGAGCGGCTCTCTCATTCTCGTCAAGTGTCACGCGCGCCGTATCTAACAGCTCATCAACTCTGGCATCGCTGAACTTGCTGTAGTTACGAATATTCATCTGAGAGGAGTGGATCGCCGTGTAGAGCACCTCATCGATCGTCGGGGCAGTAAACGTACCGCCATCCACGATAATATTGCCTCTGCCGGAAACAGCTGCATCATCAAATGCAGAGCGCTCCATCTGGCTGATGGTCGCGTTGATGCCGATCTCCTTAAGGGAGTTCTGCAGCACCTGCGCAAACTTGGACGCCTTGGTATTGTAAAGGATGATCTCAATTTCGGTACTACCGTCCACGCCGGCCTTGTCAAACAACTCCTTAGCCTTTTCAAGGTCATAGGGATACTTCGTCACCTCGTCGGTGTAGCCGAGGTACTCAGGGGTCGCGAAGGTGTCAACGATGGTACCGTCGCCATCCAGAATACCGTAGAGCATGGACTCCTTATCCGTTGCATAGGCCATGGCCTTACGGGCATCAATATTGTCGAAGGGAGCCTTGGAGCAGTTGAGCTGGATGAAGTTCATGCCAAATGCCTGTCCCTTGTGGAGTGTGAGCTTGTCGTTGCTCTCAATACGGGAGAAGCTGCTCTGCTGAACGTCAACATAAGCATCAATATCTCCGGATTCAAGGCTCAGCACTGCGGAGTTCGCGTCCGTGATGACCTGATAAACAACCGTCTTAATAGGCACCTCGCCCATGTGGTAATACTCGTTCGCTTCGAGAGTGACCTTCTCGCCGACCTTCCAATCAACAACATGATACGGGCCCGTCGTCACAGGGTTCTTGGCAAATGCCTCTTCTCCCATGGATTCAAATGCAGCCTGAGAGAAGATACCCGCCGTGGGCAGTGACATTGCAAACAGGAATTCGGGATAGGGACCGTCAAGGATAACCTTAACATTATCCTCATCGACCTTTTCCACACCGACAACACGGGCAAAGCTGGGCACTGCCATGGGCATTTCCATACCGCGCTGGAGAGAGAACACCACATCGTCGATCGTCATGTCCGTACCATCAGAGAACTTGACGCCAGACTTGATCTTAAAGGTGTACTCCTTACCGTCCTCGGAAGTTGTCCAAAATTCTGCAAGGCAGGGTTTGATCTCATAGGTCTCATTATCCATACGTACAAGCGGATCATAGACCGACATATTAATACGCATGCCGTTGTCATTCAGGTTATTGTGCGTGTCAAAGTTCGGTGTATCTCCGTAGTGGCCGATCACCAACGTATCTTTCGCAGTGGTGCCGCCGTCGTTGCTCTTATCACCGCAGGCAACCAGTAAAAGCAGCATGACCGCTGCAAGCATGAGCGAAATAAAACGTTTCATAGGTCTCCTCCTTTTCATTTGTCCGGATATATCTTGTCGTGATGTTTCTGCTTACATCGCAGGCTTCCGATATTAAGGGGGCTACGAGGGAATCTATTCTTACTTAAACTGAGCCCATTCCTCCGTGTTCAGGGGCTGCCAGTAATCGGTCGTAACCGTTTCAAGATCAAAGAACTCCTGATACGGATCGACCTTCTTATAGGCCTCATAGGGACCGTCCCAGTTCTTTCGGCGCTCCTTATAAGCGTGATGTCCTTCGAGAGAATCGTACTCAAAAACCATGATAAAAACGCCCGTAGGATTGCCCTCGCGGTCAGTCTGGCGATAATACTTCGCGCTGACCCATTCAGGGAAAAGCTCATCGTAGTTATCCTTGAGGAACTTGAACCAGTCACTGATAATCTTATCATAGGCAGCAGGGTCAATGTTCTTCTTCAAACGCCAAGTCTCATACTCCAAAAAGCGCATAATGTTTTCCTCCTACTTATTGTTGTTTATCTGCATAATTGATATGATTTTGACTTCGATACAGCATCTCAATCGCGAGGTTGATATCGAATACGGGCAGTGCGAATTGTTTTTCAACTTCTCTCGCAAAGGTCGTCAGGTTACTGCACTCAAGCAGAATCGCTCCTACCTGTTGATCTTTCGCCAGCAGCTTTCCTACGGCCGAATGAACATCCCGTTTCATTTTCTCATAGTCCTGACGCTCCCTGCCTTCCAACACAACAGCAGCAAAATGACTTTCGCTCTCCATCCCCTGAATCGCAAGCCGCTCCATATCTGCACCGGCTGCGGCCAGGTGCCGCTGTCCCAAAAGCTGAGAATGTCCCGTGATAATTCCGATCTTTTTCTCACTGTTGATCATGTACCCGATCAGCGGCAAAAGGCTCAAGCTCGATGCAGCCACTGGAACTGACACGCTGGAGGCCAGCTCCGCCTGGTAAAGGGCCATCAGCCCACAGTCGCCCGCAATGGCGCAGGCCCCCTGCTTTTCCAGTCCGCTCGCTGCCTTACACAAGTGCGTACAGGCCTCCTGCGAACCTTCGATCAGATCCCGGTAACTTCCCGGAACCGTCCCATAGCACACGGGAAATGTGAAAGTTCCCTCCATGCCGGGATCGCCAACCAGTCGGTCGCCCGCGCTAGCAAACTTCAAAACGCCGATGGGGCTGTCCATCTCAGTCCTTGATCTTTGCAATGAGTTCCACCTCGCAACAGGCGCCGAGCGGAAGAGAGGTCACACCAACCGCACTGCGGGCATGAACACCGGTCTCGCCAAACACTTGGCCGAGCAGATCGGATGCACCGTTGACAACCTTAGGCTGGGCGGTAAAGTCAGGGGCGCTGTTCACAAAGCCACTGATCTTCACAATGCGCTCCACACGGTCAAGAGAGCCGAGAACCTGTTTGATTGCACCAAGGCAGTTGAGTGCGCAAATCTTCGCCGCCTCGTAACCCTGCTCAACATCAAGGCCGTCGCCAAGTTTGCCGGCCGCTGCGAGTTGGCCGTTCACCATGGGAAGCTGGCCTGAAATATAAAGCCAACCATTTTCCACTACGCAGGGCACATAGTTTGCCACGGGGGCTGCCATCTGCGGAACTTCAAGCCCCAGCTCTTTCAGTTTTTCTTCATACATGACGGTTCCTCCCTCATTATCAAAACAATTTCTGCAGTTCGCCGGAAGCAAACTGCTCTACTTCAAAATGGTAACCCTCAGGTCCGGTAAAGAAGAACGACTCAAGTGCCATTTCCTTGACCTGCTTAATGGGCGAAAGGCCGTCCACACCTTCAGCACCCTCAAGCGCTGCATGGACCTCATGGATATTAGCCACTGTCAGGCTAACCAGCACGCTGGACGTCGAATCCACCTGAATCGACCCCTGTGCATTGTCCACCGCACCAAGGAACGCTTTGTCCTTCAGGCGGTAAACGCATGCCCAGCCCGGATCATACGCAGCCTCCAGCCCAAGCGTTTCAGAAAAGAAATGCTTGGCCTTTTCCAGATCCTTAAAATACAGGAACGTAATGTTGGACGTTAACTCAAGCTTTGCCATAATTATCCTCCAGCTTACCAGGGGCGCTTATAGTCAGGTGCGCGGCCAACCTTTTTGATTTCTTCCTTAAGTGCTGCAACCAGCGTATCAATATCCTTGTGGTTATTAAAGTACTGGCAGGAAATGCGATACCCGCCAACGTAGTCGGTGAATCGATGTGCAATGAAGATATTCTGCGCATGCAGGTTCTTCAGGATTGCTCGCTCCGTGTTCAGATTCTCATAGATGCGAGCAATCACAATTCCGGCGCGGCGGCCCGGATCCTTATGGGTGATAATGGTCGCACCGATACTTTCAAGCTGCTCCATGCAGTAAGCGCTCAGCTCTTCCACACGGCTCTGAATATTCTCGATGCCGATCTCGTTGACCAGCTCCAGCGTCTCGCCCAATGCAACGGCGCCGGGATAATTAGACGTACCACCGATCTCGAACTTTCTGGCTGTCATGTCGAACTCCCAATCGTTGACGGAAGCGGCCGCAGGGTTTTCCCAGTAGCCGCCCCAACCTTCCGGCGGTTCCTTCGTGTTCAGATACCCGTGATAAACACTTTTGAGCTTCGGCAGCGTTTCCTTGTTGATGTACAGCACGCCGGTGCCGAAGGGAGAATTGAGCCACTTGTGGCCGCCAGCTGTGAGAATGTCAACATGAAAGGTCTTCGTGTCGAGCTTGTTGATGCCAAGCTCCTGCACCGCATCCACGACAAGGAAAATACCCTTGGACTTACAGAAGTCGCCAATTTCCTTGAGATCCATGCGCCAACCGTTGCACCACTCGACCGTGGAGATGACAATAATCTTGGTACGCTCATCACACAGCTTGGCAAAGTCATCTGCGGTAAAGCGGGTATCCTTTGTCTTTGCAACGCGGATCTCGATATTCTTCTCCTTGCGCATCACACACCACGGAAGCGCGACCTGAATAAACTCAAGGTTCGTGGTGATGATGTTGTCGCCATTCTGGAGCTCAATGCCGTTTGCCGCAATGTTCAGACCGTGAGAAGTACTTTCGACCAGCGCGATCTCTTCGGGATCTGCGTTGAGCAACTTGCATGCCTCATCATACGCCTTATGGCGCTTGCTGTCCATAGCGATGTGGTGTGCGCTGGAATTCGCCTCGTCCTGACGAGCCGAGAAATCAGCCAGTTCCTTTAGCGCGTGCACGGAGCGTTGGGGCGCGAAACTAACGCACGCGGCGTCAAGGAAAGTCATGGTCTCCAGAACAGGCCACTCGCGCTTTCTTATTTCTTCAAAATTGACAGGCATAACCGGTAATCCTCCTTTGATATTTTGGTGCTTCAAAACATCGTGGTGTATGTTTTTCCGCTCTCCATTTCTCTTCTTGTTTTTATATTGTAGCCGGTCAGACTTGTTTTTTCTGTAAAGCAGTATACAGTTTTCGCTTTTTTATCCAAAAAATTTTTCAACGCTTTTTCAGTTTCGTTCAGTTTTGCATCTCATCAAATAGATCAAGCAGAGATAAGAAATGCCCATCGAAGTAAGTTATCTTCCATCCCACCATGTTTTTTATTCAGCCTCCCTGGTTGGTGATTTTTTGCAAAAATGCAAAGGCTTGCAAACGTTATAAAAACCGTGTACAATTAAGATACTAAGTGCAGTGCTTATTCTATATACTTGTAAGTGGCGGAGGGGTTCTCATGCAATCAGTTAGTTTTTCTTCATGGCTCCGTCTTGATCCAGAACTTCTTCACGCATTGATCAGTGGGTCTCCCGTTGTGCGTTTACGGAAAAAGCAGCCGATCTTCTATCAGGGGGATACACCCACAACCGTGTATGTTGTAAAAGAGGGGCGCGTGTGCATTACAACCTATTCCCCTGTTGGTGTAGAGCAGCAGCTGTATATCGCCGAGCAAGGTGCCCTCTTCGGCGAGCGGTCATGTCTGCTAAAGGAAACTCACATGGCCACGGCTATCTCCATTGTCGACTCCTCAGTGTATGCCATTCCGGCGGCAACATTTTTTGCCCAGTTGGAACAGGACTTTCAGCTCAGCCAAGCCGTCCTGCAAATTGTGTGCAAAAAGAATTCCCTTCTGGTTGGCCGCTTGCTCTCACAGTCCTCCTCCGACTCTCTGCAGCGCATCGCGCAGACGCTTCTTGATATGGCACAATCTTACGAGGTGGAAACCGAAAGTGGCTATGAGATCCCAATCCGCTTCAGTCATCAGGATGTTGCCAATCTGCTCCACATCAGCCGGGTAACTGTAACTAAGGCTTTTCAGGCCATGGTGCAGGAGGGTATCATCGAGCGGAAGCAGGGGCATATTCGAATCACCGATCTCACCAAGCTAATCCATCTCGCGCACGGCGATTTTTTTCCGTAAGATAAGGGATTTTCCCGCCATGTGCAAAGATCTGCACGCTCAGTCGGCCAAGGCAGAGAACACATTATGAAAATTAATAATCGCGGCACTTTTATTTATAGGAAGTTCCTGAATAAGCAGCATCTTAACCATGTCTCCGAAAATATTCTGGCAAAGGTTTTTAGAAAAGATGTTTTGAGGACCGGTCTATGCTGAGGCCTTTGATGGCGCGGGCAAAAAGGTGGAATATGCGGAATACATTGTCGCTTCCCTCAAGGGATATGTGCTCGAGGAATTGAAGACATGGTCGGTCGGCAGTTCCTATGATGATGCTTCGATCTTCTCTATTGGTGACGGTGTGGACAAGGCGGAGGTTAAGATTGCCCCTATGGTTTTGCCGGATAACAATGGCACAGTCGCATTTATGAGACTAAATAATGATACGGAGTTCACCGTCGGCGGAGAGCTGTTTGACCGTTACGTAAATCATAACCACCAGTAAGCTGGTGGCATGGCCTGCCCCCCCGAAAGGGACGTTGGAGGGTTGACACCTCACAATCGAGTAAATAATTTCTCCGATTGCGCATATAGGCCCCTAGAATAGGCGCAGTACTTGAACAGCTTGCCCTGACGATTATGGATATAGATATTATGTAGATGGTTGCATCAGAAAACAGTGCGTCATCTGATAGACCTCAACGAGGAATTTTAAAGTAAAAGGAGTACCATAGATACTTCTTTTTACTTTAATCGCATGTGTGCAAAAGTAGGTAGTGCCCTCTCCAAAATATTTAATATACTTTCCTGAGATCACGGCATTCTATCACATGGTCGGTCGTTTTATCGACCTGCTATGTTTTGCGCTGTCGGCCTTACCTTGACAATCCCCCGCGTTCACTTTATATTGGTAACAGGTGAAAGCCTAATCTCGCAGCTTTCCGGTGAGGTTCACACCGTAAGTGTGACCTCAGACATTCATGGGCCCCGTAGGGCATTATGACCACCCCTGTACGCAGGATGCTCCATGAAGGTCGACAGTTTTTGGCGCTGTACCGGCAGCGCGGGTGTGTACCCTTCCGTTGAAAGTGGAAAGGACACAAAATAAACGACTCTGTCGTTATCGTTTACAATGGTGAGCAAGTATCGGTGCCAAAGGAGGTCGCAGACTTCCTTGAGCAGGATCGAAAACGGGAACGGGCGCAGGAAAAGCAGGACGCAAGGCACCTGAGTAAAAGTGAGTTTGAAACGGTGCTGTCCGGTTCGGATTGCGTCAAGCGTCCCGTGGAGGATGCGGTGCTCAGGAACCTCCGGCTTGAAAATCTGTGGGGAGCCATTGCGGAACTGGACGTGCAAGGTCAAAACCTGCTCTCCCTTCGATACATCGGTGAGCTGACGATGGAGGAGATCGGTCAGATCTACGGCATCTCCAGAATTGCGGTATCAAAGCGACTGAAAAAGCTACATGAAAAGCTGGGAAGCTCTGTCTCATGACAGGGCTTCCCAGCTTTTTTGAAAAAAATTTTGTTCTCTGGTTTACAAACACGCTCTGAGTGTCCTTATAGGTGAGAGACAAATTTTCCGACTGGGTTGGCCGCAGTCACGATCGTCTCACCTGATCACAAGGAGCGTGTATGACCATGAATCCATTCGAACAAAATGAACATCTGCTACATTTCCTGACATCCCAAGTCGAGCGAGAGGTCATTGACTACATCCGCCAGGAGATGCAGCACGACGCACCGGACAGTATTCCGACCGAAGAAGAACTGTTCGCCTTCTTCCAATCGCCGGACGAACCGACCAAATTGGACGCCTACCAACAGATGCTGGCGACCGATAAACTGCTGGAATACGCGGAGATCAGTCTGCGCACCGTCTGTGACCTGATCCGCTACCAGCAGCTCAAGGAATTGGGCATTGTCCATTCCGCAAAGGAGTTCATTCAACTCTTCCACTCCGACGAACAGGAGGACATACCATGAATCGATTTCCCAGTAAAAACTATTTTACACTGCCGAACGAAATTTTTTCGCTGGGGCTGGGCGCAGGTGAGATCGCGGTCTACGCCTACCTCCGCTGTCTTGAAAACCCCAGCACCTACCAGTGCTGGCCCAGCTACGCCACGATTGGAAAAGCTATTGGCCGTACAAAAAATACGGTCATGCAGTATGTCGACGCGCTCTCGGAGAAAGGACTCATCTCCACAGAGCCAACCTCTGTCCTGACAAAATCCAGGATCAAAAAGAACGGCAATCTGCGCTATACCATCAGGCCGATCCATGAGGCCGTTGAAATTTTTCACACACGTCAACTGTCTGCGGTTGAACGAACAACAGAGCGGCGGCAAATTCATCGCAAGCTGTCCGCGGTGAATTTGTTGCCCGGTGCGTGAAGAAAGGAAGGACAGAATGAAGCATTCCACCTACACAAGCTATGATGAACTTCCGCTGATGCTCTCCGTGACAGAAGTTGCCGCAGTGCTTGGGATCTCCCGTGCCGGTGCCTATGAGTTGGTGCATGGCAACGAATTCCCCGCGCTCAAAATCGGCAGCCGGATCGTTGTTCCAAAGGATAAGTTTCTCGCATGGATCGACGCGAACAGCGGTTCAAAAAACGCACCGCTGTAACTAAAGAAGAATCCCCTGCATCGCAAGCAAAAGCTAAGCAACCCCGCCAACAAAGTTCTCTGTCCTTTATCGCAGCGATGACAAACCCCTAAGGCTCGCCGGTGCACAATAACCGGCAGGGACAGCGCAGCCCAGCGGGGCCGCGACGCCTGCGGAACAGCGACGCGCATAAGCACATCGCTGTCCCGCAGGCTCTCTGCACTCTTCGGGAGCACACCCGACCAAGGCCCAAAAGCGGCAAAGTACACCGTTCTGCCATCCGGCCGCGCAGGGTCTCCGACCCACACAAAACGGTCCGAGGGTAGAGATAGCACCCCCACCTGAAACGCCCCGTCTTTCGCCCTGTGAGGCGCTGTGTGCGCGGTTCGGGGATGGGGTGGTGTGTGTCCCGCCAAAGCCCTTTGAAACGAACGTTGCGGCGGTTGTGGGCGATGTATGAAAAGCCCCGGTGAATACCGCTCCGACGATGAGGAACTAAGCCTTTTGGGATGCGTGTTTCCCTCCCGGCCATGCCCCGTTTCGGAGGCTTTCGCCCCTTATTTACCCGTTCGATTAAAGCACAGACCGGCTATAATTTGTCAAGCCGAAATCTCATTTGGGATGCAGGGCGTATAGGCCTTGTTGTCTCTCATAACGGCGTAAATGATGGAGACCATCTTCCTGCAGGCGTGGCCCACGGACGCCATGTAGGGCTTCCCTTCATCTCGTTTTTTCTGAAAATAAAGCTTCAGCGCCGGATCGTGGAGCACCGCCGATGAAGCCGCCAGCCAAATGGCGTGCCGCAAATAAGGCGAGCCTCGTTTGGACATACGGTTTCTAACACCGTTGTATTCGCCGGACTGCCGCATGGTTGGATCGATCCCCGCATAGGCGGCAAGTTTTGCCGCGGAGGAAAAACGGCTGATGTCTCCGATCTCGCTGAGGATGTACGCGCCAAGGGTCGGACCGATGCCGGTGATGGTAGTGATCGGCGTGTCCAGGGTATCCATGATCTCAGCGATTTTGCGGTCCATTTCTTGAACCTGCTGTTTCAAGAAAACGAGGTGCTTTGCATAGAGTCGGATCATCGTGCTGAAAACGTCGCCGGCCATGGCGAAGCCAAAGGAATTGCGCGCAAGCGCCTGAAGCTCCTGCGCTTTCGCCATGCGGAAGCGCTTGTGGCTGGAGACTTCGATGAGATGACAAAGCTCCTCAAGAGGCATCTTGGATAATTCCTTTGGCGTAGGACAGGTTTGTAAAATCGCCATGGAAGTATCGCCAAACATATTGGTAAAAGCAGTTTCATATTCAGGAAAGACCTGATCCAGCAGGGCAACGACCTTTCGCTTAACATCTGCCTGCATGGAAACGATGGCGTGCCGTCCACGGCACAGCTCTCTCAGTTCATAAATATTTTCGGGATGCAGGGTAGACTCGGAGAAGTGCCCGAAACGGATCACCTCCGCGATGAGCAGGGCGTCCCGCGGATCTGTTTTGGCCTGACGGATATAGAAGCTGCGAATGGAGTTGGTCTGCACTGGGTTGATGACCTGAACACGGAAGCCTTCCTTCTGAAGTCTGGTAAAAAGAGCGAGCCAGTAGTGTCCGGTGGCCTCCATTGCAAAGGAAACCTCGTCAAGCGGCAGTTTGGCCTTGGCGAGCATGGCCAGCAGCCGATTGTACCCGGAGCAGTTGTTGGTGAAGGAAAACGGCTTGATGATGACGGCGCCCTCGCCGTCGATCACCGCTGCCTCGTGCTTCCTCTTGGCGATGTCGATCCCAACGATGTACATAGTGTAGGCTCCTCTCATGTTCAAATTACGGACATTCCTCGTGCTGCTGAAGGTCACAACCTGTTGCGAGATTAGAAGAAAGCGATCCATCGCTTCGACATCCGGCTCATAAGTGACATCCCACAGGGCAGAGGTTCCAGTCTGTGCGCAGTAGACTTGGCTACAAAGATAGAAGCAGGAAATTCTCTGTCCGCATGAGGATATTATATCATCGCTCCCTCAAGGGGCGTTGATATCGGTTTTGAAGGTGTTTTGTTGGGAAGTATCCCTGTTCGATAATATAACAAGATAAAGGGCCGCAGTCGCAAGCGCCCGCGGCCCGCCCACAAAGCCCCGCAGTGCGGGGCTTTTTCGCGCTTTCCAAAGCGCAGTCTATTTCAGCACATTTCAGAAAAACCGCAGTCTGGTTTCCAAAAAGGCACGGTGTTTCCGGCACTCGCGCCCCTTTTGACCGACGGCAAGGAAAGGAGAACCCCGATGGAAGAAAAAGTGAAAAAGAAAACGACATTCTGGCTCCCGCCCGACATGATCGACCGCATGGACAGCTGGCTGAAAGCTGATAACTGCCGCAGCCGCAATGAATTCGTAGAAAAGGCCCTGCGGTTCTACATGGGCTATCTCGGCACGGAGGACAACACAGCGTATCTCTCGAAAGCTATCCTGACAGCCATTCAGGGTACGCTGGATGACAACAACAATCGGCTCTGTCGCATCATCTTTAAGTGGGCGGTGGAACTGAATATGCTCTGCCACACCATCGCCGCGCACTTCCGTACCGATCCCATCCACACGCGGGAGCTGCGGGCCTACGCCGTGGATGAGGTGAAGCGCACCAACGGTCAGGTGAGTTTTGAAAACGCGGTGCGGAGCCAACGGCGCATCGAGCCGGATGACGCATGGCCCGGATCGTACTGATTTCGCCCTACCTCAAGGGCGGACAGAACGCCGCGAAGCTGGCCCAGCGCACCCGCTACGTCGCCACCCGTCCCGGCGTGGAGCTGCTGGCGGATGAACGCAGTTCACTTCCCGCAACAAAAAAGCAGCAGGAATTCATCGCACGGCTGCTGAAGTCCTTTCCCTCCTGCTGGGAACTCATTGAGTACGAGGAATATCTGGATCACCCCACCCAGGGCAGCGCCTCCGCATTCATTCAGCAGGTGCAGGAAGACTACATGGAGGCGCTGGAGCAAAAGGAAAATTTTATCGACTACATCTCCCATCGCCCCGGCGTCGAGAAGGACGGTGAGCACGGGCTGTGGGACGCTCACGGTAAGGTACAAAATCTCGCGCAGGCGGTACGGGAGGTGGCGGAGCACACCGGAAATGTATGGACACCGGTGGTGGCGCTGCGCCGTGAGGACGCAGAGCGGCTGGGCTATGACAACGCGGAAAACTGGCAGGCTCTGGTGAACGCCTCCATCTGTGACATCGCAAAGGCGTATAAGATCCGACCGGAAAACCTGCGTTGGTATGCTGCGTTCCACCAGAAGCCAAATCAGGTACACATCCACATGATCATCTTCTCCGCAGATCCCAAGGAGGGCTACCTCACCAAAGAGGGTATCCGGGAAATGAAATCCGTCTTCGCCAGACGGATCTACCACGCGGATCGGATGCACATCTACCAGCAAAAGGATACCGCGCGGCAAGAGTTGCAGGCGCAGACTCGCAAGGCAATGGCGGAGTGCATCGCGCAGCTGGAGCATGGCACATCGGATAACCCGCGTCTGGAGCAGCTCACCGAGGAGCTGGCGGAACGCCTGATGACGGTCAAGGGCCGAAAGGTCTACGGCTACCTGCCGCCACGGACAAAGGCCATCGTGGACGCCATCGTGGAGGAGCTGGCGAAGGACGAGCGGGTGTCCGCCGCCTACGAAACGTGGCAGACGCTCTACGAACAGGTGTGCCTGGACTACGATCAGCGGCCGCGCAAGCGTCTGCCGCTCTCCCAACAAAAGGAGTTCCGGAGCGTCCGCAATATGGTCATTCAGGAAACACTGCAATGGATAGCGGAGCGGCAGCGGTACGCGGAAGTGCGGCGAACACCTTCCGCGCAGGAAGGGCCTATCATCAAAAAGGATGCCGCAGAAGCCGCGCCAAAGAACTCTGAGGTCACGGCATCTCTCGCGTCGGCGCAGCCCAAATCTGACCGGGCGGCGAGTGCCGCACCAGAAGATCCAGGTTCCTCTGACGCCGCCGCTTCTGAGGGCTCCACGGCGCCTGCGGTTGAAGATGCACCGGCTTTTTCTCAGCAGTCAGTTCACCCTGATCAGCAGAAAGAGAGCGCACCGGCAGGAGCGAATTACCATGCCCCCACGGTGAGAGAAACCGTCGTGCGGATGCTGCACCACATGAGCCGGATATTTGAGGACACCAGCAAGATCGACCAGATCCACCGCGGCTTGCAGATCGACCGCAAGCGCCGACAGGAATTGCAGCGCAAGCGGCTAGCGATGGGACATAAGCCGGACGACCATGAGGAGCAAACATTCAGATAAAAAATGCTGCCGCAATCAAAATCGCGGCAGCGTTTTTTGAAGTCAGATGTGCGTTTGCGTCGGAATGAATTCCAGCTTAAGTGCCATTCCCATGCCTGCGGCAAGACGCTTGAGCGTCCGCAGAGAGGGATTGGCCGTTCCGCTTTCCAGCCTGCTGATGTCAGCCTGTGTAATGCCGGTAATGTCGGAGAGCTGCTTTTGCGTCATGCCGTTTTCCTCACGGCCTTCAACAATGGCGCGCATGATCTGACGTTCCGGTTCCTGCGCATCCCACTCCGTGCGAAACGCAGGGTCCTGCATTCTTTCGTTCAAAGTCTCACGAAAATTCTTCCCCATAAATCATGCCTCCTATTTTTGATTAAAATCTGCGCGATACCGCTTGGCACGTTCAATCTCGCGCGGCGGGGTTTTCATCGTCTTTTTTACAAAGCCATTGGTGAGGATCACTCTGCGTTCCACTACTGCACAGCCTATACACTTGCCACATTCTTATTTGCACCTCATCATATGTGATAAAACACATATTGTCAACAGAAAGAACGACAATCTGAAAGGAAACATCATGAGCCAATTTATCTATTTCACGCCGGAGGAAAAGGCACGGGCGCAGAACACGGATCTCGTGTCTCTGCTGCGCGCCCAGGGGGAGCGACCCGTGCGCTCTGGCCGGGAGTTCCGTACGCCCAACGATCCCAGCATCACCGTGCGGGGCAACAAATGGTTTGATCACTCCGCGCGCGTCGGTGGCTACGCCGTCAGCTTCGTCCAGCGCTATTACCGCCTCCCTTATCAGGAGGCGGTTTTGCTTTTGCTGGGCAGGAAAAATAACAAATCGTATGAGCAGGCAAAGCCCGCAAAGGAGGCTCCGAAGCCCTTCGCTCTGCCGGAACCTTACGGAACCATGCGGCGTATGTATGCCTACCTCATGCGTCAGCGCCACATTGACCGCGAGGTTATTTCCGCCTTCGTACATGAAAAGCTGCTCTACGAGGACAAGCATCACAACTGTGTTTTCGTGGGGCTGGATGACAGCGGTGAGGCCAAGCACGCGCACATCCGCAGTACCAACAGCGAGGGACGGGTGTTCCGCATGAACATCGAGGGCAGCGCAAGTGAGCACTGCTTCCACAAAAACGGGACCGACAAGTCCCTCTATGTGTTCGAGGCTCCTATCGACCTTCTGTCCCACATTACCCTCTATCCATACGGCTGGCAGGAACACAGCTATGTTGCCTGCTGCGGAACTTCCATCCAGCCGGTGCTGGAACGGCTGCGGCAGAATCCGAAGCTGGACATGGTGTATCTGTGCCTCGACAACGATGACGCGGGCAATGACGCCTGCGACCGTATGACGGATACGCTGGAGGACATGGGCTTGGATCTGGAGCGGCTCTGCCCGGTGCGCAAGGATTGGAATGACAATCTCTGCGCAAAATTCGAGAGGAAGGAGAAAGACGCATGAACGAAAATGGATGGCCCCTGATTCTGCTTGGCGGCGGACTGCTGGCATTTTTGCTTGTGATGTCTTTCCTCTCTAAGAATTATTCTCTCAACAACTTCAAGAGCAAGACTGTCGGCGACGGTCAGCACGGAACGGCGCGTTGGGCAACGCCCAAGGAGATCCACACGACCTATCATGTGATTCCGTTTCGCCCTCGCCGCTGGCGCAAGGGAGAGGATCTGCCTATGGTGCAAGGCATCATCCTCGGCAGCATGGGCGGCAGAAAGCACAGAGTTAAAAAAGGCATGATTTCACAAGCCACGCACAAGCTGCTGGAGAGGCTCCGCCGTCCTACAGCAGGGAAAAAGGAACAACGAAAGCCGAAGAAAAAGAAAACAGCAATTTCCAAAATCAAAAATGCGATTGAAAATCAGCAGGATGTCCGCGCACTGGTGGACAGCGATGATATCCATTGCCTTATGATCGGCGCCTCCGGCGTGGGCAAGACGGCATTTTTCCTATACCCGAATCTCGAATACGCCTGCGCCTGCGGCATGAGCTATTTGGCGCTGGACACCAAGGGAGACTTGGCGCGCAACTATGGAGCCATTGCCTCCCGGTATTACGGCTACAAGGTATCCGTCATTGACCTGCGCAACCCAACCCGCTCAGACGGCTTCAATTTCCTGACGCTGATGAATCACTACATGGATATTGCGCGCAAGCATCCGGAGAACCTCGCTGCCCGAGCGCGCGCAGAGAAATACGCCAAGATCCTCGCCAAGACCATTATCAACCCGGACGGCGACGCTGCACAATACGGTGAGAATGCTTTCTTCTACGACAGCGCTGAGGGACTTCTGACTGCCATTGTGCTCCTGCTGGCGGAGTTCGCCCCACCCAAGGATGGGGAGCCGGAGAAGCGGCACATCGTATCCGCCTTCAAACTGGTGCAGGATCTGCTGGCGGTGCCGAAGTCAAGAGGCAAGAACGGTTTTCAGCTGCTCATGGATGAATTGCCGCCGGATCATAAGGCCCGGTGGCTGGCAGGCGCAGCCCTCACTAGTGCGGATCAATCTATGGCTTCGGTCATGTCCACCGTCATGTCCCGCCTCAACGCCTTTCTGGATACGGAACTGGAGCAGGTCATCTGCTACGACAGCCCCATCAACGCTGAAATGTTTGCCTCGGAGAAGTGCGCCATCTTCCTGATTTTACCGGAAGAAGATCCGGCAAAGAATTTCATCGCGGCGCTCATGATCCAAAATCTGTCCCGCGAATTGTTCTCCGTGGCGGATGAAACCGGCGGCAGGCTCAAAAACCGCGTGGTGCTGTTTTGCGATGAACTTGGTACCATGCCGCCCTTTGACATTCTGCCCCTATTCAGCGCGGGACGCTCCCGCAGGCTGACGCTGGTACCCATTATCCAGAGCCTTGCCCAACTGGAGAAGAACTATGGTAAAGAAGGTGCGGAAATTATATGTGACAACTGCCAGGACACCATCTTCGGCGGCTTTTCGCCCCAGAGCAAAACGGCAGATGCCCTCTCCGCTGCCCTCGGCAGCAGGACGGTACTGTCCGGCTCCGTCAGTCAGGGGAAAGAGAGCAGCCAGTCCTTGCAGATGATGGAGCGTGCGCTCATGACGCCGGATGAATTGAAATCCATCCCCAAGGGAGAGTTTGTGGTGATGAAAACGGGAACTCATCCCATGCGCACCAAACTGCGTCTCTTTCTGGATTGGGGCATCACCTTTGACCCGGACGGCTACCGGATGCCGGAGCAGGCAGCCCGAAAGATTGCCTATGTTGACCAGAGCGAACTCGTTCACAGCATCCATCGGAGCTGCACAAAGAATCCCTATAACATGGAGGGAAGCAGATGAGTCAATTCAACTTTATCTACGCCGAGGAGCATCTGAGCCACCGGGAGAAGGCGGTCTATATCTACCTTCGGGACCGGGCGAACGTTTCCGGCGTCTGCTGGCCGGGGATCAAAACCATTGCCCGTGAATTGGGACTTTCGCCGCGGACAGTCCAGCGGGCCTTGGCAGATCTTGAGCGCAGGCAGCTCATCGAGAAGCGGAACCGCCGCCGCTCCAATGGCAGCCTCACCAGCAATTTATACCGGCTGACAAGGCATAAAACGTCACAGCCTCCCGCCAAGGGGGGACTGTGACGTTTTTACTCTCAAAATTCTGTCCATAGGGTAGCGTCACCATGGCGCATCCAGAAGAGCCTACTCTACCGGAGGATACAGGACAGAGAAAGAACAAGAATATGGAGGAACTTATGAAGATGATCGTTAGAAGAACAGCGCTGGCTGTCTGCACCCTTGTCCTGGCATTGATCCTGCCCACAGCTGCTTCCGCTGCCTGCACAGGCTTTGATGACGTACCGGAGTCTGCGGACTGCTATGAAAGCGTGATATATCTGGCAGAATGTGAGATCGCTGCTGGAACAGAAAATGACTGCTTCTCGCCGAAACAGCTCATCACTGTGGAGCAATGGGCTGTCATGCTCTGCCGCGCCTATGGTGTGGAAACTATCGGTGACAGCTGGCAGGATGTGGGGCGAAGCAGCGTCGTGGAAGCCTACCGACAAGGCTGGCTGAACGAAACCGCACTCTCCGCGCTGCGCTCACCGATGTGTCGCAGCGTGCTGGTTGAGAGTGCTTTTGCCGCCGCAGATGTTCCGGTTTATGACTACACGCTCTACGAGGGAGGGACATCGCTCAGCACTGCTGACAACATCCTTCGCGCAGGGCGGGAGCTCGGGCTGTGCTCTGATGATGCAGATACCAATGCGCTCGTGACGCGCGGAGAAGCGGCGATCATTCTTCATGCTGTCCTGACACAGAGCTTCCGCATTGAGGAACCGCCTGTACCGGTGACGCTGGTGAATGCGGCAGGTGTCAATGTCAACGATTTCCTGCTGGAACTGCGGAAAGTACCAGAACAGATCCTCGATGCCTTCAACGCCACCGGCTGGACGTACCGTATCGACTTCGACTACATCAGCGAACTTAGCAAGCAGCTGAACATGAGCTGCATTGGAGCCACCAACTACAGCCAGAAAACCATTGTCGATGTTATCGAAGTCCATACCTTCAAGCTGTTTTCCAAGAGGAGACTCAGCAAAACGATTTCGGAGTGTTTCAGCTACATCTTTGAAATTATCAAGCATTATCTAACGCCCCTTACTTTAATATAGTTCACCCACTTTACATACAACTTCCGTCTGATTTCGTTCTCGTCCTGTTGGGTGCTCATATCTTTCATAAAGCATTGGCTCAGTGCAATAACTTTTGCCTTGGATGCTTCTGGTGAAATCTGCAATACGATTTTTCGGAGCATATTTGTTAGCTCGTCATTATCAGCAGCAGTAAGCACACAGTTTTCAACTTTTGTTCTCACACCAAGAATATCGGTCAAACGTCTGGACAGCCATCTAAAGTTTTCATCTGACCACATTTCAAGTGAATTGCGCTCTTTGTACTCTGCAAGTACAATTTTAGTGTTGGTGTTTCTGATAACAGACATATCCAACAATCCGGGAGATTGGTCTGCAATAACAAAGCCTTCACCGTAGGTACGCATTTCTGCAATCGAGTTTGCAAGTAATTCGACGGATTTGCCGAGAAGATTAGCCCCCTCAGAACTCTGCTCAGTAGATGTTCTTTTCAGCAAATTAACACGGAAGAAATGGTGACCATTTCCCGTGCGGAATATGAGCGTTTGCAGCAGGAAAAAGCACGGAATGCAAAGCTGGAAGCAAAGCTTGCTGCCCGTGAACAGGAACAGGCGCAGGTCATCACCAGCCTGACACTGCAAAATGAGTGGCTGTTGGAGCAGCTGAAGCTGTCCAAGAAAAAGCTGTTTGGCCGTTCTTCAGAGCAGGCGGAGCAGATGGTCATGGACCAGCTGAGCCTGACCTACAACGAGTTGGAGGCCTACATCTTCGGCATGAATTCCGCTGGGAAAGCTCCCGTCGCCGTGAAGGCGCACGAGCGCAAACGGCAATCCGGCAATGTGCTGGATGTTGTTCCGGAGGGTACTCCCACCGAGGTGGTGGAGCACCGTCTGCCGGAGGATGAACGGATCTGCTCTGCCTGCGGCAGCAAATTGGTGGAGATTGGCAAGGAAGTCCGCCGCAGCTTAATGATGAAACCGGCAAAGTTCTGGGTGCGCGAGGACGTGTACTACACCTACGCCTGCAAGAACTGCGAGCAGGAGACCGGTGAAGCCAACATTGTGAAGGCGGCGAAGGAGCCTGCGCTGCTGCCCGGCAGCTTTGCCTCTGCGGAGGCGGTGGCTTATCTGACAACACAAAAATTCGTCATGTACTCGCCGCTGTACCGTCTGGAGCAGGAGTTTAACCGCCAGGGCTTGAGGCTATCCCGGCAGACCATGGCTAACTGGCTGCTGAACACTTCGGAGAAGTGGCTGCGGCCCATCTACGATACGCTGCGCGAGCAGCTTTGCAAGGAGCCGGTGCTGCACGCCGATGAGACAACGCTGCAGGTGCTGAAAGAGCCGGGACGTTCCTCCACCAGCAAGTCCTACATGTGGCT
>ERZ773136.1173-NODE-1173-length-26713-cov-10.631105_pt1 | contig 26713 bp, 15 predicted proteins | sample MGYA00580855_ERZ773136 | MGnify/ENA primary metagenome ERZ773136 (study PRJEB29015, sample SAMEA2737860) | human gut metagenome | biome: human gut; feature: human-associated habitat; material: faeces | place: China | collected 2012 ... | reverse complement strand
GCCGGGGTCACGGTGAGCCACGAGGGGGCCTCGGCGAGCCGCCACGGCTGGTCGGCCTGCAGCTCAAACGACGCCGTGCTGCCGGCCTGCGCCGACACGTCGAGGCTGCCACGGGCCACATACACCCGCTTGGCGGCCTCGAGCAGCCTGAAGCTGATGGTGGGGCCGCAGGGCCCTATCTGGTCGATGGCGAAGTTGGCCCTTTCGCCGTTGCTGTAGAACGGGGCGAAAGAGGGGTCGATGCCGAACGAGCTGCGCCCGTAGTCGCTGCTCAGGGCGGCGTCGGCGATGGCTCCGTCGGCCGTGGTGGTGCCTCCGGGGCGGAACACGTAGGTCTCGTCGAGGCGCGTGGTGCCGTTGTAGTTGACGTTGCCGCCGGTGTAGGCGGGGTTGATGCGGTAGACGATGAGCCCCGACCGGGGTATGCTGCCGTCGTAGCCCTCGCGCCGGCGGTATTCCACCACGAAGTACTCGTCGCTGCCGGTGGGCTTTATCCTGTAGGCCACGTTGCCGCTGCCGTCGCCCCCCACGGGGTGCAGCGTGTATGTGCCTGGCTGCGATATCTCGGGTATGTCGTCAATCCAGCGGCAGTAGCGCCACTTGGTGTAGGCCAGCATCTGCTGCGGACTGTCCTGGTTGTCGGCCATGAGGTCCCACACGCCCACTGGCGACAGCCTGTCGGCGGCGTGGTACAGGTCGTAGGTGCCGAGCGAGTGCGACATCTCGTGGCACAGCACTCCGGTGGTGATGGGCAGGTCGCGCATGATGTCAAACCCGTTTGAGCGGTCGAACACCATGATGAAGCTCACCATCTTCTTGCCGTGTATGGTGACGGCCTTGTCGGCCGAGGCTATGAGGTCGGAGCGGTGGGGCCACAGCTTGTAGCGGCTGCTGACGTCGCTCGCCCCGGCAAAGACGAGGGTGACGTTGTCCACGAAGCCGTCGCCGTCGGCATCGATGCTCACGTCGGCCGGCACGTTGCTGTCGAGCCACTGCCCTATCTCCTTGGCCAGGGCCTGCTCGCGCGCGGCGGCCTCAACATCGTCGCTGTATCCCAGCGTGTTGATTTCGCCCTTGGGCTGGTAGTAGCCTTTGGGCATGGCGGTGCGGTAGAAGCGTATGCTGCCGCCGGCGGGCGCGGGGCAGAACGACGACGTCCACGACAGTCTGCCGTAGGAGGAGTGCCTGAAGTAGGCGTAGACGGAGTTTGCCCCCGGCGCGGGGTCGTTGAACAGGCGCTCGTAAAACGCCATGTCGTGTACAAACGGCTCGGGCTCTTCGTCCTGGAAGGCCACAAACACCACCAGGTTGCTCATCTGCGGCCTCGACGCTGCCCGGAGAAGGAGCGGCCAGAGCGCGGCCACGAGCAGCGTGGCGGCTGCAATGCTGAAACGGTGTCGGTACATAGTCATTCGTTATTGGCGGTTGTGCTGTGCATGGCCCGGCGGGGTCAGCGTATTACTACCTTGCGGCTCTTGTCGCCTGCCCTGACTATGTAGGCCCCGGCGGGCAGCGAGGCCAGCGACAGGGTGCGGGCAGCCTTGGCCGAGGCCACCACGGCGCCGGCGAGCGTGCACACGGATATGTCGCGGGGCTCGGTGAGCGTCACGGCGCGGCGGCTGATGTTGATGCCTAAGCCCGGGGCGGCCACCTCGTCGATGCCGAGCGTCGAGGGCTCGTAGGTGTAGATGCGCACGGCCTGCAGGTAGAGCGTGTCGCTGGCGCAGTTCTCAAGCAGCGCCACCATGGGCTGGCGGGTGTCGAACTTCAGGTCGTCGGAGCCGTTGGTGAGGTTCTGCAGGTCGTACCACTCCTTCATCCCGGGGCCGCTCAGCTTGCCGAACACCGTGGCGTACTTGGCGTTGACCACGCGGTAGTCGGTGTAGGCCAGCCCGGCGTCGTCGGGGGTGGTGTTGGCCTTGAGCCTCACCTTGATGCTCGACTCCGATGCGAGCACCATGTCAAACTTCTTGCACGTGGGCAGGTAGAACATCACGCAGCCGCCGTTGAACGTCATGTTGGCCGAGCTGGGCTGGATGGCTATGCCGCCTGTGCGGGCGCCGTCGGAGCCGATGGTGCCGTCGGTGCCCACGCCCTCGAAGTCGGGCAGGGCGTAGCATTCGTCGTAAGGCGAATAGTTGGTGGTGCCGAGCTGCACCAGCTTGCCGCCAACCTGCCATGCGCCGTCTTCATTGTTGGCCGCGCCGACATAGCGGTCTATCTTGTCCTGTGTGTCAAACCACAGCCACCCGTCCTCGTCGCAGTCGGACGGCTGGAAGAGATTGTCGGCCTGGGGTGAGAGTCTTGGCGGAAGGCCGTTGCCGCCATCCTGCGAATAAGCTGCGGCTGCAAGCGCGAGCGCAGCGATGATTGTGTAGGTTTTCTTCATGTCTTGTCGTTTAAAATTAAATGTATGTCTGTGTTGATTATTATGCCGATGCCTGGCCATGCGCCGGCGGCGGCCGTGCAGGCCGCCGCGCGGGCCACCCGCGTCAGAGCTCCACCCACTCGGGGTTCTGCTCTATGTGCTGGTAGCGCACCTCGTCCCACGGCAGCGGCCAGTAGAACTGCCTTGGCCTGAACACCCGCACCCGCTTGGGGTAGCGGTTGACGCGGCCGTAGGTGTAGCGCGTGGGCTTGCCCTCTTGCTCCACTATCTTCACGCCCATGAGCGGGGTGGTGCCACCGTTCATCTTGTCCATGGCCGTGCCCCAGCGGTACATGTCCCAGTAGACGGTCTCCTCGAAGGCCATCTCCACCCTGCGTTCGTTGGCATAGGCATCCCACGTGAGCGCGGCCAGCGGCGGCATCTTGGCCCTCTGGCGCACCTGGTTGACCTTTTGCAGGGCGGCGGCGGCGTTGCCAAGCCTAAGCTCTATCTCGGCATAGTCGAGCAGCAGCTCGGCGTAGCGCCAGATGATGTAGTTCTGGCTTGAGGCATAGGTGGGGTCGTTGTTTATCTCGGTGGCGGGGTTGACGAACTTGCCCATGTAGTAGCCCGTGACGGTGACGGCCGCCGTCTCCGACGTGCCGTAGGGCTTGAGGTCGGCGCCGGGCACTTCCCTGCCGCCCTCGACCCTGTAGTGTATGTCCATGACGTGGCCCCGGTAGGTGCATCCGTCGTAGAGCACGTTGGCATAGAACCTGTAGTCGCGGTTGTCGTAGGGGCGTGCCGGGTCGGGCTGGCCCTGCCTCATGCCGTACTCGTCGACATGGTTCTGCGTGGGCACGTAGGCGCAGTCGGTGCCGCCGAAGTATGGCGACGCCGCGTCGCGGTCGAGCTTGTGGCCCCACCCTGCCGCATAGTTGCCGTCGTTGTTGTGCTGCACCTCGAATATCGACTCGGCCGAGTTCTTGGTGAGGAATATCTTGCGGTACGAGTCTTTTATCTCGTCTTGCGTGCTGCCCTCAAGCGGCACGAGCGAATACAGGCCCAGGGCCGTCACCTCGTCGTAGGCGGCCTTGGCCTTGGCCAGCATCTCGCGGCTGCGGTCGCCCTTGAAGCCCAGCCATGCGGTGTCGCGCTCCTGGAACATGGGCGAAGCGGCCCACAGGTAGGTCTTGGCCTTGAGCATGAGCGCGGCCCCCTTGGTGGCCCGGCCCGCGTCGGCGCTCTCGTGCTGCCGCGGCAGCAGGCGGGCAGCCTCGTCGGCGTCGGCCACGATGAAGTCTATCATTTCGTCGTAGCTTGCGCGCGGGAAGCGGGCCGGGTCGTTCAGGGTGTTGTACTCGCGGTCTACGAGCAGCACGCCACCGTAGCGCCTCAGCAGCAGGTAGTAATAGTATGCGCGCATGAAGTGGGCCTCGCCCAGCACGCGGTCGCGCGTCGGGGTGGTGATCTCGCCGGCGTGGTCAAGCAGCGTGTTGATGCTGCGCAGCTGGCCGTAGCATGCGTTCCAGTACTGGTAGGCCCGCTTGTATATCTCCTCGTCGCTGCTCTTGAGTATGTCGCCGTACGATGTGCTCGACCAAGTGGTCTTGCTCACCGTCATCTGGTCGGTGTACCACGCGGGGTAGTCGCGCCCCAGGCTCTTGACGAGCCCGTTGGTTGGCATGTATATCGAGAAGCCGTTGCTCATGTTGCGGTACCAGGAGTTCTCGTATTCGTCGAGCAGCAGGCGGTCGCCCCATACGTTCACTCCCGAGAGCTTGTCGATGGGGGCGTCGCTGAACAGGCCGTCGCATGACGTCGCCCCGAAGAGGACGCCCGCTGCCATGGCGGCTAAACAGATGTATCTTTTCATGTTGGGTTGTCTGGTTGGTGTGTCAATTGGGTTGATTTCGGCTCAGAAGCCGATGTTAAGGCTCATGCCGTAAGAGCGCTGTATGGGGTAGCCCCGTTGCGACTCGGGGTCCATCTCCTCCAGGTCGGTCCATGTGTGCAGGTTGCTGGCGGTGAGCGATATGCTGGCCGAGGCCATGCCGATGCGCCTGATGAGCTTCTCTGGGAAGTTGTAGCCTACGTTGATGTACTTCAGCCTTACGAAGTTGCAGTCTTTTATCCAGAATGTAGACTCCTTGCGGTTGTTGTCGTTGGCCGTGGCGAACTTCACCCTGGGGTAGGTTGCGCCGGGGTTGTCGGGCGTCCAGCTGTCTCTCATGTGGTAGTCCTGGAACTTTGGCAGGCTGTTGCTGTAGAGCGTGTAGTAGTCGGTGATGTTTGCCCTGTAGCCGGCCACGCCCTGGAACATCACGGAGAAGAAGAAACCCTTGTATCCGGCCCCCAGGCGCAGGCTCCCGTTCATGTCGGGGTAGCTTGAGTTGTGCACGGCTATGCGGTCGAGGTCTGTTATCTTCTTGTCGCCGTTCTGGTCTTTGTACTTTATGTCACCGGGGGCCAGCGTGGCGTTGCCCTGGCCGTCCTGGTCGACGTCGTATGCCGCCAGCTCCTCCTCCGACCTGAACAGTCCGTCGGCCTCGTACATGAACCACAGCAGGCTTCTCCTGCCCGTGCGCCTGCGGTTGGGCGCCACGGTGCTCTCGTCGCCGTAGTCGATCACCTTGTCGGTGGTGTGCGACAGCGTCAGGGCTACGTCATACTTGAAGTCGCCGTAGCTGTTGCGGTGTGTCAGGGTGAGATCCCAGCCCCATGCCTTCACCTTTCCGAAGTTGACGCTCGGCGTGAGTCCCTCCACTCCGGTCGACGGGGGGAAGGTGTAGCTCGGCGCCGCCGTTATCAGGTTGGTGCGGTAGCGCCAGTAGTGCTCGAAGGTTAGCCCTATGCGGTTGCCCCAGAAGCCCAGGTCGACGCCGATGTTGTAGTCGCGCGTCTTGCCCCACTGCAGGTCGGGGTTGGGGAAGCTCGACGTGTCGAGCGTTATGCCCTGCCTGAAGTTGCCGCCGATGTTGTAGCCGGCCCCGTTGGCATAGACATACTTCAGCAGGTAGCTGAAGTCGCCCACGGCGCCGTCGTCGCCCAGCACGCCCGTCGATGCCCTCAGCTTGGCGTTGGAGATCACCGCCTGGTGCCAGTCTTTGAAGAAGGCCTCGTTGGAGAGCACCCACGATGCCGACACCGTGGGGAAGAAGCCCCAGCGGTGGTCGGGGGTGAACCTGGTAGAGCCGTCCAACCGGAAGCTGGCCTCGACGAAGTAGCGGTTGGCGTAGCCGTAGGTGGCCCTGCCTATGAGCGAGGCGCGCTCGCTGCGGCTCTCGGTGCCCACGATGCGTCCCGACGACGTGGTGCCGAGTATTTCGGGGTAGGCCCCCGACAGGTCTTGGTTCTCGGCCGTGAGGGCGTTGACCTCGTAGCGCTGGTAGTTGGCCACGAGCGTCAGGCCCACGTCGTGCTTGCCGGCAAACGTGCCCTGGTAGCTGGCCCCCACCTCATACAGGTAGTTGTCGATGCCCCTGTCGGCCTGCTGCATCGATATCTTTGCCCTGGGGTACTCGGTGTTGGGGTCTACGGAGTACTCGCCGGCCTCGGCGTCGTAGAGGTAGAGCGCCGTGGGCTTGGCAAACGACTTGTCGCGGAAGTGGTTGTCGTCGAGCGTGAAGCGCACGTATGCCGACAGGCCCTTGAGGAACGGCGCCTCGTAGCGCAGCGTGGCCGAGAGCTGGTGGAAGCGCGCCGCGTCGTCGTAATAGCCCCCGATGCCGTAGATGGGTATGAGCGGGTTGGCGCCGTTGATGCTTGCCAGGTCGCCGTTGGTGAACCGCAGCGGCTGCAACGGCGAGAAACTGTAGGCGTTGGTTATGGTTGCGGAGCTCGTGTTGTGGTTGTTCGATCGGTTGCCCGTCATGTCGAGGGCCACCTTGAAGCCCGCTCCGAGCTCGGCGTCGAGCTTTGCCGAGTAGTTGAAGCGCTTGCGCCTCACGCCGCTGTACAGTCCCTGGTTGAATGTGTAGCCAAACGAGATGTAGTAGCTCACGGCCTTGCCCCCTCCGCTTACCGAGGCGGTGTGCATGGTCGAGTATCCCGTCTTGTCGAGGTAGTCAAGCAGGTCGTCGTCGCCGTAGACGTTGGGCATGTCGTGGCGTCGTATGGCCTCGAGCTGCTCGTCGGTGTACTTCTTGTATGTTGTTGCCGGCGAGTTGTCTACGGCCCTGTTGTAGAGCTGCGCAAACTCGTATGCCGGCAGGAAGTGCGGCAGCTGCGTGGCCTGCTGCACGTTCACCTGCCCCGAGTAGTTCACCCGGAGCTTCTGCGAGCCCTTGCCGCGCTTGGTCTGCACGAGTATCACGCCGTTGGCTGCCCTGGCCCCGTAGACGGCCGCGGCGGCGGCGTCCTTGAGCACCGAGATGCTCTCGATGTCGTCGGGGTTGAGGTCTGACAGCCTCATCTCGCCGCCCGAGGTGTTGGTGCCGAAGCGCGGTATGCCGTCGACCACGAGCAGCGGCGGGTCGTAGATGCCTCGTATGCGCACGGTGGCCTCGCGCGACGACGACGGGTCGCCCGTCGACGACATCACCGACAGGCCCGCCGTCTGCCCGGCCAGGGCCTGGTCGAGGTTGACGGCCGGCATCTGCTTTATCACGTCGGCCTTGATCACCTCGACAGAGCTTGTCAGCGCCGTCTTCTTCTGCGTGCCGTAGCCCACCACCACAACCTCGTTGAGCGCGGCGGCGTCTTCCTGCATCACTATGGTCAGCGGCCTTGCGCCGGCCGCCTTGGCGTCTTGTGCCACAAAGCCCATTGAGCTCACGGTTATCGTGCCGCCCTTGGGCATCTTTGACTGTGCTATTGAAAACTTGCCGTCGATGTCGGTCACGGCGAGCGTGGCCCCGGTGTCCTTGGCCCTTATGATGGCTCCTACGAGCGGTTCGCCCTGCTGGCTGACCACCGTCCCGGCCACAGTGCCCGCCGGGCGGCTTTGCGCGTGGGCTGCAGCCATGCCGATGACGGCCATGAGCAGTGATATGAGTGTCTTTCGCATATTGTTTTGTTGCTTTGGTTTTACTTGGTCAGTGCGTTCTGCATGAGCAGCAGCTCGTATTCGTAGAAGCTCCTGTCGGTGCCCGCGGCCGTGGCGGCCCTCTGGCGGAACAGGCTCATCACCTGCTTCATGGCCGAGTGCATGAGCACGGCATACTCGGTGTCGGATAGCGTGGGCAGCCCGAAGTTGATGCGCGCAAACCCGTCGGGGGCCCCGTCGGCGTCGGCGTCGGCGGCCAGGGCGGCTGCCGCGGCGGCCTTCTTCTTGTCTACGCTGCAGGCTTTGACCATCACGCCGATGGCCTCGGCCATGATTTTCCTGTCGGCCTCGGTGAGGCGGCCGCCCCTGTAGGCCGGCATGAACAGCTCGCGCCGCGCGTCGTCAAGGTAGGCCTCGGGACTGTAGTTGCCCGCGGGGTCGTATATTCCGCCCTCCTTCACGCGGTAGAGCACGCCGTTGCTGAGCATGGTGCGCACCACCGAGGCCATTATCTTGTCGTTGTCGCTGAGGTAGGCGTATTCAAAGTTGGCTATCAGCCCCTTCGGCGTGAGCCATGTGCCGTAGGTGCGCATCTGGCCCGCCAGCCACCTCATGGCCTGGCGCTGCCTGGCCCGCGGCACGTAGGTGCGCCCGGCCTTGCCGTCGCCCTGCCTCACCTCGTCGTAAACGATGCCGCCCAGGTATGGCAGCACGTGGTTGACGTGCCTCCTGTACTGCGCCACCACCTGCCCGTACATCTCTTCCATGTCGTCGTAGCGCGCGCCGGGCTCCCTTGTCCACTCGTCGAGGTGGGCCATTATTATCTTCAGGTTGCTTATGGCATAGTCGCCGGCCTTGATGTGGTCGTCGCCCAGGTCTTCGGTCTGGTCGGTGGGGTCGACGGTGCCCATGAGCTGCTGCGCCCCGAACCTGTACATCGGGTCGCCGGCCCTGCGGGCAATCCAAGCGTCGAGCGTGTCTTTCTCCTGCCGCGGCGCCAGGCCCCCGGGTATGATGCGGTAGCCCCAGTTGATGGCGTAGCTGTCGTATACGCCGAGCACCGGCGGGGTGAGCCTCACGCCCCGCTCCAGGTCGCCGGGCTGTGCTATGTAGTTGTTGCGGGCGTAGTCCATGATGCTGGGCGTGGTGCCGTAGCGCCGGGTGAAGGAAGGGCTGCGCAGCGAGTCTACCGGGAAGGCGAAGCTGGCGCCCATGTTGTGCATCAGTCCCAGCGTGTGGCCTATCTCGTGGGATGCCACGTAGCGCATGCTCTCCCACATCAGGCTGTCGGCAAACACCTTGGTGCGCACGCGGCTGTCTACGGCCGCCGTCTGCACGAAGCGCCAGTCGTGGAGCAGGCTCACCACGTTGTGGTACCATATCACCTCGGCGTTGAGTATCTCGCCCGTGCGCGGGTCGACGTGGCTCGGGCCCATGGCATTGGCCGTGCGCGTGGCGGCATACTTCACGCAGTTGTAGCCCATGTTGTCGGGGTCGAAGTCGGGGTCTTCGGCGGGCGTGGGGTAGTCGCGGGCCACCATCACGTTCTTGAAGCCCGCGGCCTCGAACGCCGCGTTCCAGTCGAGTATGCCCTGCTTCACGGCGCTCCGCCACTTGGGCGGGAAGGCCGAGTCTACGTAGAACACTATCTTGCGCTTGGGCTCAACCAGCTCGCCCCTGAGGTAGCGTGCCATGTCGGCGCTGTCGGGCTCAATCCTCCATCGGTGTATCACCGGCTGCTTTGTCACGCGGTCTTCGTCCGACGAGTATACGTTGCGCTCGGTGTAGAAGTAGCCCACGCGATTGTCTTGCAGGCGCAGCGGCATGGGGTTGTCGGGCAGCAGCGCCAGCGAGCGGTGCACCACCACGCTGTAGGGCCTGCCCAGGGGCTGGGTGGTGAACGACATGAGCGTCTCTATCTCTATGTTGCGGGCAAACGCCTTGACCGACTGTATGTTCGAGGCGTCGGCCACGAACGTGCCCTTCAGGTTGTCCTTGCCCCCGAGCAGCTTGCCCAGCGGACTGCTGTCCTTGATGGGGCTTATCGACTTCTCGTTGGCCCCGAAAAACGCCGTGACGTCTATCACCACGCTGCCGCCGTTGGTGGCCTCTATCTTGAACCCCTTGAACACGGGGTTCACGAAGTTGTTGCCGAACGACGCGGCTATGGGGTCGGACGGACCGACCACGCTCCCGTCCTGCACCTCGGTGAGATACACCTTCTGGGCGTCCTTGGCCAGCATGAGCAGGAAGGGCCCGTTGATGGCCTGGCCGGCCACGAAGTCGTGGGTGTCGCTCGTGCGGGCCACGCGGTTGGTCAGCAGCAGGTGCTTGCCAAACAGCGAGTCGGGTATCTCGAAGTAAACCTTGTTTTGCTTTTTGTTGTGTATTACGGTGAAGAGCCCTGCGGTCTTCGTGGCGTTTTTCACCAGCTTGCCGTAGGCCGTGTCGGCCGTGTCTTTTTTCAGGGCCAGGGCCGCGGCGGCGGCCTTCTTCTTGCCACGTGCCTGGAGGCCCGTGCCGGCCGGCGCCGCCAGCAGGAGCGTGGCGGCCAACAGGGCCGGCAGCATTTCGTTTCTTGAAGCTCGGAGCATATCTGTTTTTATATAAATTTACAATTTTCGCAAATTTAAACCTTTTATCCCAAAATGAAAGCCGCAGGTCGGCAAAAACCAGCCCAACGTAACATGTCAACCAATAATACAGAATTATTGCACACTTCTGCCCCTATTGTTTATCAACATGACACTCATGTGCACTGCACAGTGCCCCACCCCGCCCACCGCCGCCCCGTGCCCCGGCCCGGCCCTGCGGCCAACCGCAGACGGCACCATGCGGCCCGCCCCGCAGGCACCTACCGTATTGCATCCCGGCGGAGGCCGTCCGGCACCGCGAAACGGCCCGTACGGCGGCCCAGAACGGCACATGCTGCAAAAGGCCCTTGGCCGGGGCCCACAGAGCCGTTGGCAACGCCAGCGAAAAAAAAGCGGGTGCGCCACTTGCGACGCACCCGCCATGGGGAACAGGCTGCCAGACGCCCCGTCAGCGCCTGACAATCCTGACAGACTGCTTCCGTGCGCCGTCGGTGTACACCAGCACATAGGCACCGGCCGGCAACGAGGCGAGGCTCCAGCTGCCGCTCACGGTGTGGCGGCCGGCCACGAGGGCCCCGGCGAGCGTGTATACTCCCACGTTGCCGATTGTGGACGACGTGCGGAGCGTGGTGCCGTCGAACGACAGCGCGGCGTCGCTGCCGGCTGCGTCCACACCGTCGGCCGTGGCGGCCTTGAGCGTGAGCCGGTTCCAGTTGGCGTCGGCGGCAAACAGCGGATAGGCGTCGCCGCTCACCGTCAGCGTGACGGCCTTCAGGTCGGCTATGCCTGAGAACATGCCCACATAGAACACCGGGGCTGCCGTGCCGGCATATCTCGTCCAGTCGATGTCAGACAGCGAGGTGCAGTCGGCAAACGTGCCCGACGAAAACGTCACCTCGGACGGAAGCACCACCTTATACAGCGACGCGCACCCCGAAAACGCCCCCTGCATGCTGCTCATGCCGGTAAGGGCCGTGGCGGCCGAGAGGTCGGCAAGCCGCAGCGACGCGCATCCCGAGAAGGCGCTCTTGAGGCTTGTAAGCCCAGTGCAGCCGGAAAGGTCGATGGTGGCCAGCTTCTCGCAGTTCATGAACGCGCTGCTGCAGTTGGCGAAGTTGGCCGCCCCGCCGCCTTCAGGCATCACCACGGCCTCGAGCGCCTTGCAGTTTACGAAGGCTCCGTTTTTCGACAGGCTTCCCTGCACATACAGGTCGGTGCCCGGCTCAATAGCGGCTTGGCTCATGTCTATGCGACGCAGCGCCTTGTTGGTGGCCATGAAGCCCGACGTGCCCAGGGCCACGGCCAGTTCGCCGAATGCCGCCGTGTTCCACGTGCCGGTGAGCCTCACCACCTCGGCGTCGCGCAGGTTTGACGGTATGGCGGCGGCGTCGACGGTTATCTCAGTCTGTGAGCCCCCGCCCGGCGTGGCCCCGCCCGGGCACGGTATCTCTATCGGTGACTTGTAGTAGCTGAGCTGCAGCCTGTCGTATTCGGTGCCGTCGCCCAGCTGGCCCCCTCGGTTGTTGCCCCAGCCATACATCTTGCCGTCGGCAGTGACCACCATCGAGTAGTTCTGCCCCGACGAGAGCACCGAGCAGACTATGCCCCCGGGCAGCAGCGGCTTCACCGGCACGAGCGAGAACGGCATGTCGGACGACGAGCCGCTGAGCAGCTTGCCCTTGCCGTCGCCCAGCCCTCCGTTGGCATTGCTGCCCAAGGCATACACCCGCGTTACTGTCCCGCCCTCGCCAATGGCGAATGTTGTTGTCTGCTCGCACCCCGACACCTGGGCCACCGGCCCGTCAAGCGTAGTGACGCGGGTGAGCACGCTGTATGCCGGCTCATACTCGCCGCCGGCGAGGGCCATGCCGAGCAGGTTTGAGTGGTTGTCGCCCGTGGCCCATAGCGAGCCGTCGGCCTTGACGGCATAGGTGCGGTTGTCGATGGCCTTGACGTATGCCCAGTCGTTGTCGGCGCCTATGCGCACGGGCTTCGGCCTGCTTTCCGTGTCGCCCGTGCTCAGCTGCCCGTTGTAGTTCTGCCCCCAGCCCCATAGCGAGCCGTCGGCCTTGATGGCCATGGTGTGCGACACGCCCATGGTCACCATCTTCCAGTCGTTGTCGGTGCCTATGCGCTCGGGCGTCACCCTCGCCCCGGCCCCGTCGAGCCCCAGCTGGCTGCTCGAGTTTGAGCCCCAGCCCCATATAGAGCCGTCGGTCTTGAGCCCTATGGCGCTGTAGCCCCAGAAGCGGCTCGCCGCCACGTCGGCCCAGTCGCTGTCGGTGCCCACGCGCACGGGCTGCCGGTGGTCAACGCCGTCGCCCGTGCCCTGCACGCCGTTCTCCTGTGTGCCCACGGCCCATAGCGAGCCGTCGGCCTTGATGAAGAAAGCGTATGCCTTTCCGCCCACGGCCTTCTTCCAGTCGGTGTCCTGCCCCACCATCTGCCACTCGGCTGTGCGCTCGGCCACCCCGGGCACGCCCAGCTGGCCTTTCTCGTTCCATCCGCAGCTCCACAGCGTGCCGTCGTCGCGGATGGCATAGGTGGTGGCGTCGCCTGCATCTACATACTTCCACACATGGTTCTGTGCGGCCCCCGCAGCCGACAGGGCCAACAGCCCCGCCGACAGCAATGTACGTGTAATCCTTTTCATATTAATGACTGTTTTGGGTTGATTGATATTGCTTGAAAAAACGGTGCCATGCCCACCGTGGGCACCACCGGGCCGAATTGTCCACAATGGCCTCAGAGCACCACCTTGGCCACCGACGAGCCACCGCCGCGGCACACCACACGTAGGAGGTAGAGACCGCGGCGCGGGGCGTTGAGCGTGGCCCTACCGCCAACCATTGGCGCCACGGCCACCACGGCGCCCGAGAGGTCGGCCAGACGGGCCTCCACGCCATCGGCGCGCTCTACGGCCAGCCTAAGCCCGGCGGCCTTGAAGCGTGTGGCCGGCGAGGCGGCGCCAACGGCATCGGCCTTGCCGGCCGAGAAGCCGTCGCCGTTGTCAATCACTGGGCATATCATGAACGACGCGCCGAGTGGCGTGCCGAAATAGTTGACGGGTATGGTGTATCCGTAGCCCTTGTAGCTCACAAACGAGTTGTGGGCCAGCAGGCCCGACGCCTGCTCCTCGGCCATGGGCTGCCCGTCTACCTCGGTGAGCATGCGTATGTCGGCCTTCGACAGGTCGGAGCCAAACCCTTCGACGGTGACAAAGAACAGGGGCTTGTCCCATATCTGCAAAGGCCTGTCGAAGCGGAACTCGCCCACGGCGGCGCCACGGGCCGAGCACTCGCCGGGCCGGGCCTCGCGTATGTCGGCAACGGGCAGGTAGGCCACCTCGAGGGGCAGGCCGTTGAGCACCATGTTGCCGTCGGAGCCCTCCGACGGGTACCACACCCGCAGCAGGAGTTGCTGCCCGGCCTCATACCTCGCGGGCTTGGCGACGAAGTAGACGTTGACGCCCGTGATGTGGGCCCCAGCCTGCGATGTCATGAACAGGTTGCCGTAGCCGTCCATGCCGGCGCTGTTGGTGCCGCCTATGCTGCCAGCCCCGCCACTGAGGGGATAGCTGCCCAGCCTGTAGGTCTCGCCCCACTTCCTGCAGTTGGCCGTGGTTATCTCTGCCACTCCGCCCACCAGCAGCTCGCCGTCGGCCCGGTACGACAACCGGCCACCGTCGGCGTCGTAGGCCACCAGCTCCGGGAACGGATAGACTCCGGGGGCGGTGTATGTCGCGGCGGCGGCGCGGCCTACGGCTGTTTTCTCGGCCGTGCCCGGAAGGGTCCAACTGAACCCCACCGCAACAGAGGGGCCCGGGCATTCGTACTTCACCTTCTTGCCCTGCGGGGCCCAAAGGAAATGCTTGCCGTTGACAAGGCTGTTGGGAGAAAGGTAGTTGCACACCGGGCTCTCGTCACGCGGATGGGTGCCGAGGCAGCTCAGCCCTTCGGGGTAGTCGTATGAAAACACTACCGAGCCTTGGGCTTCACGGGGCTGGGCCAACTCTGACCGGACTGACACTTCCGGGGCGGCAGCCTGCGGAAGGGCGCCACCCCGGCGCTGGGCCAACTGACCGAAAACGGAAACCGAAACGGACATGGCCGCAAAAATGAGAATGTTTTGTTTCATCATTGCCTACACTATTTTTTTATGAATTATGATAATGAAGTGAACACTAAACCCGACTGAACGCTCTGCAACGACATGGCTGAATGGGAACAACGGCTTTAGGGCAAACAACTCAGCATACCAAAGCAATGAATGAAGCGCAACCGAACGCCACCCGCCGGACGACAAGCCCAACACATCGTCAAAACATCTCGCCTTGACAAATTTATAGATTAATAAGGCATATTTACCCCCTCCCCCGTTAATATTTGTTAACCAAACAGACAATACAATCAAAGCAAACAAGACGGCTTACATATAGGAGAAGGAAGGGGGGAAGAGTTAAGGGTTAAGGGTTAAGGGTGAAAGCCGTGCGGGCTGATAGTTACGGCCATAAGCCAAAAGCTAATGTCTGCACTCCTGCATCCCGAATTCCGTACTCCCGATGCAAATGTCTGCACTCCTGCATCCCGAATTCCGCCCTCCCGATGCAAATGTCTGTACTCCTGCATCCCGCATTCCGTACTCCCGATGCAAATGTCTGCACTCCCGCATTCCGCATCCCGATATAATTCAAAATATTGGATGAACAATTTGTACAACAAGATTATTTTGCGTAATCTTACGGCCGCATCCGCAACGCGCAACGGCGGAACAGCCGCAAGCGCCTGCCGACGCCCAAAGGCATGGCAGGCGCGGTATCTACACGGCAAAAGAACTATTCATTACCTCAACCAAACATTCGACAACTATGTCCATACGCAGAATGGAAGGACGCGACATCAACGAAAGGCATCGCACGTCCACCACCCTTGAACTACTCTTCGACCTCATCATCGTGGTGGCCGTGGCACAGGCCGCCGGCGGGCTTCACCACATGCTTGCCGAAGGCATGTATGCCACAGGGGCGGTGCGCTACATGATGGCCTTCTGGTGTGTGTTCATCGGATGGATGAACTTCAGCTGGTTTGCCTCGGCCTACGACACCGACGACGTGCCCTACCGCATCACCACCGCCATACAGATGTTTGGCGCCATGATCCTGGCTGCCGGCATAGGCGACATATTCCTCCACACCCCCGACCTCACCACGGCTTTCATCGGCTTCGTCATAATGAGGCTCGCCATGGTGACGCAATGGCTGCGCGCCGCCCGGCAACACGAGGCCGGCCTGGCCACTTGCCTAAGGTATGCCGTGGGCACCGCCCTGGCACAGGCACTTTGGTCTGCCACTCTGTTTTCAGGGGGCGCGGCGCAGACGGCGGTGTTCGCCGTGGCCGCCATGGTGGAGCTGGCCGTGCCGTACATCGCCGAGCGCAAGGGTGGCACGCCGTGGCACCCGCACCACATAGCAGAGCGCTACGGCCTGCTGGTAATCATAGTGCTCGGCGAGTGCGTGGTCGGCATCATCAGCATGGCCGCGAAGACCGTACACGAAGACATGAGCCAATGGGCGGAGTCGGCCCTGCCGGTCATCGTGAGCTCGCTCGCCACGGTGTTCGCCATGTGGTGGACTTACTTCAAGCTGCCCACGGGCTCGCTGCTCGCCGGCAGGCGCGGCGTGGCCTTCCCGTTTGCCTACATACATTATTTCATATTCGCATCCCTGGCCTCGCTCGGCGCGGGGCTGGGACTGCAGGCCGACAGCCTGGCCGAGCCCGAAAACGGGCAACTGGTGCGTACGGCGGTAATAACCACAGCCAACGCCTGCGGTACGTTCCTCGTGCTCGTCAGCATTCTCAACATCGCGCTCTTCCGGCAATGCCGCAACGGGGCGGCGCTGCTGGCAATAGCCATACTGACGCCTGCCGTGCCCATGGCGATGCTGCTCGGCGGCATATCGCTGAAATGGGTGGTCATGGCCGCCGCGCTGGCCCCAGCCCTTTATGTGCGCACGCTGGACGCGGGCAAATGCTGACTTGCCGCAGACTTTGCAAAAGGCGTAGCAGACTACGCCGAGACAAAGCGGACGCAAGAGGATGAAGGCACATGGCAGGCCATGAAACACGACAATGCCAAACAATGCCTCATTATTTTTAAGCCATGCGTTGGGATTGTCACAAATAATCAGTAATTTTGCCACTGGCACAATGCAATGGCAAGCACAGCGGGCAAAGCATTGGCCGCAGCCCATACAAAAGGGAAAATGAAGCGGAAGCACATCCCCCGCCCTGACTTTACGCCACGCGGCGAAGCCCAGGCCGCAGGCCAACGCCTTGGGCGGCCGCCCGCAGCAGGCGCCAACCCCGACGCCACCAACGGAAGGCATGGCGGAGCCATTGGCTTGCTGCACCAACGGTTTCAATACGTAAAGAAGTATGTTTGCAAGGACATCAATCATATTTTGCATCATCGTCATGCAGGCATGCCTGTCGGTTGCGCGCGACCGGATGCACGCCAGGCGCATCACCAGCGCCGACGGCTTGACCCACAGCCACGTGAACAGCATCTGCGAGACGCCCGACGGGCAGGTGTGGATAGGCACCTGGAACGGGCTGATGCGCTGTGGCAACGGCAAGACGGAGGGCATACGCTCAGACCGCAACGGACTGCGCATAGGCAGGGTAAAAGACCTCAGGCCCACCCCCGACGGCAACGTGACCTACGTCAACGAGGACGGCAAGCGAATGACGCTCGACACCAAGAGCCTCACGGTGTCTGAATGCCGCTCTGCGCCCGACAGGCCTGCCGCCAGGGAAGAGACCTGCCGCTATACTGTCGACGACGACGGGCTTGCCATCGAACGCCGCGGCGCCTGCTACCGCATTCCCTTCGGCAAGACGTCGAACGAGGGCCATCGCCTCAGGGTGCATTACGAAGACTCGCGCGGCGGCGTCTGGCTCAACTTCAACAATGCCGTATACCACCTCACGTTCACGCCATCGCCGTTCTGCTATGCGGGCTTCTGGGACGGCAAGGCCGCCATGCCGTTCCGGGCCACGGTGCGCGCCATTGCCACCGACAGCCGGGGACGGCTGGTGGCGGGCGGCAAGGACAGCATGCTCTACGGGCTCACCGAGGCGCCGCTCAGGCTCAACGACGACGTGTATGGCATAGCGGCCGACCCGCGGGGAGGCCTGTGGGCCGGCCTGCGCGCGTCGGGCCTGTGCCACGTGGCGCCCGACGGCCGCGTAACCTACCACACGGAGACAGGCATGGCCCCGCTGAGCCAGGTCTTCACACTGCTGCGGGTAGGCACCACGCTCTACGTGGGCACACGCGACAACGGGCTCTGGGCCCTGGACATTGCCGACAGGCAGAGGCCCCGGGTGAAGGCCCACGCGGCCGACAGCGCCATGGTGCACTCGCTCAGCCTGCTGCGCAACGGCAACATAGCCGTCTGCACGTCGCGCGGCTTCTGGATATGCACGCCCGGGCTGGGCGTTGTCAGCCGGCCGAGCGAGAGGCACAACGTGATCTGCGCCGCCGAGCTGCCCGACGGCACCATTCTCCTGTCGACAAACGGGCACGGGATGTTGCGCCAAAGCCACGGCAAGAGCCTCGGGCTGCCAAAGGCCTTGCGCACCATCGACAGCTATGCACTGAACATGGCATGGGGCCCAGACAGCTCACTGTGGATGGTCACCGACGACAAGCTGATGCGCTACTCCTTCGGCGAAGACAGGCTCGATGTGTTTGGCGCGGCCGACTTCGGCGAGAATCTGACCTTCAGCGAGTCGCAATGCTGCATCTTCCAAGACAGCCTGCTGTATGTGGGCGCCATCCCCGGCATGATGGAGGTAGACGTCAAAGCCATCGACCGGTATGTCGAGGCAAGGGATGATGGCGGGGGCACCAAGCCATGGCATGGCGCCATAGCCGTGGCAGCGGCCGTGGCCACCGCCATTGGCGCAGCCCTGGCCTGCAAGAGGCGCAAGAAGGCCAAGGCCGCCCCGCAGCGGTATGGCGTGGCCCCGGCTAAGCCCGAGGTCGTGGGTGCAGACACGGCGTTCGTGGCCCGGTTGAACAGCGTGCTCAACTCTGTCATCGCCGACGCCGATGCCGACATCGACAGCATAGCCTCGAGTATGAACATGACGCGCAACATGCTGTTCCAGCGCTGCAGCGAGACACTGGGCGCCACGCCTGCCGCCCTGCTGCAACGGATGAGGATGGAGCGCGCCTGCCAACTCTTTGACGCCGGCGAGAGAAGGGTCAAGGAGGTTGCGTGGCAAACGGGGTTCAACGACCCCAAATATTTTGCGAAGGTGTTCAAGAAGACTAAAGGCATGACACCTACGCAATATGTGGAAAATCAGCGCGAAAAGGGTAGAAAGTAATCATTTTCCACCTTTTCTGTTGCTATTTTCCACCTCTATGTGCCGGGGTTTGCCTAACATTGCACAAAAACCAAATCAAAATCAACTGCAATGGAAGCAACCTGCATCAGAAAGGTGGCCGTGGTGCTGGCCGTACTTTCTTCTTTCTTCAACATCAATTCATCGGCACAGGTGCCCGCATTCCCGGGAGCCGACGGCTACGGACGCTACACGCAGGGCGGCCGCGGCGGCACGGTGTACTACGTGACCACCCTCGACGACTCCGACGAGCAGGGCACCCTGCGCTATGGCGTGACCAGGCTCAGCAAGGCCGTGATAATGTTCAAGGTGTCGGGCACCATTCACCTCAACTCACCGCTCAACATCTCGGCGAGCAACATAACCATAGCAGGGCAGTCGGCCCCCGGCGACGGCATCTGCATAGCCGACTACCCCGTCAGCGTCTCAGGCAGCCAGGTGATAATACGGTACATGCGCTTCCGCATGGGCGACCGCAAGCTCAACGCCGACGAGGCCGACGGCGCCGATGCCCTCGGCGGGCGTTTCTCGACCGACGTCATCATAGACCATTGCTCCATAAGCTGGTCAACCGACGAGTGCTGCTCGTTCTACGCCAACACCAACTTCACCATGCAGTGGTGCCTCGTCACCGAGAGCCTGCGCGAGAGCCTGCACTCCAAGGGCACCCACGGCTATGGAGCCATTTGGGGCGGACTGGGCGCGTCGTTCTACCACAACATGCTGGCGCACCACGGCTCGCGCACGCCACGCTTTGGCACTGGCAACCACAACGACCGACCCGACCTGCACATGGTTGACATGCGCAACTGCGTGAACTACAACTATGCGGGCAACGGGTGCTACGGCGCCGAGGGCATGCACATAAACCTCGTGAACAACTATTACAAGTGGGGGCCGGCCACCGAGACGGCATCGTGCCGCAACAAGCTCATCTCACCGGGATATGCCACCCACAGCGATGGCGTGACGGCCATCTGGGGCAAATACTACCTTGACGGCAATGTGGTGACTGGCAACGGCAACGTGACGGCCGACAACTGGCTTGGCGTTTCCTTCAAAGGCAACAGCAGCATGGAAAACGGCATGGTGACGGCCGCCGACCTGAAGAGCGACACCGCCATGGGGCAGATACCCGAGTTCCACCAGCACACGGCCGACATGGCCTACGACAAGGTGTTGCGGTATGTGGGGTGCAGCAAGAGCCGCGACTCGTACGACGCACGCATCATCGAGGAGGCTGCCACGGGCACGGCCCTCTTCAGGGGCTCGAAGGGAGGGCTGCCCGGACTGATAGACACGGTGGAAGACCTTAGGCCCGACGATGCCGCCGACGACTGGAATCCATGGCCCGAGCTGGAACAGGCCGAGGCGCCGCAAGACACCGATGGCGACGGAATGCCTGACGCGTGGGAGCAGGAGCACGGACTCGACCCCGACAACGCCGACGACGGCAACCGCCGCGGCAACGACGGCTACACCATGCTTGACGTATACCTGGCCAGCCTCGTGGCCGACATCACCGAGGGCCAATACGAGGGCTCCGAGCTGATGGGCGTGCCGGGCGAGCCATACACCACATACGACTACGCCACCACCGACTCCGTGACATGGCCCATGGGCAGCAACAGCGACGCGCAGGCAGCCAGCATATCGGGCAACGGCAACGTGGCAGAGGCCACCTACACCAAGGGCGAAGGCTTGGAATACAGCAGCAAGACAACTACATACAACAACATAACGTTCACCACATTCACACCCGCAGAAGAGAGCAAGACGCCCAGCGACGCGGCGTATGTAGACTATGCGGTGAGGCCACGCTACGAGACAAGCATAGTGCCGTCAAGCATCACGTTCGACGCCATACGCATCGGCACCGGTGGCACGGCCATCGACATTGCGTGGATTGACGGGAACGGCACCGAGACAACGCTTGCCGAAGGCATCAAGCCTGTGCGCAACGACAACTCGGAGGAGTACAAGACGCACACGATAGAACTGTCGGAAGTGAAACGCGAGCACACCGCCGGAGTGTCGACGCTGCGCTTCTACCTGTACAACTACGCCCCGGGCAAGGGAATAGGGCTTGCCAACGTGGCCTTAGGGCTTAATGCCGAGGGCGGCACCAACGCCATAATGCCGCCGGCACTCTCACAGCCAAACAGCGCCACGGAGCCTCAACACTACGACCTGGCGGACCGGCGAGTGTCGCCCGACGCCAAGGGCATTGTAATTGTAAACGGCAAAAAGGTAATCAGATGAGAAAGACACTGGCTTTGGCAATCGTGCTGCTACAGGCAGCGCTATTGGCCGCAGGCAACAGCGTGACGGGCCTCGGCAAGGCTTTCTACGACTTCGACGAACTGAAGGTGAACGGCACCACTGGCACGCCGCTGGGCGGCTTCGGGGCCGGAGGCATAAAGTACAACGCCAACGACGGCACGTTTGCCGCCATGCTTACGCCTCCTGCCGACGCCTATGACTTCAAGCCGGTGAAGGGGCACGCATAGAGATGACGGTAGACGGCCGTACCGACGACGACGCGCTGTGGCCTACCCACCGCGTCAACTTCGGATGCATCGGCGGCATAGAGGCCACGATGACGGCCTTCTCGCCTTTCGACAACAAAGACTACGACAACATGAGCCTGCCCTATGCCTTCTACGAGATTTCCATGGCCAACAGCAGCGACCGCGACGCAAAGGTGTCGCTGCGGTTTGTGTTCCCGGAATACGTGAAGACATAGGCCGTGGCCTCCGACTGCACCGGCGAGAAGACAATAAGGAAGGGCGGCACGGCTACGGCACGGTTTGTTGTTGCGTGGTATGACCACACCGACCCCGAGCTGGCCCACTACAAGAACCTTTACGCCTCGCCGCAGCCGATAGCCGAGCACGGGCTGGAGGTTTTCCCACAACTGAAGCATAACGCCATGCGGCTGGCCGACGGCATGCGCCGCTCCTCGCTGCCCCACTGGCTGCAGAACCAGGTGGCGAACACGCTGTCGGCCATAGTCATCAACTCGATGTACAAGCGTGACGGGCGCGTGGCCTTTGCCGAAGGGCAGTGGACATGCTTCGGCACCATGGACCAGATGTGGCTGGCGCGTCACATCATCTGCCAGGCCGTGCCTTTCTACGCCTGGCGCGAACTGGAGTATTGGGCGCGCACGCAGATGAAGAACGGGCAGATTCACCACGACATGAACCTCATGGACGTGGGCAGCGAGAGGGAGAAGCGGTCTGCGCTCGTGGCTTGGGACGACACCGAGCACCGCGACTACCGCGACATACAGAAGTGGGTCGACCTGAACTGTGGCTTCATCATCTCTGTATACGAGGCTTACCGCACCACGGGCGACCGCGAGAGCTTCCTCAGGCTGTGGCCCAACATGAAGCGGGCCGCCGACAGGATAAAGAAGCAGGTGGAGCTGCTGGGCAACAAGGAGTATCCGCTGACCTTCGACGGGTCGGAAAACTCTTACGACGCCGGGGGCAACCCCGACCCGTACAACGCCAACATATCCGCCGTGGCCTACAGGATAATGGCGGAGCTGTCGGCCGAAACGGGCGAGAGCGACAAGGCCGCCGTGCGCATAGCCGAGTGCGACGGCAGCGTGCGCCCCGGCGCCGGCGGCTTGGAAATAACGGGTGCCACCGAGGTGCTGCTCCTTGCGCGCGTGGAACCGACCCGCGATTTCTCAAAGCCGGCCTACAAGGCCATGGTGGCATCGCTCGATTCGCTCGGCGGCTACGGCCTCCTGCTCGAAAGGCACGTGGCCAGGCACCAGCCCCTTTACGACCGCGTCAAGATAGACCTTGGCGCACCGGCCGCAGACCGCAGCCTCAGCAGCGAGCAACTGCTGGCCAAGGGAGGACGCAGCCTCGCCCTCATAGAGCGGCTGTTCAACGCGGCACGCTACAACGTGCTCTCTGCCACAGGGCTGCATGCCCCCTGCCTGCAAGGCATCTGGGGTGCAAAGATGACGCCCAACTGGGCGGGCGACTTCACCGCCAACGGCAACCTGCCCGTGGCCATATCCCACATGCTGCAGGCCAACACGCCGGAGCTGATGCTCTCGCTCTTCAACCAGCTTGATGCCCACATGGACGACTTCCGCACCAACGCCCGCGTGCTGTTCAACTGCCGAGGCATCCACATACCATCACACTTCTACACCCACGGCCTCGACTGCCAGTTCGACAAGACATGGCCCATGACCTTCTGGGTGGCAGGGGCACCGTGGTACTCAATGTTCTACTGGGACTATTACCTCTACACCCGCGACCGTGAGTTCCTGCGGCGGCGCGCGCTGCCGTTCATGGAAGAGGCGGTGGCGTTCTTCGAAGACTTCCTCACGGAGGGGGCCGACGGCAAGTACATCGTCAACCCGTCGTACTCGCCGGAGAACCACCCTAAGAACTACAAGATGCAGGCATGCATCAATGCCACGATGGACATCGCTGCCATCAAGGCCATGCTGAGGGACGTCATAGAGGCCAGCCGGACGCTCGGCGCAAACAGCGACCGGATACCGGCATGGCAGGCCATGCTCGACAAGATGCCGGCCTACGGCAACAACGCCGACGGGGAGTTTCGCGAATGGCTGTGGGCCGACATGGAAGACAACCATGAGCACCGCCATGCCTCACACCTGATAGGGCTCTACGACCTGCACGACCCGGAGATCATGCAGTCGCGCGAGTTGAGGCAGGGCGCGCTCAAGGCCATCGACCGACGCATGGACTTCCGCCGCAAGGAGAACACCGGGGTCATGGCGTTCGGCATCTGCCAGCTGGCCTTCGCCGCCGCCGCCCTCGGGCAGGCCGACCGCTGCGAGGAGATGCTGGGATGGCTTGGAGACAACTATTTCCTCGACAACATGTTCTCAACCCACGACCCGCACAACATATTCAACTGCGACATATCGGGCGGCTACCCCTCTCTTGTGATGAAGATGCTGTGCTACAGCGAGCCGGGCCGCATCGACATCTTCCCGGCCAAGCCCTCGTCGTGGCGTCGGGGCAGCATAAAGGGCATGGCCCTGCGTGGCGGCATTATAATGGAGGAACTCAGATGGGACGGCAGCAAGACTACCGTCACGCTCCGGGCGGATGACACGCAGAAAGTGTCTGTCATCATCTACGGGAAGCACGTGAAAAACGTCAGGCTGAAGAAAGGCAAGCCAACCACGCTGGCCCTGTAGCACGCTCACCATGGCGCACGCCCGGCGGCCACGCCGCCGGCATCGGGCACGCCTGGCGAAGCACATGCAGGCTTGGCCGGTCTGCACGCAAGAGATCTTTTAAGGATTGGGGCGTTTGCCGTACCCTCCCCCATCCATCATGTTCTATGCCATGTCTCGCCAAAGCCCGGCGTCTGCCACATTACATGAGGGAATGGACGCCCCGGGGCATGTAACTATGCAAGAGTGCTCCCGCCTTAGTAATATTCCATCGGCCAGCCCTATTCCAAGTTCCCCACGGTCGGCCGTCAGGATTTCACTGTGCAGCATGGCAGGGTGATACACCATTGCCCTGCCGCCGGGGCTCTGTATAGCGCCGAGCGTCAACCAACAGGCGAAACACAAAACAAAATTCAATCGGTGCTTGCATGATGTTAGCAGAAGGTATGAAAAAAAGCAGTTACAACATCTGTAACTGCCTTTCCTTTCGGTGGGACATCCAGGGCTTGAACCTGGGACCTCCAGATTATGAGTCTATCAAAACATTTGCTTGAAACTACTGTATGTCAGTCTGTTAATAATCTCTTGAAAAGCCAATAGAACAACTATTGACCAACAATAGCTAAGTTTATACTAAGCCAATAAATGCACTTATTTGCATTAATCATCTTTTTGCTTCATCGCTATTTGCTGTTTTATTAAAGTTAGAAATTTTGATAAAAAGCTGACTTATGTCATCATCTTGAAGAGGTAGTATTGTATTAATATATACTCAACATCTACATAGCTTAGTTACCCAACATGGCTTGTACCAAGCTCATTATGAGTGCTGCAATTATAACTGTTATCCAGAACTCTTTGGTCAGTATTGCACTCTTCTCCTTTACTATTTTGAGTTTATCTTTCACCTCTTGTGGTAGCTTTTTTATCTCACTATCTGTGAGAAAGTTCACTACTTCTTGAGCGACTTTATCAAGTTCCTCTTCTGTCATTCCATCAAGTTTTTCAATGGTTAATGACTTTAATTCTTCATGTTTCATACTATTGTTGAGTTAAAATTTATAATATTATTTGCATTTCATTGAAATCTATAATCCACTTATGCTCAATCAAAAAGTCTGTACCGAGTATTCCATGCACTTGTATCCCACTTTCAACTTCCATATCCTTAAAGGCTTCAAGAAGTGGCTTTACACAGAATTTTGGATTAAATGACTGACCTTCAAAAGAGAAAGGTAATGTAATCACATCCACCTTATACTTGATTCCATCTATTCCATTGATATTATGATTCCCTACAGGAGTTATAATTTCTTTGAAATATTCTTTTACATTACTGTCAATCAGACTGCATGTACTTCCTGTATCAATGATGAAGCAGAGGTGCTTGCCCTCTACTTCAACAGGGATAACAGGTAGCCGAGTTTTATTCAATCCATAGTTGAGATGATAAATCATATTTGTTTAATGGGATAGAGTTTGTTTTTTAATTAAGTTCCCAGTAGTATCAGAAAAGGAATGACCTTAAGCAGGGTATGAAATTTTTGAAGTCCAAGTATATTGTGATGATGTTTTTCTACCATAATTTCTCATTTTAGGTAAGACAGAATATCTATTAGTTATTTCCTAAGTTCTCAAATTCAGCAGCATTAGCAGTTTCATCATCCCACATACTTTCACCCCAAGGAGTATCAGTATCTGCCAATGGGGATTTAATAAGTTGGGGTCTATTGGCATATCTGCTATGAGGAGATATAGGCTGTGGTCTTATCCCCTCAAAGGGGTCTTTATTGGTATCTGATGTTTTTTGAGCCCTTTTGTTATCAATATTTTGAGATACTTTATTGCCTGTGTCTTGAGCTTTTATACTTTTGAACGAATTAGTAAACTTATTGAATTTCTCATTCAAACCATCATTGGTTATTATAGTCAGACAAATGATAAAGTTATCTTTCCAGAACATTACTCCTTTCTGGGCATATCCCTTTGTGGTGCATGTCATCACATATCCAGGGTATTCATTATAGCTAAATCTAATAGGCTTATAATTAGAGAAATTAGCCATACTCTCTTTCATAAGTTTTTCAATGCCATGAGCTAATTCCTGTTTGGATAAATCCTTATATCCAACAGGTAGGCGATTTACTATAATTTGGTAAGCTGTCATTTTATTGGGGTCATCCTCATTTATTATTCCTCCATAATTTATAAAGGAATTACCATGTACATGTTGTGACACATCCTTTAATTTACATGGAGCCTTAATAGCAAAGCCACATACTTGAAAATATTGATATTCATCTTCTGAAAAGGAATAAGTAGAATCAAGCAAAGTGGTATCTGTTTGCTGTAGAGCATTATGCATATGTTCTTTTGTCTGTGTCTTGAATTGACATGAGCAGAGCAAAAAAGCTAACGTGAGAATAATACTTGTTTTCATCTTATTTTTTATTTAAAAGGTTATACACTAAAGCAATAATTGCAAGAGCAATAAATATTAAGAAACCAATACCAACAACAAGGTTTATGATGGAGAACAACCAAGCAAGTAATGGTAATAATGCAATTATTCCAACTCCCATTAGAATCATTCCCAAGCAACCTCCATAAGAGCTATCTTTAGAACTTCGTATAATCCAGAATCCTAACGGAAGAACAATAAGTGCAACAATGAATCCAATACCCACTTCACTTCCTTGTGGTAATCCTATGTTTGGAAAATCACGTATTCTCCCTCTTGGCTCATAGGCATATAAAGGAGTGAATAAAGTCAAGCTGTACAATGATAGAATATATCTTTTTTCTATGTTATGAATTTGAATAGCTCTTGGGGGCTTGAAACTTGCAATCTTCATTTCTATATTCTTTTTGTTGCCATACCACAAAAAGAAGGTGTGATACTTTCCTGTTCAAGTCCAAGGTATCACCACAACACCTACAATCACAAACAGGGAAAGCCCACACCTTATGGTATGAGCATTCACTTGCTTACTGCTGTGATTGTTAGTCTTCTAAGTGGTGATTTTAGGACTATCACAAGTAAGAAGCAAACACTTCTTTTTCCAATATGTCTTTGTTAAACTTCTACTTCATTGGCAATTACTTTAGTCATTACTGCTACAAAGGTAGCACTTTCCAGCGAGAAACAACCATAGAACCGCCACT
>ERZ773136.1171-NODE-1171-length-26725-cov-3.964867_pt1 | contig 26725 bp, 17 predicted proteins | sample MGYA00580855_ERZ773136 | MGnify/ENA primary metagenome ERZ773136 (study PRJEB29015, sample SAMEA2737860) | human gut metagenome | biome: human gut; feature: human-associated habitat; material: faeces | place: China | collected 2012 ... | reverse complement strand
GCTTACCTCGACGCGCGAGCTTGAACAGAGCATTGCCGACGCCGGCGACAAGAGCAAAGAGCGGGCGTTGGAACTGGAAAAGAAGAAGAAGGAAATCGACAAGGCTGCCAAGGAAATTACCAAGCTCGAAGAAAAATACACGTCTGCCGAGGTTTTAGCGCCTATTTCGGGAGAAATTGTTTCTCTTAATGTAACAAGTGGGCAAAAAACTCAGCCAGATACTTCGTTATGTGAAATTGCTCTCGCCGAGCAGGGTTATAAGATGACTATGACGGTTACCCAAGAACAAGCAGCAAAACTTCGTATGGGTGTTCAGGCAGAGGTTACGAGTTACATTCCATATGGAAAGACAATAACAGCAACACTTACCGCCATAAAAAATGATACTGCCAATCCCGGCAGCCGTCAAAAAATCCTTGAATTTAGCGTTGAAGGTGACGGAGTTACAGTAAATGATACCATTTCGATAGCTGTCGGCGACAAGAACGCAAGCTACGACAGCACCGTCCCGAACACGGCTATCCGCGAGGACAGCGACGGCAAGTATATCCTTATCGTCGAGTCCCAGGCTACACCGATCTCGACGCGCTATAAGGCAAAACGCGTAGCCGTCAACGTCATCGCAAGCGACGATACCCGTTCGGCTATCTCCGGCGACTTCCAGAGCTATTCGTATGTTATTGCTACATCCTCCAAACCGATCAACAGCGGAGAGCAGGTGAAGCTGATTGAAAACTAAGGCACGCCTTATCCATCTTATTGTTACGCTGCTTTTGGCGGCTACCGCACTTGGTATCGGCATTGCCATGAACGTGTACATGAATTCGTTCGACCACGAGCAGGTCGCGAAAAAATTCTCGAACGGCACGCGCTTTACGCAGATTACGGTTTTTGCGCCGGAAACGGCCGGTCTTACCGTCGATAAGATCATGTATTTCCGGTATAAGCTCGAAACCAAGCTTACCGAAAAGTCGATAACGCCTCCGAACGACGGCGCAAGACTGTATGCCGACGCGTTCACCTCGTATGTCGATGCCACCCTCACCTCCGATTCCAACGGCGCGCGCACGTCGAATGTCAAGCTTGCTTATGTCGGCGGCGATTATCCGCTGTTCTACAAGGCTTACCGCGATATGCCGAACGTGGGCGGCGACATCAACCACGACCGCATTCTGCTGTCGCGCTCGGCTGCGTGGCAGTTGTACGGCGGCGACGCGCTGTACGACTATCCGGTCAAGATAGGGCCGACGACCTTATACATCAGCGGCGTGTATCCCGATTATAAGGAATCCGCGTATATCAAGGATTTCTACGGCGAAAAGGCGGCCGCAGCGGCGGATATAAAATCGGATACAGATATCAACATTACCTGTTACGACTTAATCGTGGTCGACCCGGTCAAGAACTTTGCGGTCGATACCGTCAAGGAATGCTTAGACCTCACCGAGGGCACGTATTTACTTGTCGAGAACTCCAAGCGTTTTTCACTTTCCAACCTCTTTAAGACCATTCCGAAGCTCGTCAACGCAGACGAGCCGCTCCCGACCGGCGTTGATATCACGCCGGAGGAAATGGCGGCAAGACACGCCGAAAAGGTGCTTGCCGTGATGCTTGTCGTGTTCCTTGTGTTCGCGGTCTATCCTGCGATCTGGGCGCTTATTTTGTTGTACCGCTTGATTCGTTTTATCAAGAAGTGGTTTGACAAATTAGTCGTAAACAAGGTCAAGGATAAGCTATCCTATTCATAATTAACGGGCAAAACAAAATAATATAAATCGAAACGGGAACTCCGTTTCAAACAAAGAAAGGAATTGGTATCCAACATGAAAAAAAGACTTCTAAGTTTAGCGCTTGCAGCCGTTATGACATTCTCGTCGCTGGCACTTACCGCCTGCAATCCGAGTGCAAACGTAGACGGCAAACCGGCTAAAGGCGCACTCACCACAAAAGATCTCACCAACATCTACAAGGCGGATTCCATCAGCACGGTGGGCACAATCTTTGAGAATCTTCAAATCAATCAAGTCTACAAAATGAATGACGGCAAGCTGCTTGTCTGCGGCTATACCACCGATACCTACGAGGATAAATATTACATCACCGACCTCGATTTCAAGAACGCCTCCGAAATGACCATTAAAAAGGCCGAGGGACAGAATACCGAGACCTATATCCAAAACGTGGCGGTAAGTCCTACCGACGGCTCTATCTGGTATGTGAAGAATGTTTATAGCTATACCGACGCTGACAGCGATCAGCCGGTCTCCGAACCGGAACACACCGTACCCGGAACGATTGTTGACGACGGAGCTATTATCGGCGGCGTTTTTCAGGGCGATGCAACGGTGGATTCCTCCTTTAGCGGCGGCGGATATACCGAAAACACAAATTCCTATTACCTTGTCAAGGTGGACGCAGAGGGCAACATTGTTTCGGAAACGTATATTTCCGCCGACCTTATGGTGACCGACGAAAGCGGCAACAGTTATCAGTCCACGCCTAACAATTTGGTGTTCAGCAGTGGTAAGCTCTTATTCTGCGTTGAAACAACCATCAAGGTTTTCAATACCGATACCGTCACTAAGGAAGCCGAATACAAGATTACCGACCAGTATATCGATAACCTGTATGTCGGCGCCTCCGGCACGGTGTATTACGCTATTTGGGGCGAAAACGGCCAAGAGCTGTATAAATTCGACCCGAACACCGGCAAGGGCGATAAGACCGAATTTACCGGTATTGAACAGCTGTATAACTACCAGTTCGCGCCCGGCTCGAACGGCTATGAGTTCACACTCACGAGTGAAGACGGTATCTACGGCTACAATCCCGGCGATAACGGCCCGACCGAGCTTTGCAGCTACACCAATTCCGACCTCGATATGACGAGCGGCAACGCAAGCTCTCCGATCTTCTTGGACGACGGCCGGATCTTGCTTTGCTTCTACGATTACGAATCCAGCCAGAACGACGTTCTTGTGCTTTCCAAGGTTGACCCGTCTATGGTCAAGGAAAAGTATATCATCACGGTCGGCGGCCGCTACATTGATTATCAGATCAAGAGAGCGCTGTTAAAATTCAACCGTACCAGCGACGAATATAAGGTCGTGTTCAAGGATTACTCCAAGTATGACACCCAAGCCAACGATTACAACGGCGCGTATGAAGCGCTTGACAAGGACATCCTTTCCAAAAACGACGCACCGGATATCATTTTTGTCGATATCTACGGCATGGATTACAAGAGCTACATCGCCAAGGGCATCTTTGCAGACCTTGAAAAATATATGGACGCCGACGAAGCCTTTAACAAGGACGATTATCTTGCGAATGTCTTTGAAGCGGAAAAGATCAACGGACATTTGTATACCATAGCACCGTCCATATCGTTCCAAACGCTTGCCGGAAAGAAATCTGTCTTTGGCGACAAGACGCATTGGACTATGAAGGAATTCCTTGAAATGCACCGTTCGCTTGGCGAAGGCGAGCAGATGCTTCCCGAATCTACGCGCGATGGCTATGGCTCTGTCATGCTTATGATCGCCGAAAACGAATTTATCGACGATAACGGCAACTGCACGTTCAACAGCGACGAGTTCAAGGATATTCTTGCTTACTTAAAGGATCTTCCGGCCGATTATACTGCTTATCAGGATAAGTGGAAGGATAACGACAACTATTGGCAGGAGCAGGAGCTTTCCTACAGCAAGGGTACGACCAAGCTGTATAACGCTTATATCTACAACTTTGACAGAATTCCGGAGCTTGAAGCCTACATGGGCGAGGAGGTTTCCCTCATCGGTTACCCGACCTCTACCGAAGGCGTATCCGGCGTTCTGATCCAGCCGAATACCGAGCTTGCCATCAACGCCAACTCCAAAGTGACGGCCGGTTGCTGGGAGATCATCAAGTATTTGCTTTCCGATGAATATCAGAATCAGTTCTCGGGCGATACCAGTGCCAATAAGGGTTATTACGGCGGTTCGTATCAGTTCCCGATCAAGAAAAGCATCGTCGAAAAGAAGATGACCAACGACATCCAACCGAGCTACTATACGGATTACGACGAAAACGGCAACGAGATCCAGGTAGAGCGTCCGCGCAACACTTGGATCGGCGATACGAAAGTCGAAATGCGCAAGAGCACCGAGGAAGATGTTGCACGTTTGTATGATTTGTTGATCAACGCCAACTTCTTTGTGCGCGAGAACAAAGAGATTACCGATATCATCATGAGCGAAGCACAGCCGTACTTCGACAATCAGAAGTCGGTGGACGAAGTGGTTGATATCATCAACAGCCGTGTTCGCTTGATCGTCAGCCAACAGAAATAAAAGAATAAAATGCAGCCCGGCGTTCGGATTTTGTCCGAACGCCGGGCTTTTCTGCTTTCTGTTTGCTGTAAGTGTGAGATTACACGACCGTTCCGGCGCACGACGCCGACTCCAGGGATCGCCACTTTTTACTGTTCCTTTTTCTTTGCACGCGCCTTTTTTCGCTGTGCCTTGAATTCGTCTAAATAGCCATGCGCGATCAATGCGCCGACCTCTGTGTTCTGTTCATCCGCAACCTTGCTGAGCTTGCGGTATTGCAAGGGCGTGCAGTAACTGAGCCGCTTGAAAAAACGGTAGAAATAGGTCTTTTCCAGTCCGACAATGTTGCCGATCTTCTCAATCGGAATATCGGTCTCCCGCAACAGCCGCACTGCGTGGCTGAACCGGTATTGATCCACTAAATCCGAAAAGCCGCTGCCGGTATACTTGATGAGAATGCGGTGGATCTGTGCCGGCGAATAACCGAATTTGCGGCTGATATCGCCAAGCGTGATAGTGCTGTAATTGTCGCGGATATAGTTGGATATCTGCGTTATTCTGTCCTCATACGAGGTGCTGCCGCTGCCGATGACCGAAAGCTTCTCGTCGGATTCGGCAAGCAGCACAAGAAGCAAAAACTCTTCAAACCGGCGTTTTAGCAACTGAACCTGCAAGGCCGTCGTCTGACGCGTTTGTTTTAACAAACGCAGGCTTTCGGCAATCGTTTCATTCTTGTCGATATTCAATATCGCATAGTGCTTTTGCTCGACTACGGCGGCCAGTAACGCCGACGGCGCGGACGCGCATAATTCCGTTTTTAAGTCGGCAAAGTAGTTCTTGTCCACTAACATGTTGAAGCCGACGCAGTTTGGCGCCGGATAGATCGAATGGAATACATCCGGATGCAGAAGAACGAATTCGTTTTTGTGCACGCTGTAAAACTGATCCTCGATGTATTCGTATAACGTTCCCTCAAGCACCAGATTAAATTCGTAGTAATCGTGCTTGTGCATGCCGACAAGAACATTTTCTGATATCGGCGTGGTAACGATCTTCCGGTCAGCCGAACTGCGGCTTAAATCGAACCAAAAGGTGCGTTCAAGGTTCTGCTCGTGCATTTTTTCGGCATATTCGGTCATCAATTCGCGGATGACCGGCTCGGAGCTTTCAAAGACCCATTTCTGCTCAATATGGTTGTATACGGTTTTTATCGGCATCGGAAAAGCTCCTTTTTCGGTAAATTCTCTTTTTGTCATTGTATCATGTTCTGCAAAAAATGTCAACCGTATGGGAAAAAGAGAGTGAGAAGAAAATTGCAAAAAAGGTGTTTCGTGTAAGTTTTGACTAAGATAATGCAAGTTTTGTACATTGAATTTTTTCCTTATTTCTGCTATTCTTATAATGCAAAATAAACAAATCGAAGTTGGGCACAGTCGGTCTGTGCCGCGAAAATGCCAAAGATACACGCTTAAACCATGAATAAAAAACAAAAAGGAGAAAAAAGTATGTTCAAAAAGCTTCTTATCGCTATGCTTGCGGCCGGTGCGTTGACGTTTGGGGCGTCAGCCGCGTTTGTCAAGACCGGCACTTATGCGGACGGTACGTTTAGCGATATCCCGGCTACCGAATGGTATGCCGGAGAGGTGGCCGGCGCGTATGAGTTAGGTTTAATGAACGGAATCGGCGCGAATCTGTTTGACCCGAACGGCTCGGTCACTGTTGCGGAGGCCATTACCATGGCGTCGCGCGCATGCATTGTATCGAGACGAAACCATGCCGGACGTCTCCGGCGAATGGTATGCAAAGTATGTTTCCTACGCCAAAACTGCCGGAATCATCGCCGACGAATTCACCGCCGCCGATTTCGACCGCCCGGCAACGCGAAGCGAGGTAGCCGAGCTGTTTCGCAAGTCTATGACCGCCGATTGGTTCGCTGCTGTCAATGCGGTTTCCGACATTCCCGACGTTTCCGAAAATGCTTCCTACTGTGACGGCTTGCTTCTTTTATACAACGCCGGTATTGTTATGGGCAGCGATGCGGCCGGTACTTTCAACCCGGACGCTGCCATCACGCACGCCGAAGCGGCGGCTATCATCAACCGTGTGGCGCTTCCTGAAAAACGGCTTCATAAGACGCTTGACAAGATCTCGTACTCCGATGCGTATCTACTTGCGCAGAACGATTCCATGGCAAGCGAAAAAGAGGGTATCGCCTCCGGATGGCTGCTCGATAACCGCGGCGGCATTCCGCGCACATCGCTTACCGAGGGCTACGGCACGTTGTATGACCGCGACACCGACGCAGGCGTGGCCTATATCCGCGAGTTCAACAAGTTCTCAACCGGAAAGGTCGTGCTCGATACCTCCCTTACCGCAAAGGGCGACGGCGTTTACCTTGAATTCCGCAATGACAGCGGCGACGCGGTCTACCATGCCGAAATAAAGGACGGCGCATGGCAGTTGCTTGGCGCCGACGGCAGTTATACAAAGCTGTGCGACATAGAGGATAAAACGGAGTTTTCGTTCTATGTCACGGTCGATCTTGACAATCTTCGCAGCACGACCTTCATCAATGCCAATGACTGCGGTACGTATGCGCTTTCGGTTTCGGAAGTCAAGGCGAATATCCTTAATTTCCGCTTTGCCACGACCGATAAGGCCACGGGTATCCTAACGCCCGGCCGAACCGAAATGTTTGTAAACTATGCGGTCAACGACAACTTTTCGCAGGACGAAAAGGACGCGCTGCCGTTTGATTGGACAGGAAACGCCGTCACAAGTGACAATGCTCTCAAAATGGAAAAAGGCACGTCCGGCAAGTATTTCGGCGCGGTCAGCGGCAACGTGGTTGCCGAGTTCGAAATGCTGCTCCCGAAGAATGAAAATGTTAGCTATACGCTCACGCACGACGGTGCGGCGGTCGCTGTTTTTGAAGCAAAGGACGGCGTTTTCGCGGTCAACGGAACAACGGTCTACACCGACGCGGTCGCAAATCTTTGGTATCGTCTGCGTTTGGAGCTTGACACGGCGAACAAGACCATGCTTGTCAAGGTCAACGGAAGAAAGACCGAAACTGTTCCGTTTGCTTCGTCGGTTTCAAGCGTCAGCGCTCTTTCGGTGGAAAACAGATCCGACACGGTCGTTTATTTCGATAATTTCCGTTTGTACCGTACGTTTGAGCATGCCGATTACGTTCCGACTCCGGTCAAGCCGGCAGGGGAGGACAAATATCTTGTCGGTATGAACGTCTGCCCGCTGTGGCAGAACGGCAAGCATTACGGTTGGTCGTGCATTACGCCGTATGACGATATCAAGCCGGTGCTTGGCTACTACGACGAATCAAGACCCGAAACGGCTGACTGGAAAATTAAGTATTTGGTCGAACACGGTATCGATTTTCAGGCATTCTGCGTATTCTTTACCCAAAAGAACGGTTCGGTGTGCTTCAACAACGACGGCTATCCGCATTTATACGAAGACTTCATGAACGCAAAGTATTCGGATATGACCAAGTTCTGCGCCATTCTCGAAACGGCAAACGCGGCCTCTGCGTCAACTCTTGAAGAGTGGAAGAACGCGTATGTGCCGTATATCATCGAAAATCTCATTAAAGACGAACGTTATGTCGTCATCGACAACAAGCCGCTTATCATGGTGTTTGGTGCGGACGCTATCAAACGCCGTGCCGGCAGCACGGAAAATGCAAGAGCCATGTTCGATTACCTCGAAGAAGAATTAAAGAAACTTGGCTATGACGGCGCGATCTACCTTGCCGCTGTCGTTCCCGGCTCCAATGCCGGCGAATGCGAAGCGCTCGGCTACGACGGCACATTTGCCTACAACTGGGGCACAAACGGCTATTCGCTCGGTGAAAACAAGAGCTGGAATTTAAGCTTCGGCAAACGCACCGATGTCTACCATGTTCCGACGGTTTCGGTCGGCTTCAACAATGTGGGTTGGACAGGCGTGCGCCGTCCGCTTATGAGCCTTGCCGATTACAGATCGGCGCTCACGTGGGTGCGCGACGAATATATGCCGGAGCATGCCAAAGAGACATGGCAGAAGAATTTTATGCTTCTTTCGACTTGGAATGAATACGGCGAAGGCACGTATATCATGCCGACAGCCGATGAAAAGGGCTTCGGTTATCTCGACGCCGTGCGCGAGGTCTATACCGATGAAAAGGCCGACGCTTCGGTCAATACCGTTCCGAACGAAACGCAGAAAGAGCGCATTAACCACCTTTATCCGCAGTACAGACGGTTGTTAAGAAGAGACGGCTTCTACGGCTCTGCGGCAGAGTTAACCGACGAAACGCTTGAGACCGTTTATTCGATCGACCTTTCGAAGCTTAGCGCAGACGATTATGTCACCGCAAACTTAAACGGCGTATTCCAGGATGAAAACGGCATTAACGGTACGGTCGAAAATGGAGACCCGAACCTTTCGCTCAAGGCTTCGTACATCACACCCTTAAATCTCGATTTGAGTGGGATCGACGCGCTTCGCTTAACGGTCAAGATCCCGACCGGTACGGTGTTCCAGATCTTCTACAAAACAAGCGAAGAAAATTCGCTCGACGAAACTAAGAGCGTATATGTGCGCTCTGGCTCGGACGACTTTGAAACGGTCATTATCGATATGACTACCGCCAAAAAATGGAGCGGTACGCTCACCGGTCTCCGCCTTGACCCGGGTTCTGTAAAGGATTCCGAAGTTTCCGTAAAATCTCTTGAATTTTTGGCAAAACCGCGTGCAAATGCAAGCACCGTCGGCACGGATGTCATCTATATCAACGGCTTTGACGTAAAAATGACGCTTCCGTCCGAAAAGGCCTCCGACGGCGATATTCTCGTCGCATTTGACCAAACCATCGGCCTTGACTTCCGCTTAAACGCTTTTGCTGAATGGACAAAGGCAGACGGCACGCTGAAACTGAATTTCAAGAAGCGTACCGTTATCTTTACGGTGGGCAGCGATACCTATACCGTGGATGGTGCCGCGAAGAAGCTTCCGTATGCGCTCCATACCACTGACGGACTTCCCATGATTCCCATGAAAGCGCTTTCTGCCGCAGTCGGCTTTACCTATTCCGTAAACGAGACCGGCGACGTCGTCATCGAAACGCCGGAAAAGGCTTACTATGACGAGCTTGCCGCAACGCGCAAGGACGGCGAATGGGAATTCAACACGCCCGGCGATACCGAGGGCTGGACCAGCTCGGAAATGAGTCTCAGCGTGGACGAGGGCTATATGGCGTGCGAATCGCTCGACCAGAATAAAGACCCGAAGATCCGCTTTAAAAAGACGCTTGCGCTTGTCGCCAACAAGTATGCCTCCATGGAGATCCGTGTTCGCTACAAGTACACCTCCAAAGGGCCGCATGCCATGACCATGTACTTCTCGACCGATAAAGCGCCCGGCATGAACGAAAACAAGACCATCTACCTGCCGTTAAAGTCCAATGACAGCGACGGCGAATGGGAGACCTACTCGGTCGATCTGAAGAGCAATGCCAACTGGAAGGACACCATTACCGGACTGCGTTTTGACCCGTTCAACGCCTACGGTCATATCGATATCGACTATATCCGCTTTATCGAGGATCCGGACTTTGACGAAGAAGCCGAAGCAAGAAGAATTGCCGAGGAGGAAGCCGCCCGTCTTGCCGTCGAAGAAGCGAAACGCGCACGCGGCGCTTATATCACAAACGGCGACGCCGAGGGCGAGGAGGTCGGCTTTACCTCTGGTAACGGCGTGGTGTCGATTGTCGAAGACCCGACAAATTCCAAAAATCATTGCTATCTCTTTATGCCGAAGGACGACGGAAAAGTTTGGTTGTACTCCAACCACAAAGAGTATTGGACGCCGGGCAAGACCTATAAGGTAAGCCTTGACGCGATGATCGCATCGCACGGCTTGAATACGGAGCTGCCGAACAGCTTCAAAGCGGCTCTGATTCCGAACGTTCGCTTCAAAGACCCGGAAAAGGGCGTTGACCACGGTCAGGGCGGCAGCATTATTACCGCCTATGCCGGCAAATGGACGCATGTCGAATTTGAATTCACCGTTCCGGAACGTACCACCGACCGGTCGGGCGACGAATTCTGTATCTACGCCGACCCGGTGCAGGATAAGGGCGTCGGATTCTACTTAGATAATGTCACGCTGACGGCTGACGATTAAAAAAGCAGCGAAAGCTGTGTCTTAAAACGGTGTGAGTGAAAATCAGCTCATACAACTCTCTCCTTTTTGGAAATGGCTCTTCGGAGTGTCGGAGAGCCGTTTCCGGAGCGTAAACGCGCGCAATTCAATGAAAATAGAAACAATCAGAAAGAAGCATTCTCATGAAAAAGAGTTTTTTCAAAGTTCTTCTTATCGCAGCCCTTGCCGTGACAACTGCTTTTTCCGCCTCAGCCTTTGACATGGAAACAGTGGAAAGCGCGGCGGAAACGGAAACCGTAGTGCAGGCGGCCTTAACCGAGGAAAGCACCGATTATGTCCTCGACGCGAACGGCGGCGAGGTCGAATTGACCTTCGAGCTTGGCGCAGAGCTGATAATTGATACCGGCAAGAGCGAAGCGTTGTGCGAGGAATATGACGACGGTACGAATCAATGTGTCAGGATCGCCGGTACAGGATATTCCGGCGTCGTTACCGTAACGGACGGCACAGTTACCAAAACCGTGCATTTGTATGGCGGTAAAAATTTCAAACCGGGTCTTAACATATTCACCGGTACGACCGAAAACCTGAAATTCTCCGAGCTTGGCGCGGAAAATGCAGCGTCCATTCTCGGCATTGACGCTTCGTATTTTACGGAATACGAGGGAGCGACCGTGTTGGGACTTGTTTCTTCAGGTCAAAAAAGCATACCTTTTTTAAAAAATGCAGATCTGGATGAACGCAACCTTGATATTTCCGTAAAGTATACCGGCAGCGTCAAGCAAATGTTTATAATAAACCCGAGTACCTCCGCACATCATTACAGCCTGTATTGGGGTGCTGTCAATGTTTGGACGGCCGGAAAGGACAATCGGTATACAACATGGCAGACCGCGCGGAACAATAGCGGAGATTATCCGGGACTTTGTTCGAATGCCGGATGCAGAGATAATACGTTAAAATGCAACACGAAAAAACATTCGATCTTGAACTTGGATTATGTATCCTATGACTCTGCAAAAGAGGAAGCTGCGCTGTACATCGGCGAATGGAATATTACGCCGTATTACAAAGCTACTTACATGGATTCCGACGGAACAACGGTTCTCGGTACAGATTACTTTGTCTGTGACGGAACCGGTACGATCTTAACAAGCTATACCCCGAGCTTTTCCGCAGCGCCGACCGTTCCGAGCGAGCTTGAAGGCAAGATCGTATCGTTAGAAGGTTGGACGACTGTGCCGGGCGGCACGGAGGCAATGAGCTCGGTTGAGCTGAATAACGAAGATATCGTTCTTTATCCGGTATTTGGCGAATTTGCTTTTGAGCCTATGGACGCGTTGGCCGCAAGCAAGACGTACTCTCTTGATATCTTTACCAAAGCCGGTATCACAATTGAAAGCGCTGACTTTGACTATGGCTATTCTGAAGCGACGGCTGTTTTTGCCGACAATGCTGTCACTGTTACCGCAAATGGCTACGCAGGCGTTATTTCCGTTATCCTTACCGATTCCGACGGAAATACTTATCCCTACGAGATCCGCTTGTTCGGCGGTAAATACTCAAAACCCGGTCTTAATATCTACACCGGTACGGCCGAAGCGCTGAATATCGGCGATTTGGGCGGCCTTATTTCCGGCAATAAGCTGACGCTTAAGAACTTAGATAACGCGGATGTTGCCGCAAAAGACGGCGCAAAGGGCTTTTTTGCCAAGGGCAAAACCATTTTAAAGACCTCGGATTTTGAAACAACACGTCCGTTAGGTATTTCTACGGCTTATATAGGCACTTCAAACGGTTTAGCTGTTGTGGATATGGCTTGGCAGATACACACCTTGTTTTATGGTGCTTCCGGCGTACACACTGCAACAGAATGGACTACGGCTTCCAATCTCTTGAAAAATGGAGTATGCAGAAGCTGCAATAACACATCTTCCAATGCAAATATCCATAAAACACTTTCCATATGGACGTCAGACAGCACAGCGGATATTTACCTTAACAACTTAAATATCACTCCTTACTACAAGATCACCTATGTAAACGGCGATACCACGATCGATGTATACGCGCTCTATGACGAAAACGGCGCACTTCTTGCGGCTTACACGCCCGACGCAAGCGTTCTCGGCGCAAAATTCTATACCCTTGCCGCCGATTCCGACGAATACTACCCGGTTTCGGCACCCATCGCACTTGAACACAAGGATATTACCCTCTATGCCTATACGCCGGATGACGAAAATGTCCCGGTCAACACCAAGCAGACCTCGATTCGCTTAGCGGCAAACGGCAAGAGCGCCGGTATCCGCTTCTTATCGTATGTCAGCGCCGCTACGCGTGCAAGTGCCGATGAATACGGCTATCTTGTCGCACGGGAGGATGTCCTGACGGCGGCCGGCTGCACGGCGGACGATCTGAAGTTCGGCACGGATACATCTTATATGCAGGGCGGCAAAAACTTTATCGGTCATACCGAACAAGGCGTCAAGTTCACAGGCGCAGTCAACTACAGCAAAGCAAACGGGATCGATATCGTCTACAGCACCGATGCAGAAACCGGTGCGTTCAACTTCACCGGCGTTACGGTCGGACTTGACAGTTCGTATACCAAGGACGGCATTACCTATGCGAACCGCTATGCAGTCCGCTTTACCACACGCCCGTATGTCAAGATAGGCGACCTTTGCTTCTATGGTAATTCCACCACGGCAAGCCTTGCCGAAAAGGCGCAGGCGCTTATCGACGGCGGCGATACCAGTGAAGAACTGCAAAATATCGTCGATCAAGCAGGAAAAGAGGCGTAAAGAATTTGAAAACGTATATTTCGCCGCGTATAAACCTTGTCGGGTTTCCGAAGGATGATATTCTTGTCGGCAGTGACGCCGAAATGGATGTCAGCCTTTTGGACGACGAAGAAGAATAAGACGGTATATTCGCAAAAATGATGAAAACCGGGACATGACTTACCATGTCCCGGTTTTGTAAATTATGCCTGATTCGGCGAATAGCAAAGCGGAGACCTGTAAAGGTCTCCGCACGGTTTTATTTCAAGAATAATTCAATGACCGGGACAGTGACATCCGGCGACGGAACCGGAAGCTGAAGAACCAAAAGGTCGTCGGCTTCGGTGCGGCATTCGCTGAAATGCGTGCTGGTCTTTTCGGTAAATTTGATCTCACTGCCGTCATGTAAGAACTGCGCATAGTCCACCTTTCCGGCAAAACCGCGCATTTCGAGAAACGCATACGGATATTCCATCAAATGTACATATAACCGCTTGCCGTCGTTACTCTGCGTGAAGCGGCAGCCGCGCGGAACAGGAAATTCCGGGTCAGCCATGGTGCAGCCATAGATCGAACGGCCGTTTACATGCATCCATTCGCCAAAGGCTTCGAGAGCCGCGTCGGCACGCTTATCGAAATTGCCGCGCGAGGTCGGACCGACATTCATCAATAAATTGCCGCCGATGCAGACCGTGTTGATGAGCATTTCAATGAGCATGCGCGGCGTTTTCCAGCTCTTTTCGTCGCGATGATAGCCCCAAGAGCCGGAGAAGGTCTGGCAGGCCTCCCATGTTACGCGTTCGCCGGTTTTCGGGTGCTTCGGCCAGTCCAAAACCTGATATTGCTCGGGCGTCCAAAGATCCTGCTCCAAATCGGCGCGGTTGTCGATAATGATTTCCGGCTGAAGCGAGCGCACAAGCGAGATCAGTTTTTCGGATTCCCACTCGTTCTTGCCCTTGCCGCCGCCAAACTGCATCCACGGCTTGACCGACGCGGGGGCCGGGTAGGTATAGGAAAAATCAAGCCATAAAATATCGATTTTACCGTAATTGGTGAGCAATTCCGTAAGCTGATTGCGCATATATTCGGCATATTTGTGCATATCGCGTCCCTTGTCAAGCTCTTCGGCGTTGGCGTCGTTGCGGCGCGGATGCATGGAATCGAGCGGAAAATCGGGGTGGTGCCAGTCGATGAGGGAATAATAGAAACCGACATGTAGTCCTTCCGCGCGGAAGGCGTCGGCGTATTCCTTTACAAGGTCGCGTCCGAACGGCGTGTTCGTGATCTTGTAGTCGGTGTATTTGCTGTCAAATAAGCAAAAACCCTCGTGGTGCTTGGTGGTGAGAACGGCATATTTCATGCCGGCGGCTTTGGCCTTTTTTGCCCATTCGCGCGCGTCGAAAAGGTCGGGATCGAAGTGGTCGAAATATTTTTGATACTTTTCTTCGGGAATGAATTCTAAGGTCTTTACCCATTCGTGACGTGCCGGAAGCGCATATAATCCGAAATGGATGAACATGCCGAACCGGTCATGGAAAAACCAGCTTGTATCGCCGGTCGTTTTGTGTTCGGGAAATAAGGGCATGAGAAGAACCTCCTTGTAAATTATGTGTTTTGTGGTTTTGTTACTTTTATTTTACCATATTTGTTGAAATACGCCATGTGTTTTTTAATCAAAAATATGTGTTTTTCGGTAAAAGAAAATGCTCTGAAAAGAAGCGTTCTTTCCAGAGCATTTTTGTTCTATTCGGGTTTAGTCGTTTGCTTCTTCTCCATCCTCTAACCAATCCGCGTCGGCTTCGGCTTCAGCGCCACTGTTTGAGAGAATGTCTTCGAAAATCAGTTGTATTTCCAATTCGGGAGAAAAATATTTTTTATTCATTTGTCGTTCCTCCTGTTGTCCCGAGAACCTTGTCTACCCAGGCTTTTTCAGCGTCGGAAAGCTCGTCATAATGTGTGGATAAGCTTTCCGCTACCTGATACATGCTTCTTGAAACGGCGGAACTGTAATAGTAGCTGCCGCCAATCTTGATGTAGGAGCGAACGGCAAGTTCGGTCTTCTCGTTTTTAATGTTGTAGACCACGCAGGTAACGCCTTCGCTTACGCCGTCCTTAATGCCATCCAGTTTGGAACCGTTGTTGTCGTAAACGAGATTGATGTTTTCCGCCTTGTTGTATACCACACCGTAAACGTACTTGTTTCCGTCGGGCGTATAGCCTTTGTCTTGCGGACCGTCCTCGCCGAAAACGAGATTGCTAAGGGTGGAATCGTTTTCGGAAAGCTTATCTTTGCGGCCAATGATGAAGCCGATCTCTTCGGTGTTATCGTTATATTTTGCGGACAAAGCGACTGTAGCGGCAAAACGAATACCGCTGTTTCCGGTAACGCGAACAGAGTTTAAGTTTTCAAACATGGTCGGAACGGTGTTGCCGGAGGGCTGCCAAACGGCGTAAAGATTGTTGTCGGAAATGTTTGTGATGTCGATCGAGGTGACGGTGGCCGTTGCATACGCAGAAGTGCTCCAGCCGACGAAATCGTAGCCGTCACGGGTCGGTTCGTCGCCGGTCAGGCGGTAATCGACGCCGACAGCGGCTTTGGTATCGACCTTGAAGGTGTTTTCCGTGCCGTCGTTCAGATAGTAGGTGACAGTCTTGTCGCCGGTACGGTAGAAACGGATGTAGTCGATGAGGGCAGTATCGCCGGCGGTGTAGCCTTTACGCAGAATATCGATATAGACAGCATTCAGTCCGGAAGAGTAATTTGTGAAAGCACCTTCCTTTTCAACAAGATAGTCTATATAGCCGTCGCTCGGACTCAGGCCGCCTGCTTTCGCGGCGTAGCCGATGCCGGCATAGGGAACACTGCCGATATTATTAGCGAGAGCAAAATAATACTGTGCCGAGGATTTTGCCATTTGGGCACGAACCACAACCCGCGTGTATTCGGCCGAAAGATTCAAACTGCTAATGTCCCATTTATAGCGACGGTAATTGTTGGTTTGGGTTGACATAGCTGTTACAACCATGAGGCCGTCTTTAAAGGAACGGGTTGAGTATTTGGTATCTGAATCATTGGATATCAAACTCTCTATATTGCTTTCGGTAAACTCTACACCTACTGACGACGGACGCTTATCCAACCAACAAGCATACAGATCAACATCGGCGTTCACGATGTCGATAGCCGCACTGGGAGCAAGAAGATTGGTTTCGGTCTTTGCGTCGGCTTCGCTTGTCGCCCAACCGCGGAATTCAAAGCCGTCGCGTGTCGGCACTTCGCCGGTCAGGCGGTAACCCACACCGACCGCGGCCTTATCGTCTACCTTAAAGGTGTTGCCCGAACCATCGTTTAAGTGGTAGGTGACAGTCTTGTCACCGGTACGGTAGAAACGGATGTAATCGATGTTTGCGCTTTGCAAAGGATCGCTTGTATCCGCTGCTTTTGCTGGCTTGCGCAAGGCGTCTACTTTGATCGTGGTTACTTCGGTAATGTTCGGATTCCATGTTTTGCTGTACTCTTTTAAGACACTTGTATTCCACAGCGACGCATCGGTTGTGTATTTTTCAGTAGTGGTAAGCCAAAACACGTCGGGGTCGGAAACAGTAACAGCTTTGTTCGACTCGTTCAATACCGCCATGGCTCCCTGATTCGTAATTGAACTTAGCCGTGCACGCATGGTAATGCGGTTGTAGTCTGAAGATACTCCATCGGAATATTTTGCTGTTAACTTGATTTTATAACGATCGTAATCGCTAAAGGCTTGAGTAGGTGTATATATACCTAATCCGTTTTCTAAGGAGAAAGTCGAATAGGTACATGCTAAGTCTTGATAAAGGGAGGTCAAAATGGTATCTTCATCATCTCCGCCGAATTCCACGCTCTTCATAGACGGAGCTGTGTAATCGTAATCCCAGACTGCATACAGCGTGATATCATCGGCACTTTCAGGAGTAACGGTTTTCAGAATGTCGCTATCGGTGTGAGCGGCAAGTTCTTTCTGCTCCAAAGACCAGCCCTTGAACGAGAAGTATTTTGCCGTCGGCGCGGCGGAAAGCGTATTTTCTTTGCCTATAACCGCATATCCGACTGCCGGCATATCGGTTACCGTATCGGCAAGAGCCGGCTTGTTTGCCTCATAAACGATTTTTGCAATTTTAGTTTCATCTACAATGGCATATAGCGAAATATCTTCATGGGCAAGCTCAACCGAATTGACGGTTTCACCATTTTGGGTGGTTGCCCAACCGCGAAATGCGCCTTCATAAGCTGTGAAATTCGGTTCATAGCTTGTAAGGAAGTTGCCCTTTGCGTCGATCAGCGTATATTCGGTATAAGAACGTCATTGCCGTCGGGCGAATAGTAGGTGACTTTATAATAGGGAATAAAGCTTAGGTCATCCAAATACAATATTTCACCTGTTTTTTTGTCAAACCGGATGAAAAGTTGGCTCATATCCTTGACCGAAGAAAGAGCAATCTTGTATTCAGCCCATGTATTTGCTTTCGGCAGCGGCATGTTGATTATATTATGATCTACATTGTGCCAATACAGCGGCGTAGGATTGTATACCATATTTTCGGTGGAGTTTGCCGTTATTCCGTTACGGGCAAAACCGCCAAACCACATGTTTCGGGTTTGGTTCTTGGCTGCAAGGGAAATGTATACCGGACGGTCTGCTTCAATGACCGAGGATAAAGTCCAAACTACGTCCGGATAAGCGGTCCCGGTTTCCGTAACCTTTAGTACAACGCCGCGTTCGTCCTCCAAAACAATGGAAGCAGAACCTCCGCTGACTCCAAAGCTCTTTATGGACGTAGCTTCTGCGGGGCGTGTGTAGGTTCCCTCTGCCGTGCCAAACGTCTCCGCCTCCGAAGTCCCGGTAAGAATATTGATACCGGGAGAGGGGATCTCACCGGCGTTTAACGTAGCGTTTTCGCTTTCTGTTTTGTGTGCGGCTGCGGACATGTCCGAAACCTCTGCGCCGCTTTCTACCGTTTCCGTAAGCGGAGCGGCAAATGCCGTCATGCCAAACAAAACTGCAAGCAGAACGGCCGCAAGGGTAGTGCGCTTTTTCATGGGAAAACTCCTTTCAAATTTTTCTTATTTTTTGTCTGTCAAACAAAATTTTCCGATGTCCGACAAAAAATAATCTTAATAAAATTATAAAACGTTCGTTATGCAAAATCAATTGCAAATCAAAGAAAAAAGATTGCATATCGTGACTTTGTCGGTCTTGCCGCGGCTTTTGTGCCGAATATGCATATCAAGCATATAATTTCAAAAAAACTTGAAATTTATAGTTGCATTATAACATTTGCTCAATCAACATATAACAATAATATGTATCTAAATATAATATATTATGTAAAAAGCGATTACAAAAAAAGGAGTTCCTTTTGAAAGGAACTCCTTTTTTGTATTTTTACATGATTCAGTCAGGCCAATTTCTTTTCAAGACGCTCACGGATAGCCGAAATAAATTCGCCTGTTGTGGCGGTCGTTACCTTTACGCCCTCGGCAAGACCGGCAAGGTCTTTGGTCATAATGCCGTCGTTTAACGTGTCAATGCAGGCTTCCTCCAGCTTGTCGGCAAAGGAAACAAGGTCGGGCAGTGCGTCAAGCTCGCCGCGCTTGCGGAGTGCGCCGCTCCAGGCGTAAATGGTCGCCATGGGGTTGGTGGAGGTGGTCTCACCGGCAAGATATTTGTAATAGTGACGCGTGACGGTGCCATGTGCGGCTTCGTATTCATAGTTGCCGTCCGGGCTGACAAGGACGCTGGTCATCATGGCAAGCGAACCGAACGCGGTGGAGACCATATCGCTCATGACGTCGCCGTCGTAGTTCTTGCATGCCCAAATGTAACCGCCTTCGCTGCGGATAACGCGTGCGACAGCGTCGTCGATCAAGGTGTAGAAATATGTAATGCCGAGCTTTTCGAATGTTTCTTTATAGTCAGCTTCATAGACTTCGGCAAAAATATCCTTGAACGTGTGGTCATATTTCTTGCTGATGGTGTCCTTAGTGGAGAACCACAGGTCTTGCTTGGTATCGATGGCATATTTGAAGCAGGAATGCGCGAACGAGCGAATGGACGTATCCTTGTTGTACTGTCCCTGCAAAACGCCGGGGCATTCGAAATCGTAGACAGTCTGCCGGGTCTCGTTTCCGTTTTCATCGGTAAAGACGATCTCAGCCTTGCCCTTGCCGGGAATGCGCATTTCGGAGGCCTTGTACACATCGCCGTAGGCATGACGGGCAATGGTGATCGGTTTTTTCCAGTTTTTCACGACCGGCTTGATCGAATCAATTAAGATCGGCGCACGGAAGACCGTGCCGTCTAAGATCGCGCGGATCGTGCCGTTGGGGCTTTTCCACATTTCTTTCAAGTGGTATTCCTCGACGCGTTGCGCGTTCGGCGTGATAGTGGCGCACTTGACGGCAACGCCGTACTTTTTTGCGGCATAGCTTGCGTCAACTGTCACTTTGTCGTCTGTGCGGTCGCGTTCGGGAAGGCCAAGATCATAATATTCGGTCTTTAATTCCACAAACGGTTCGAGCAGCTCTTCCTTGATGATCTGCCAGATGATACGGGTCATTTCGTCGCCGTCCATTTCGACGAGCGGCGTTTTCATTTGAATCTTTTGCATGGGAAAAATCTCCTTTTGGGGTGGATTATTTGATAAGAGCTGCTTTCAGTTCGTCAAAGCTCATGTCGCCGGTCAGCGTCTTATATTCGCCGGAAATCTGCATGGAGGCATAGTCCTCTTCGGAAAGCTCGGTGCCGCCGTAATACAGATGCTTGGTGTCCGGGGCGATCGGTTCGTCGTCGTCCGGCGTTTGATTGCCGTTTTTATCGTCAAACAGCGTGATATAAAGGTCTTTGTCATAAAGCGGCTTGAAACGGAACTTTTCATCGATATGATAATAGTTTTCGTACTCTACCGCACCGGCGTAATCGTTATTGAAGTTGCGAACGACATTGCCGCCGGGAATATAGTCATAACCGGCGTTTCCGGCAACGCCGTAACCCCAACCGTCCATAAGCGTATAAACGCGGCCGCCCGAATAGGTGTACATATTCACAAAACCCGGCATGGAAATGACAAGCTCCGGCGCGCCCTTGCCGTCAAGATCGATAAGACCGTAGGTCGTGTTCTCAGCATTTTTGTATTCGTCATTAAAGGCGTTGACTGTTTCGAGGTAGGCTTCGGCGTAACCGCTTATATCGGCGTCGTTCTTTTGCTCGGTGTTGTCTGCGGCTTCGCCAGTCTCGCCGCTTCCGGGGACTTCGCTGCCGGAAATATCACCAGTGCTCGGTGTGTCGGAATTTTCCGTATTTTCAGAGTTGTCGGGCGTTTCGATCGGTTTGTTCTGACATCCGGCGAGCAGCGACGCACTGATAAGCGCCGCAAAGAGCATGAAAGCAATTTTGCGTTTCATAGTAAATTTTCCTTTCAATATTATAAGAATAGTATGGGAAAAATGCGCTTATTTATGCGTTATACCTTGTGTGACGCGTAGTAGTTGATCAAGCAGCCGTCTAAGATAATCTCTTTTTCGTCATCGGTAAGACCTTTGACATACAGCGTGATGTCGTGCAGCTTTCCGGACTTGTCAAGCACCTTTGCGGCAAATTCCTCGCAGCCTGCGGCAAGTTTTTCGCGGATATCCGGCACGAAAACATAGTCGCCGTTTTCATACGGGAAAGTCTCGGTCTTGTCGATGGTGAACGGCAGAATGCCCCAGTTTATGCAGTTGCTGCGGTAACGCTTGGTGGCGAATTCGTAGCAGATGTTGGCAAAGCCGCCGAGAACCTTTTGGCAGGACGCCGCCTGTTCGCGTGCCGAGCCGTCGCCGGGCTTGTTGGCAAAGACGCAAGAGCCGAACTGCGTGTTTTTCATAAGCTCGTCCGCGTTTCCGAAAGCGGCAAGTACGTGTGCAAGCTCTTCGGGCTTTTCGCCGGCAATGCGTGCGCGTTCGGTCGTGTCGACTTCTTTGCTGCGCGAAACATACATCGGTTCGCGGCGCGACAGCGCAAATTCCGCAAGGCGAAGCGGATTGCTGCGATAGGACGAGGTCTCGCCGGACGGAATCAGCTCGTCGGTGGTGGTGACGTCGTCGCGGATGACGGCGGCAAGCTTGACAAGCAGATTACCGGCAAGCGGATACATCTTCGGCCAATCCGTAATGTTCGGACCCATGATGAGCTTTTCGTCCTTCATCGGCTTGCCGAAGCCGTAATAAACGCGATGCTCGTAAACGGTTTTGTCAAAGGTGTACGGCACGGGTTCGAAATCGTAATCCACATCGGTAGCCGCTGTGATCACGCCGCCGTTTGCCGCCGTTGCGGCAATGCTGCGCGAATCCATGAGCGCAACGCCGGCAAGCTGCCCTTCGCCGGGCTTGGAGCCTTCGCGGTTGGGAAAGTTGCGCGTGGTGTGGCGAAGCGAAAGGCCATTGTTGGCCGGAACGTCACCTGCGCCGAAGCACGGGCCGCAGAATGACGGTTTTATCACTGCGCCGGCTTCGAGAAGCGATTCGGTAAAGCCGCCGCGCGTGAGCGCAAGGCTGACTGGCACGCTGGTCGGATAGACCGAAAGATTAAAATAGCCGTTGCCGGTACTCTTGTCCTTTAAAATGGCGGAGGCTTCGCAGATGTTGTCAAACAGACCGCCGCTGCAGCCGGCGATAATGCCTTGATCGGCAAAAACCTTGCCGTCATGTGCTTTGGAAACAAGGTCGAGCTTGACCTTGCCGAACTTTTCGGCGGCTGTCTTTTCGACGTCTGCCAGAATATCGGCGGCATTTTCGGTAAATTCGTGAATGGTGTAGGCGTTGGACGGGTGGAACGGCAGGGCGATCATCGGTTCGATCTTGTCAAGCTCAATGGTGATCATGCTGTCGTAGTAAGCTACTTTTTCCGGTGCGAGCTTCTTGTAGTCGTCCGGACGGCCATGCACGGCATAATGCGTTTTGACCACATCGTCGGTCTCCCAAATGGAGGAAAGGCAGGTGGTTTCGGTAGTCATAACGTCGATACCGTTGCGGAAATCGACCGGAAGCGACGCAACGCCAGGGCCTGTGAATTCAAGCACCTTGTTCTTGACAAAGCCGTTTGCGAACACCGCCTTGGTGAGCGCAATGGCAACGTCGTGCGGACCAACGCCGCGGCGCGGTCTGCCGGTAAGATATACCAGAACGACAGCCGGATAGGCAATGTCATACGTGTTTTTCAGCAACTGCTTGACAAGCTCCGGGCCGCCTTCGCCGACGCCCATCGTGCCGAGTGCACCGTAACGTGTGTGGCTGTCCGAGCCTAAGATCATCTTGCCGCAGCCGGAAAGCTCTTCACGGGCAAACGAATGAATGACGCTTTGGTTGGCCGGCACATAAATGCCGCCGTATTTGCGTGCGGCCGAAAGACCGAAAACATGGTCGTCCTCATTGATCGTGCCGCCGACGGCACAAAGACTGTTGTGGCAGTTGGTGAGGGCGTAGGGCAGCGGAAACTCTGTAAGTCCGCTGGCACGAGCCGTCTGAATAATGCCGACGTAAGTGATATCGTGCGAAACAAGCGCGTCAAAACGAATCTTTAACGCAGCATCGTTGCCGGAGGTGTTGTGCGACGATAGAATCTTGTAGGCGATCGTGCCTTTTTTTGCTTCTTCGGGACGGACGGAACAGGCTTCGGTCGGTTTGCCGTCTACCAAATACACGCCTTTATTTTCGAGAGTTATCATGAGCTTCAAGCCTTTCAAAAACATTTGTGTTCGAACGTGTCGCAAAACCTCGTTTTACGGCATGTTAGCGGATTTTGTGAGTCGAATAAGAAATTTACAATAATTTTAGCTTAATTATATTATATAGAAAACTCTTTTTCCTGTCAATAGGCAGACTAATCAAAAAAACGCCGTTTTATCGGCGTTTTTTTGAACTTGTCGCAAGTTTTGCAAAAATTATTTTTTTGTTATCTTAAAACGGAGCTTTTTTCCGAGACTCCTCCCGTTATCAGCCAGTCTTTCAAAAGAGGTTTTCTTGCGCTGCGTGTGGAAATTCCACGCTTCTTCATATAAGGCTGCCACATCCTTGGCGAATTGTTCGCTCTCAAAGGCTTTGGGCAGTGTGGCCGCCGGTTTTCCGATATTCTGCTCTTTTACCGGCAGAATGCGCTCAAGCGCTTCGGCAAAACTGGCTTCGTCCTCAAAAAACGCACCATTGACGCCGTCGGTCACCGCGCCCTCTAAGCACTCCCTGTCCTTGGCAAGTACCGGAACGCCGCAATAGAGCGCTTCATAGAAGGTAAGCCCCTGCGTTTCGCTCTCGGAGGCGCTGGCAAATACGTCGGCTGCGTCATAAAAACGGCGGATATCCGTGTGCTTGACCCCGTCGTGAACGATGACGCGGTCTTCGATTCCAAGTTTCTTTACGCGCTTGACGAGCGTTTCTTTGTAAGGCCCGTCGCCGACGGTGACAAGATAAATGTTATCGTGATGCTTGGTATAGGCGGCAAAATGGTCGAGCAACTCGTCCAGATTCTTTTCGGCCGAAATGCGCCCTAAGAACAAAATGATTTTTGCGTCTTCCGGCAGTCCTAACTCCTTTTTGGTATCGGCCGGAGAGACGGCGTCTTGCGCTTTCAGCTCGCTGAAATCGATTCCGGTCGGGATGATCTTCATGTTGATTTTATCCGAAAAGCCGCCATCCTTGACATAGTGATACATTTTTTCGGTCGGTACGATGAGCGCGTCGCATTTTTTGAAGCAGTGATTGAGAAAACGCGGCACAACGCCGTCACGAATGGCGTGAATGTTCTGCAAAAGTCCGATATAATACTTGTAATCGGTATGAAACGTGTGAATCCACGCCGGCGTTACCGCACAGTGCGAATGAATGTGTCCGGCAGTCAAAAAAGTGGAAAATTCGCAGTTGGTGTGGATGATCTCGGGATTCCACTCGATAAGCTCTTCAATATAACGGTGATGAACCGGCGGCCGCATCCGAATGCCGGGATAAATAAAAGCCGGCATACTCGAAAGCTGATAATTGTTGCCTTCCTTAAACGATTTAGTGCCGTCAGCTAACGTTAAGACCCGGATATCGTAACCGCTTTTTTCAAGCTCGCGCGTTAGAATTCCGAGGGATACGGAAACGCCGTTCTGCTTGTCCGCACCGACATCGTGAAGAAGTAATATCTTCATGTACTCGCTCCTGTTTTCGAGCCGGAATGCGGCGAATTTTTTTACCGCTTCCGGTATTTGGTTTTCTGTTTAGCTTAATTATACAATAAACATGTGAGAAAATCAACATGATTTATTATATTTAATGACTTTTTAAGCAAAATTTAAGGTTTGCGCCGAATCCTGCGATTTTTTGCATGTTTTCGGTTGACATTTTGGCTTTCTCATGCTATACTAAAATATACTTGTTTGCAAAACGGTCGAAAGCTGTCGTTTCTTGTCAGCCGCCGCTTTTGCGAAACCGGTAAGTATGATGAAAAAGAGGACTTTGACATGTATGTACTGTCGTTGGACACGGCGGCCAAAACCGCGGCTGTCTGTGTGAGCGAGCTGGATGGAAACGGCGTATTAAAGCCGCTTGCCCGCGCTTGCGTCAACGCGACGCTTACGCACAGTGAGAGCCTTTTGCCCATGATCGATTTTTGCCTTGAAAATGCGCGCTTATCCTTTTCGGATATCGGTATGCTTGCCGCGAGCGTCGGCCCTGGCTCGTTTACCGGTGTGCGTATCGGTGCGGCCACGGCCAAGGGACTTGCTTTTTCAAGACCGGAGCTTATCTGCGTCGGCGTATCGACGTTGGAGGCGCTTGCCCTCAATCTCTCGGCATTTCCGACCGGCCGCATTCTGTTACCTGTCATGGACGCACGCCGCAATCAGTTTTATCATGCCTTTTTCCGCACTTCGAAAACGGAGCACGTCAAACGATTGTCGGAGGATATGCTTCTCACCCACGAAGAAGTCGTCGAAGAAGCAAAGGAGCGCTTTTCGGGCAAGAAATTCGCTCTTGTCGGCGACGGTGCGGAGCTGTTCTATACACTTTGCGGCAAACAGCCGTCAGAAGATTTTGATGTTTCACTTTGCGGCGAGGATGTACGGTATGAGGATGCTTTTTCGGTGGCGCGGTGTGCCGTGAAAAAATATTTGAAAGGGCAGAATAAGCCGGAACTTTTTACATCTGCTGTCTTTGACCCGGTGTATTTGCGTGCTTCGCAGGCCGAAAGAGAGAGAAAAGCAAAAAACGCATAGCATTCGTCTATGTAATAATATTGTAAGAAAAAAGTCCGAAGGGAGTTATCTTAAGTGTATACGGATTATAAGGATTGTATCGCAAAGGTTATGGTGAGTGAGGAGGAAATTGATAAAGCCGTCACACGCATTGCCTATGAGATCGAAGAGGATTTTAAAAATTCCGATAAAAAACTGTTGCTTTTGGGAATCTTAAAAGGCTCGGTCGTTTTTATGGCGGATATCATGAAAAAACTGAATATTCCGCTTGAAACCGATTTTATCAAGGTGTCCTCTTACGGAGCCGGTACGACGTCGGGTGAGCTGCGCTTAAAGGCCGAACCGGATCGCTTGGATCTTTCCGAATATAACGTTGTGGTCATCGAAGATATTCTCGATACCGGCAATACGCTCTCTTGGATGTTAAATCACCTCGAAAAGGATTTGGGCGCGAAGGACGTCCGTCTTTGCGTGCTCTTTAATAAGCCGGATCGCCGCAAAAAGGAGATTCACATCGATTATGAGGGCTTTGTGATTCCGGATGAATTTATTGTCGGTTATGGATTGGATTACGACGAAGAGTATCGCAATCTGCCGTTTGTCGGCGTTCTGAAACCGTGCGTATACGAAAATAAGGATTGATTTGTCTGAAAGGAAGCTTGTTATGAAAAAGTTTTTTGAGGATTTCAAAGCGTTTATTAACCGCGGCAACGTCGTGGATATGGCGGTCGGTGTCGTTATCGCTACCGCTTTCGGCAATATTACAAAATCGCTCGTGGCGGATATCATTATGCCGCTTATCTCGCTTGCTACCGGCGCACAGTCGCTGGCCGACTTGAGTATTGTCCTGAAACCGGATATCTTAAATGAAGCCGGAGAGGTTGTTACGGCCGGTACGTATCTCAATTATGGCAATTTTATCCAAACGATCATTGACTTTTTGATCATCGCGCTTTGTATTTTCATTGCAATCCGTACTGCTTCAAAATCGGCAGAAAAAGCAAAACAGCTCTTACATATTAAAGAAGAAGTAGCAGAAGAGGAACCTGAAAAAGAGCCGGAACCCTCAAATGAAGAAAAATTGTTGACGGAAATCCGTGATTTGCTGAAAGAACAAAAATAATCGCTTGCAAAAAGAAGTTCGAGTTTGTCGAACTTCTTTTTTGTTGTATTCAGCGCGGAAAATAGGAATATTCCCCCCTCGTTATCCGTTGAAAC
>ERZ773136.1161-NODE-1161-length-26796-cov-11.025766_pt1 | contig 26796 bp, 19 predicted proteins | sample MGYA00580855_ERZ773136 | MGnify/ENA primary metagenome ERZ773136 (study PRJEB29015, sample SAMEA2737860) | human gut metagenome | biome: human gut; feature: human-associated habitat; material: faeces | place: China | collected 2012 ... | reverse complement strand
GCGAGGAACAGTCCGATAACGGTGCCTATCGGGCCGGCGGAGGGAAGGAACGAGTTGCCCGGCATTACGAAACAGCCCCAGCCGATTATGGAGCCTACCGCAACTGCCAGAACATCTATCTTGCGCATTTGCTTTTTCATTGTAACCCCTCTTTTTTCAGTTAGAATCGATTTCGTGCACGACTGTGGTTATATATTAAGTTCTCGTTTTCCATTTTTCAATAAATTATTATTGGGGCGTTTTGAGCAGACACGCACATACTTGGCGATTTTTGCGCGTGACGCTCATTTTTGGCACCGGTACTGCGCGATCCTTTGTGTGATGTTTGTAAATCGAGGGGAAAATTTTTACAGTCGGGGTCATTGCAAATGCACCTGGAAAGTGACATAAAAATAGCAAACATGTCAAATGAATGCTCAGTGTCGCAAAAATAATTCTGTTTCGTGCTTTCAGCGCATATGAAAAAGCCGCAGCGGCCTAACGCTGCGGCTTTAATGGTTTATGCTTAGTTGATCTTCAACGTCTCCCAGAGGGTATTGACGTAGTCGAGCATATCCGCGTCGAGACTGCGGTAGGCGTAGGCGCCGTACATGGCGTTGAAGTCTATATCGGGATAGAGGATGGCCATGGTGTCCTCGCCCATCTCCTCGATGTAGCCTTCGTCCTCATAGACAAGGGAGTTCGGGGAGGCGTAGTAGATGTACTCTGCGTTTGCGATGGCGGGCTCGGGGGAGAGCATGTAGTTGATAAATATCTCGGCAAGCTCCTTGTTCTGGCAGCAGGACGGGATGCACATCGCGTCGATGAAGTAGTTCGTCGCGTCGGGGTAGTAGAACTGCAGGTCAACATTATCCGCCTGAGCGTCGACCATCGTGAAATAGTCGCCCGCGTAGTAGGCGGCTATGGCGGCCTCGCCGGACTCCATCATGTTATAGACCTCGTCCATGACATAGCTCTTCACAAGGGGAGCCTGCTTCTTGAGCGCGTCGAGCGCGGTGTCCCACTGGCTGTGGTCGGTGCTGTTGACGTCAAGGCCGAGCATATACTGCGCCGTCGCAAAAGCGTCGCGGGAGTTGTTGAACTGGAGGATATCGCCCTTGTACTTGTCGTTCCACATGAGCTCCCAGCCGTGGGCGTCCTCCTCGTCTACGCGGTTTGCGTCGTATATAACGCCGATGACGCCGTAGGTGTAGGGCACACTGTACATATCGTCCGGGTCATAGTACAGGCCATGGAAGCCCTCATTGATGTACTGGTAGTTCGGGATGTTGTCAAAGTCCAGCGGCAGGAGCATGTCGTTTTCGCGCATGCGGGCTATCATGTAGTCCGACGGGATGACGACATCGAAGCTCACAGCGCCCGAGGAGAGCTTTGCGAACATGTCCTCATTGCTGGCGTAGGTGGTGTAGTTCACCTTGACCTTGACGCCGTAGGTCTCGTAATAATATTCCTCGAAGGCCTTTATGGTGTCAAGAGTATCGTCGGAGCCGTCGGAGATGTACTCGCCCCAGTTGTAGACGTTCAGCGTCAGGGTGTTGCCGCCGGAGAGGACGATAACCGCGATCATGCCGATGAGCAGCGCACCGCCGATGACGCCCGCGATAACGCGGTCAGTACGGGTGCGCTCGCGCCTTTTCTTCGCGGCCTTGGCTTTGGCGGGCTTTGCGGTCTTGGGCTTGTCGCTGTCAATGAGGTTCGTCATAATGAGCAGCGCGAGGATAACAAAGAAGATGATCGTCGCAAGAGCGTACATCTTCGGCGTGACGGTTTTTTTCGTCATGTTGTAGATGCGGATCGGGAGCGTCTGGAAGCCGCTGCCCTGCGTGAAGTAGCTGATGACGAAGTCATCGAGCGAGAGCGTGAAGGCCATGATCATGCCGGTGATGATGCCGGGCAGGATCTCCGGCACCTCCACGCGGAAGAACGCGCGCACCGGCGTGCAGCCGAGATCCATCGCGGCCTCGGGCAGCGCGCGGTCCATCTGCTGCAGCTTCGGCAGTACCTGCATGATGACATACGGCAGGCAGAACGTGATGTGCGCCGCGAGCATTGACCAGAAGCCGAGACTCGTGGATGCGCCGAGCAGCCGGCCGAAGAACACGAACATGAGCATCAGTGAAATGCCGGTGATGATGTCCGGATTCATCATGGGGATGTCGGTCGCCGTGTCGAGCGCGGCGCGCAGATATTTGCTGCGCAGCTTGTTCATGCCAACGGCGGCGGCCGTGCCCATCGCGGTCGAGACGACCGAGGCGATCACGGCGAGGATGAGCGTGTTTTTGAGCGCGTTGAGCGTCTCCCCGTCGCGGAACAGCTCCTGATACCATTTCAATGAGAAGCCGGAGAACACCGACAGGCTCTTTGCCTCGTTGAACGAGAACACCAGCAGGATCACGATCGGCGCGAACAGGAACACGAAGATGAGGGCGGTGTAGATTTTTGCAGCTCGTTTCATGTCACACACCTCCGTAGACGCGCTTGTTCGTGCCGCGCTTCATCAGGGCCATGGCGGCCAGCAGGATCAGCATGAGGATGAAGGCGATGGCGGCGGCAAAGTGCAGGTTGTTGGCTACGTACTGCCCCTCGATCGCGTCACCGATGAGGAAGAACTTGCCGTTGCCGAGCTTCTGCGAGATATAAAAGGTGCTGATCGACGGGATGAGCACCATCGTGATGCCGGACACGACGCCCGGCAGGCTCAGCGGGAAGATGACCCGCCGCAGCACGCCGAGGCTGTTGCAGCCGAGGTCGCGCGCGGCCTCGATCAGACGCGTGTCCATCTTGGCCATGACCGAGTAGATTGGCAGGATCATATACGGGAAGTAGTCGTACACCATGCCGACGACGACGGCGCCCTCGGTGCCGATGATGTGCGCCTGACCGAGGTGCAGCGCGGAAAAGAGCATGTTGAGCAGGCCAGTGTCCTGCAGGATGGTCATCCACGCATAGGTGCGGATGAGGAAGTTCATCCACATCGGGATCATGATGAGCGTGATGATCGTCTTCTGCGTGCGCGGGGCTGCACGGGCGATGATATACGCGATGGGGTAGCCCATGAGCAGACAGATCGCCGTGGAGATGACGGCCAGCTTCACCGAGCGCCAGAAGATGAGCAGGTACGTGTGCACCTCGCGCGTGGCGCCGCTGTCGTCGGTGATCGTGCTCACGGCGGTGAAAAATTTTGTCAGGTTTTCGGTCGTGAACCGGAAGCTCTCGTCCGTGAACGCATAGTAGGCAACGAACACGAGCGGCACGGCCACGAAAATGACCGCCCACACGGAATACGGTGCGAGCGCCAGACGCTGCGCCAGCGAGGCGCGGCGGTTTTCGGTACGGATGCGGCTGCTCATTCGTCCGGCTCACTTTCCGCGTCCGAGAGCTCGTCCAGCTCGTTGCTGAACGAGGAGTAGTCGCCGTACATGCCCGAATACTCAGACTTTTTCATGATATGGATGGCGTCAGGCTCGATGTACAGGCCGACCTCCGCGCCTTCGTCGACGTAGTCCGTCGTCTGGATCATCCACTTGAAGCCGTTGATATCGATGATGATCTCATAGTGCACGCCCATGAACGTGATGGACGTGACCGTGCCGCGCAGCATCCCCTTCTCGATGGGCACGATGTCCACGTCCTCCGGACGGATGACGACGTCCACATTCTCGTTTTTGGCAAAGCCCTTGTCCACGCACGTGAACGTGTGGCCAGAGAACGTCACGCTGAAGTCCTGCCGCATAATGCCGTCGACGATGTTGCTCTCACCGATGAAGTCGGCAACGAAGGCGTTTTCCGGCTCATTATAGATATCGATCGGCGTGCCGATCTGCTGGATCCGGCCCTCGGACATGACGACGATCGTGTCGGACATGCTCAGCGCCTCCTCCTGATCGTGCGTGACGAACACGAACGTGATGCCGGTGGCCTTCTGGATGTTCTTGAGCTCCTGCTGCATATCCTTGCGCAGCTTCAGGTCGAGCGCGGCGAGCGGCTCGTCGAGCAGCAGCACGCGCGGACGGCTCACGAGTGCGCGTGCGATGGCGACGCGCTGCTGCTGTCCGCCGGACAGGCGCGTGACGTTGCGGCGCTCAAAGCCCGTGAGCTTGACGAGCGCGAGCATTTCGTTGACCTTCTGCTCGATCTCGTCGCGCGGCAGCTTCTGCTCGCGCAGCGGGAACGCCACGTTTTCAAACACGTTCAGGTGGGGGAAGAGGGCGTAGCGCTGAAAGACGGTGTTGATGTTGCGCTTGTGCGGCGGGATGTCGTTGATGCGCTCGCCAAGGAAGAGAATGTCGCCCTGATCCGGCGTTTCGAAGCCGCCGATCATGCGCAGGGTCGTGGTCTTGCCGCAGCCGGACGGGCCGAGCAGCGTCAGAAATTCATTGTCGTAAATGTCGAGATTGATGCTGTCGAGAACGGTCTCGCCATCAAATTGCTTGGTGACGTTCCGGAGCTCAATGACTTTTTTCATGGCTGTGTTTCCCCCTTCGTGCACGAAAAAACGCCGCTGCATCAGCAGCGGCGCTTGTGAGCGAACATATGCCATTGGGCGCGCAGCAGCCGTCCGCGGCCCATGCGCACCGTTCCCAACAGAATGTCGTGTCTTGAGAGTCTATATAGCAAAGATTACTTTTACTACTCTTATTGACCATTTCACAAGTTTGGATGCTGAAAGCAGCCTGGTTTTAAGTGACCAACTTATAAAACTTGAGCTTTTAACTCAATCAATAAGGCAACAGAAGTTGCCACCGCACACGGTGCGGTTTGCGGCATTCGACCCGGCTGTCCGTATGGCCTTGGCCGGCGTGCGAGGCACGGCGGCGGTCGCATCTTGCTTCGGAAAGACTCTGTACATCATTCCAATTGAGACGCCTCATTTTATCAGGAATCATTCCGTCTGTCAATCATTTTTCGACTAAATTCTTGCCTCTCAACACGACAAAAATTCACGCTTTGTGCATGGTTTACATAATGATGAGCAAAACAGAAGAGAAGTTCGTCAATTTCGTGACCCACAAATGTTTTTGCTGAAAAACCATGAGATTGCGTTTCCCACCAGACTTGTATGATTTAAACGAAATCAGTTTACATAACAACTGACCTTTCGGTGCTTTTGTGCAATGCTTATGAAAAGTCGACAAAAAAGAAAGCGGATATTTGTCATTCTTTTCACTTGAAAGATTCTGGTGTGCGCGCTATCATAACCTTAGCAATACGTTTACACTTTGTTCTTAGTTTGTTCATGAACTCCATGAAAACATACTATGAAAATTTTGCATCGAACAGGGAGGACGGCGTATGACCCGCGAGGAAGCGCTCGACAAACTGTGTCACAGTTATTCGGGATATTTTGATGTTGTGCGCCACGAGGAACCGAAGGGTTATCTCGTCGCAGAGGCCGGGCTGCACATCCACTCCGAGAAGTATGTGCTGGTCAAGGCCGCCAAGCTCTGGGAAGCGGATAATAACGAATATGTCTACATTTTCTCGGTCCCCGTGCTCACGAAAGAAATTTTCGAGCAGTGCCGCGAGCAGGCGCGTGCCGACGGCATGCAGCGGATCGAGCCGGGCCCGAATCATATGTGCTCTTATATCACGGCGATCTTTTTGTGCGACACCTGTGAGCCGGATGCGCTGCGCGCCCTGCGCCGCACGCGTATTTATAAGAGCTTCAAGCTTGCGTTTCACGGCTGGATGGATTACCACACCGGCGTCGTGGAGCTCAGCACCGGCAAAACGGCTGCCAATGGCAGCGGACGCAGTACAGCACAGTTGTTGAAGACAACACTGTTTAAGAATATGAAAGAAGGGAGTTAATTCAATGAATGCTGCTGTAATTCTAATTATTGGCATTGTCATTCTCGCCCTGGGCTACGTTTTCTATGGCGGATGGCTGTCCAAACAGTGGGGCATCGACCCGTCCCGCCCGACCCCGGCTCACGAGCTGGAAGACGGCATGGACTACTGCCCCGCAAAGGCCCCTGTCCTTATGGGCCACCACTTCTCCTCCATCGCGGGCGCCGGCCCGATCAACGGCCCGATCCAGGCCGCTGTTTTCGGCTGGGTTCCGGTGCTGCTGTGGGTGCTCATCGGCGGCATCTTCTTCGGTGGTGTGCATGACTACGGCGCGCTGTTTGCCTCTGTCCGCAATAACGGCCAGTCCATCGGCACCGTTGTCGAGACCAGCATCAGCAAGAAGGCCAAGCGCCTGTTCCTCATCTTCTCTTACCTGACCCTGATCCTGGTCGTGGCCGCGTTCGCGTCCATCGTTGCCAATACGTTCAAGGCCACCTATGTGGATGGGGTCGTGGATGTGGCTGCTTCCGCGGCCAACGCCACGACGGCGATCATCTCGCTGCTGTTCATCGTTCTGGCCATCTTCTTCGGCTTCTTCGTGTACCGCAGAAATGCGCCGATCGGCGTGTCCACGGTCATCGGCGTTGTCTGCATCGCTCTGATCATGTGGCTCGGCATCAAGTGGCATCCGATCTACCTGAGATACCAGACCTGGATGATCATCTGCGGCATCTACATTCTGGTCGCTTCCGTCACGCCTGTGTGGATCCTGCTCCAGCCGCGTGACTACCTCAGCTCGTTCCTGCTGTATGCGATGATGATCCTCGCGATCATCGGCGTCATTGGCTGCCACCCGACGCTGGATATGCCTGCGTTCACCGGCTTCAAAGACACCATCGCCCCGACGGGCAGCTCCCTTGGCTATATGTTCCCGGCTCTGTTCGTTACCATTGCCTGCGGCGCCATCTCCGGCTTCCACTCCCTCGTTGGTTCCGGCACGACGGCCAAGCAGCTCAACAATGAGAAGGACGCGCAGCCCATCGCCTACGGCGGCATGCTCATTGAGTGCGTGCTCGCGCTCGTCTCCCTGTGCGCGGTTGCGTACATCTGGCAGGATTACAAAGCCGGCACGACTGTCACCCCGACCGTCGTGTTCGCGACCGGCCTGTCCCAGATGCTCGGCAAGATCTTCGGCTCCGGCGCCGTGTCCGTCACCTACACGCTGATGGTCCTGGCCGTGTCCGTGTTCTGCCTGACCTCTCTGGACACCGCGACCCGTCTGGCTCGCTACATGTTCCAGGAATTCTGGCTCAAGCCCGGTGAGAAGGCCGGCGATGCGACCGTTACCGGCGCGCGCAAGGTTCTCTGCAATCCGTATGTCTCCACCGCGATCACCGTCGTGCTCGGCATTGCCCTCGGCATGACCGGTTATGCGAAGATCTGGCCCCTGTTCGGCGCTGCCAACCAGCTCCTGGCCGGCCTCGGCCTGCTGGCCGTCGCCGCATGGCTCGGCAAGATGGGCAGAAACAACAAGATGTTCTACTTCCCGATGATTTTCATGATTCTCGTGACGCTGACGTCTCTGGTCTTCACCATCAAGTCCCAGATCACTGCCATCATCGCCGGCGGCACCGGCCTTGCATGGTGCTACATCCGCGCGATCCTGGCTATCCTGCTGGTCATCCTTGCCATTGACCTCGTTGTCGAGGGCAGCAAGGCACTCGCAGCGCAGGCCAAGGCCAAGAAAGCCGAGAATGCCTGATTTGTTCCGGCTGTAAGGCTCTTACTGCAAAACAAAGGATACAGAATAACCAGAAAAGCAAGAGCACTCTGCTTCGGCAGGGTGCTCTTTTGCTGTTTATACTATGGCTGCGGCCGAGGGTAAAGAGACAGAGCCGCTGGGGAGCTCGAGGGGGGGGAAGGCCCGCCTCGAATGAGATCCGGTCTTTTTTTATGTCCGGTTGCACCGTATGAGAATGGCTTGGCTATGGTGGTTCAAAAGCTGCGACCGAGGGTAAAGAGACAGAGCCGCGGGGAAGTTCGAGGGGGGAAGGCCCGCCTCGAATGAGATCCGGTCTTTTTTATGGCCGGTAAAACCGGCCATAAAAAAGACCCCGACTTACGTCGAGGCCAAGACATCCGCTCCGGCGGGGGAGGAATCTCTCTGTCTGCCGTGAGCATACCACGCATCGCGGCACCGCGCAAGGCACAAATGTTTCCACACGAAGCACATTTCCGGTTGCAAACGGCACGGAAACATGGCATACTGTAAGCAACTTTGCGTAGGGAGGGGCAGCTCATGAAACGCAGTGAGGAACGCGAATACAACATCCGCCGGGTGATCCATACGGCACAGATGCTCTTCATTGCCGACGGCATCTCAGCGACTCCCATCAGCCGCATTGCTGAGGCGGCCGGCCTGACGTCGACGTCGCTGTACCGTTATTTCCGCAATAAGGACGCGCTCGTATTTGCAGCCTGGCGCGATGCGCTGGCCACGTTTTTTGCCGATTTCATGGAGCAGTACGCACGCGAGGCCGCCACGTGCAAGACCGGGTACGAGAAGTTTGTTGTCTGTATGCATATCTATTTCAGCATTTACGATGCACAGCCGGAATGGTATGACTACACGCGTGAGATGTTTTCTGCGTACTCCGAGAAGAACACAGGCAGTGACGTCAATAATGTGTTCTGGAAGTATTATGACAAGGAGATCCCCGTTCCGGCGCTTAAGGCGCTGCGTGAGGGCGTAGCCGACGGCTCCATCCGCCCGGATGTGAATATTTATGCGGTGTATCAGTGCCTGCTCAACGCTTATACCGGCACGACGATCTATGAAAATGTGTCGTTCGGTGTCTCACCGGTCGATGTGGTCCAGTTTACCGGCGAGCTGCTCGTGAACTATATTAAAAATGAACCGAATACTTTTGCACTGTACAATAAAAACTGAAAAGGCACCTTGTGTGTAACAAATGATACGGTATGGGCGTACCAGTTTGATAATATGTGAGAAGAGAGAGTTCTTTTTTTGCGGCTATGTGTTAGATCTGCTAACATATATGAAATCACACGGTCACACGGAGGTGAGCGGCACGGATAAGAATAAAAACAAGCGTTCCTATGACTTTACGGTGTGTCTGCCGTTTTGGGATGCACTGACGGGCTCCCAGCAGCAGATGCTGCGCCTGAATACGATCGTCCGATCGTATCGCGCGGGGGACAATGTGATTTTTTCCATGCCGGAGAAAAACGGCTTGTTTCTCGTGCTCTCGGGCGGGCTGCGCGTGTTCATTGCAACGGATACGGGCCGTGAGATTACGCTCATGTCGATCGTCAGCGGCGGCTGCTGCGTGCTCAATACGCTCGACAGCGCGGTGCCGGGCGACACGGTCCCCATCCTGCAGGCGAGCAGCGACGCCGTGTTTGCCTATATCAACATTGTTGCGCTGCGCCCGCTGTGCGCCGAGTCATCGGCTGTGCAGCAGTTTCTGCAGCGCACGCAGGCGCGCAATGTCCAGACTGTGCTCAATAACATTGAGTATTATTTTTTCCATCCGCTGCGCAGCTGTATCGCCCGCGTCGTGCTCGAAAAGGCCGACGCGCACCCCGAGGACGGCTTCGCGCGCATTACCCACGAAGAGATCTCCCACCACCTCGGCACCACGCGCGAGGTCATCAGCAGGGAGCTGGAGGGCATGCGTCAGATGGGTCTTCTGCAAACCGGCCGCGGCAAGATTTATGTGCTAGATCGCGCCGCTCTCGAGGGGATGGCCAATTTATAGCTTGACTCGCAGTTTGATAAACGACCAATTTCAGGCTGCCAAAAAGCAAATTCTTGCTTTTTGGCAGCTTCTTTTTGTGCTATTTCACACATTTCAACTGGACGAACGGCAAAAAACAGTCAATTCGCACAATACTGAATCGTCAATTTAGTGACATTCAACGAAACCAAGTGGTTATGTTTAATTATCGCCATTTGCGTAACAAATGGTGCAGTAAAGATGGTGAAATCCGCTATATTGATAATTGTCAAACGAAGCTGCTTCTTTTTTTTGGAGGCAAGTGTTAGTGACCATAACAGAAGAAACTCGTGCAGCGGACTGCACAAAAATACGGAAAACACATCATGAATGGGAGGTACACAGAATGTATTACAGCAGCGGTAACTATGAGGCGTTTGCAACGCCGAAAAAACCTGAAGGCATCGAGAATAAGTCGGCTTATGTCGTCGGCACCGGCCTGGCCGGCCTGGCGGCGGCCTGCTTCCTGATCCGCGATGCGCAGATGCCCGGCGAGCACATCACGCTCTTTGAGCACCTGCCCGTGGCCGGCGGCTCCTGCGACGGCATCTACGATGCGACCAAGGGCTTCATCATGCGCGGCGGCCGCGAGATGGACAACCACTTCGAGTGCATGTGGGATCTGTTCAAGTCCATCCCGTCGATCGTGAATCCGGGCGAGACGATCTTCTCCGAGTACTACTACCTCAACAAGGAAGACCCGAACTTCTCCCTGTGCCGCGTCACCGAGAAGCAGGGCCAGGACGCCCACACCGACCGCAAGTACGGCCTGACGCCCGGCGCCGCCACGCAGCTGCTGAAGCTGTTCATGGCGACCAACAAGTCCCTCGAGGACAAGAAGATCGACGACGTGTTTGACGATGAGTTCTACGCTACGAACTTCTGGACCTACTGGCAGACCATGTTCGCGTTCGAGAAGTGGCACAGCGCCCTCGAGATGAAGCTCTACCTGCAGCGTTACATCCACCACATCGACGGTCTGCCGGATCTGAGCGCGCTGCGTTTCACCCGCTACAACCAGTATGAGTCCATGATCCTCCCGATGTGCAAATACATCACCGACCACGGCGGAAAGGTGCTCTTCGACACCACGGTCACGAACATCGTCTGCGACTGCACCGAGGACAAGAAGGTCGCCAAGAAGATCGAGTACACCCAGGGCGGCGTGGAGAAGGTCATCGAGCTGACCGAGAACGATCTCGTCATCTGCACCAACGGCTGCCAGGGCGACGCGTCCGCTTACGGCGACAACACCCACGCGCCGGTCGTGAAGGTCAAGAACGGCGAAGGCCCGTCCGTCGAGATGTGGAAGAAGCTCGCCGCGCAGGATCCGGCGTTCGGCCGTCCCGAGAAGTTCTTTAAGGACATCAAGGAGACCAGCTGGGAGTCCTGGACCGTTGACACGGCCAACAAGCAGATCCTCGATGCGATCCAGAAGATCTGCAAGCGCGACCCGCTCTCCGGCAAGGTCGTCACCGGCGGCATCGTCACCTGCCGCGATTCGAGCTGGCTCATCAGCTGGACCATCAACCGTCAGGGTCAGTTCCAGGAGCAGCCGAAGGATCACTGCCTGATCTGGGTCTACGGCCTCAACTGCTGGGACGACAAGGGCGACTTCATCAAGAAGAACATGTGCGACTGCACCGGCATCGAGCTGGCGGCAGAGTGGCTGTACCACATCGGCATCCCCGAGGATCAGATCATGGATCTGGCCACGAACGAATGCAACACCACGCCGTGCATGATGCCTTACGTCACCACGTTCTTTGAGCCCAGAGCCGAAGGCGACCGCCCGAAGGTCGTGCCCGACGGTTCCGTCAACCTTGCGTTCGTCGGCCAGTTCGCCGATACGCCGCGCGACACCGTGTTCACCACCGAGTACTCCATCCGCACCGCGATGGAAGCGGTCTACACGCTCTGCAACGTCGACCGCGGCGTGCCCGAGGTCTGGGGCAGCGTGTATGATATCCGCGACCTGCTCTACGCCACCAGCAAGCTGCTCGACGGCAAGAAGCCGCTGGAGTTCCTGCTCCCGTCGGTGCTGCCGCTGCTCGACCTCGTCAAGGAGCCGCTGGTCAACAACGTCGTGGTGGATCTGCTCAAGAAGTATAACATCGTCTGACGTACCACCCGTTAGATGTCGCATCCCCCCTTTGCCCCGGCAGCCTCGGCTGCCGGGGCATTTCGCGTGGTGGGGCGACGGCTTTTTGTGCGCGAAAAAGGCGGCACCGCGAATAGCGGCGCCGCCTTTCGGACCTTTATTCTTCTACGACCGGGAACGAGACTCGCACCGCAAACCACGCGCCCCAGTCGGACGCGGCGGTGAGCGTGAGCCCCAGATCCTTCGCAACCTCGCGCGCGAGGTAGAGCCCCATGCCGGTGGCCTTGTTCTTCTCGTGGCCGGAGTCTCCGGTGAAGCCTTTTTCAAACACATACGGCAGGTCGCACGCGCGCACGCCCGGGCCGTTGTCGCGGATGGACAGGACGGTCGCCGTGCCGCCGTTTTCCAGGGAAAAGGTCAGCACCGGCGCATCGAGCGCATACTTCACGCTGTTGCTCACGACCTGCCCGAGCAGGAAGCACAGCCCGCGCCGGTCGGAAAACACTGTCTCGTCCGCAAGCCGGAGCTCGACCCGGAAGTGTTTTTCCTCCAGCAGCGGGCGGTAATCGTCGAGCACCTCGTCGATGCAGCTGCGCAGTGCCAGCCGCTCGAAGCGGTAGTCGCGCCGCGCGCCGCGCAGACGTGCGTAGTAGAGCATCTGGTCGATGAACGCCTGCATCCGGTTGCGCACGTAGTCGAGCTTGAAGCCGACGGCCTCCGGCAGCGTGTCGCGCCGGTTGTCGAGCACGAGCGTCAGCAGTGCCAGCGGCGTTTTCACCTCGTGCGCCCAGAGCTCCACGTAGTTTTCGTAGTCGTCCATCTGTGCCTGTAATTGCGCGATGGTCTGCTGCTGCGCGCGCAGCGTCTCGCCGAGCAGGTGCGCGCTCCGTGATTCAGCAGGGGAGAGCAGGCGGCACAGCGCCTGTTCGTGCGCCGCGTCCGGCGTGGTCAGAAAGGCCGTGAAGGCTTGCTCCCGCCGTTTTGCCCGTGCGCAGAGCACAGCGCACACACCGGCGAACAGAAACACCGTCGCCAGCACGATCACGGCCGTCATGGCGGCGAAGGCCCGCGCGTCCGCCAGCCAGAGCAGCAGCGCGGCGAGCGCGTCCACCCCCAGCAGCAGCCCCAGCCACGGCAGGTACTGCCGCAGGTGGCTTCCGTTACGCTTCATGCGGCACCTCCAGCCGGTAGCCAACGCCGCGCACGGACACAAGCTGCTGGCGCATGCCGAGGGACGCTATCGTCTTTTTCAGCCGCGTGAGGTTGACCTGCAGCGCGTTTTCGTCAATGAATTCCGTCGTGCCCCAGAGTGCGCGGCTCAGTTCGTCCTTCGTGACCGTCTGTCCGCCGCGCGCCAGCAGGGTTTCGAGCAGTTTGCCCTGATTTGGCGGTAGGACGACGGACTGGTTGTGGATATAGAGCGTGTAGGTCTGCCGGTCGAGCAGAAAATCTGCCCCCTCGAGCAGATTCGGCCGCCCCTCGTAGCGCTTGAGCACATTGCCGATGCGCGCCAGCAGCCGCTCCTTTCGATAGGGCTTGGTGAGATATTCGTCTGCCCCGAGTTCGAGCGCGTGCACCTCGTCGCGCAGCTGATCGCGCGATGTCAGCACCAGCACCGGCAGGGCGCTGCGCTGCTTGATATCGCGGCAGATCTGAAACCCGCTCACCTCCGGCAGATTCAGGTCCAGCAGCACCAGATCGGGGGCGAGCGCGAGCAGCTGCCCGGTCACATCCACAAAGTCCGTGACCTCCGTGACGGTGTAGCCCGCCCGGCGCAGCATGTCCGCCAACTCCTCGCGCATGAGCGCCTCATCCTCCACGACGGCGATGTGCTTCATCGCGCCGCCCCCTTTCTGCATGTGTTATTCTTCGCGTTCCGGCGCCATCAGCCCCAGCAGATACCGGCTGCTGGACCGCTTGACGGCCGCCATATACAACCATTCTACCACACACAGCAGCAAAATCATAGCACCGGCGACGATCATCATTTCCGCCATGCCGCTCTGTGCACTGGCAGAGAGGATGCCGGAAAAGAGCGCGCGCACGCCAAACAGGCTGCTGACCGCCGCCACGCCGACCGGCAGACCGAAGTACCAGCTGATCTGCGCCCTTGCCGCGCGGCAGAGCGTGTCATGCTCTGCGCCGAGGCGCACGAGCGTCCGGTAGCGGCGCTCGGCCTTCTGCTGCCCCATGAGAAACTGCACGCCGATGATGGTGTTGGCCACGACAAGGAAGATGATGGCGAGGTAAATGGTCAGGTAGCTTGCCGCGACGATGTAAAACAGCTCACGGCCGAGGTTCTGCAGGTAACTTTCGTATTTCAAGCCGAGCGGGTCGAGCAGTGCGTTCATGTCCGCGATGGCGTTCATGAGGCTCTTGCCCTCCGTCATGGACGGGGCGAGCACACCGTCGAGGTAGACGTCATAGTCGCCCTGCGTGTAGTGGTCGAATACCGCATCCGGCACGATGAGCGCGAACGACATGGTAATCGACCGGTCGGTGACGACGCTCACCGACTGCACCTGCCCCCGGAGTGTGAACGGTGCACCGTCGATCGTGATGGCCGAGCTCTCTGCGATCAGGCGGTTGATCAGCGCAGTGCGGCTGGCCAGCGAGACCTCGCTGTCGCAGTAGACGGCGGCCTCATCGTCCGCGAGCGTCAGCTCCGGCAGACCGGCCGCGGCCAGCAGGTGGTTGTAGCCGCTGAGCGCGATGAGGTGCGGGTAGCCCACGGCCTCCAGCATGTATTGCAGCTGCTGGCGCTCGTCGGAGACGGGCATGGCATCGATGGTGCGCTGCAAGGCAGGGAATTTCACGGTATTTTGGTAGTCCGTGCTCGTGCGCACGCGGCCGATGCGCATCTCAAAGATGTCGGAAAAAGCGCTGTCGAGCCCGCGCGCGGTCAGCGTCTGACGGACCTCGTCCGCGCTTTGGCTGTTGGTAGGGAAGGTGTAGTCGAGCACGTGCGTCTCGGCTCTGGACGAGCGCGCGGTCGCCACGCCCGCGCCGAAGCAGCAAAGTGCGGCCAGAATCAGCAGGGAACAGATCGCGAGTGTGCCGGAGCGATGGATGACCGTCTCCTCCACTTGCCGGAAGTTAAACGCCCGCAGCCTGCCTGCGCCGCCGCGCCGGGCGAGCCGGCCGATGCCGGAGCGCAGCCCGTAAAACAGCAGCAGCGTGCCCGCTACGCCAAGCACGATCGTGAGCGCCATATAGCGCAGAGCGCTCCATGCGAGCCCCCGGATGGCAAGCGTGTAGGCGGCGGCGAGCAGCGCGATGCCCAGCACGAGCGCGATGGCGTAGACGGCTGCGGGGCGCTGCTTTTTCGTGCCCTCGGGCGTTTCCGTCAGCAGCGCGCCGATCTCTTCGCGCACGATCTTCCCGCTGAGGATGAGTGAGGCCAGCAGCTTGATCAGAAGAAAGCCCACAGCCGTCCACCCGATGGCGGACAGGGAGAGCGTGAACCGGTGCCCCACGATGCCGAGCCCGACGAGCCGTGCCGTGACGAGGCTGATGACCTCAGAAATGAGCAGCGCCGCCGGCAGGCCGATGGCCAGCGCGATGAGACTCGAGTGCAGATCCTCCGCCAGCAGCATGCCGAAGAGCTTGCGCCGCTGCATGCCCAGCATGAGGTACACGCCGAATTCGTGCCGCCGCCGCGCGAGCTGAAAGCGGTTGGCGTAGTATATGAGGAAAAACAAAATGAACAGCGTCAGCCCATACAGCACCGGGACGAGCGTCAGCAGCCGGTCTACGGCGCTGCTCTCCATGCGCTGGAGGAACACCATCACGTCCTGATGCGACAGGGAGAGGATGATGTAAAACGCGACGATCGAGATGAGCAAGGATGTGAAAAACAGCCCGTTTTCCCGGCGGCTGCGGCGGCTGTTGCGTGCAACAAGTTCAGAGAACATTTGCACTGCCCCCTCCCAGCTGCGCCATGACGGCCAGGATGCGCCCGTAAAATGCCTGCTGCGTCTCGTCCGGCACGTCGCGCCGCAGCTCGTGGAAGAGCACGCCGTCCTGAATGAAGAGAATGCGCTTGCAGTAGCTCGCCGCGTTGCAGTCGTGCGTGACCATAAGGATCGTCGCGCCGGCGTCCGCGTTCAGGCCGGCGAGCTTTTCCATGAGCGCCCGCGCGTTTTTGGAATCGAGCGCGCCGGTCGGTTCGTCTGCCAGCACGATCTCGGGGTCGAGAATGAGTGCGCGCGCCGCTGCGATGCGCTGCTTCTGTCCGCCGGACATCTGCGCCGGGAACTTGTCGAGCACATCCGCCACTTCCAGATAGTCTGCAAGCTTTGTCAGCCGCTCGCGGCTCTCGGCCTCGGACACGCCGTGCAGCGCCAGCGGCAGGAGGATGTTCTCCCGCCCGGTGAGGTTGTCGATGAGCTCAAAGTTCTGAAACAGGTAGCCGATCTCCTTGCCGCGGTAGTCGGCGAGCGCCTTGCCGTGCAGCGTCGTGATGCACTTGCCGTGCAGGGCGACGGCGCCGCCGGTCGGTGCGATGACGGTCGCGATGCAGTTGAGCAGTGTCGATTTGCCCGAGCCGCTGCTGCCCATGATGCCGAGAAACTCGCCCGGCATGACCTGAAACGAGATGCCGTCGAGCGCGCGGGTCAGATTCGGCTCCTTGCCGTAATATTTCTTCAGGGCTGCAATTTCGAGAATGGGTTCCATTGCATGTACCTCCTTTGCTTTCTGCTGCCATGGTACAACACCCGGCGCGCAAAATCCACTTACAGTGGCTGAAAGGATCTTGCAAAAGCGCGCGGATGCGCAAATGCCGCAGGCGGCTGCCTGCGGCATTTGCGATTCTTATTTGGAATGTTACAGCGTGTTCTCGCCGGTCTCGAGACCGATGACCTCGTCCACCGGCAGCGAGAGAATGATGCCGTGCGCGTCCGTGCGCAGGCCGCAGGCGTCGCTGATCGCGTTCATGACGGCGGCCTTCTTTTCGCGCGGCGTGACGATGACGACGAACTCCTCTTCCTCCTGCATGGAGATGCCGAGCTTCTGGCTGATGCGTTCGGAATTCTGCCGCCGGCCCTTGAGGATCGTGCCGCCCATGGCGCCCGCGCTTCTGGCCGCGTCGATGGCGTCGCTGCTGTAGCCGTTGCTGAGCGCGACCCAGATGGCGGCGTAACCTGCGCTGGTCTGCATATCGGACATATCGCTATCCACCCTTTCTTCGATCTTCTGTTCAATGGTTTCGCGCGCCTGGTCGTTCAGGAGCTGGAGCATCGGCCGCTGCAGCCCCGTGATCGGGATCGTCAGCACGATGCCGCCGCCGCGTTTGTGCAGCGGGATGCGCTGCTGCAGCGCGTCGAGCAGGTCACGCACGAGGAATTTCGGCAGCAGTCCGATCGTGAGCAGGCGGCCGCTGCCGCTCAGGCCGAAGATGTCGAGCATCTCCGACGGTGCGGTGCCGTACCCCTGGCATTGATAATAGATCGGAATGCGGAAATTCTGAAACGTCTGCTCGAGCTTGCGGCGGTATTCATGGTTGGTAATGATGAGCACCATGCGCGGTGCGAGTCGGTTTTCGGAATGTATCATATCTCTTCGTCCTCCAGGTCGATGACGCCGTCATCGGACAGCAGGTCAGCTTTGTTTTGCGCCACGGCTTTGGATCTATGTACGTAAAGGACGCCCATGATCTGGATCGCCACCGGCGGAGCGAGCGCGACGAGCGCCACGACGCCGAAGGCGTCCGTGACGACGTTGCCGCCGAGCGCGGTGCACGCGCCCATGGCCAGCGGCAGCAGGAAGGTAGAGGTCATGGGCCCGCTCGCGACGCCGCCGGAGTCGAAGGCGATGCCTACGAACACGGACGGCACGAACCGCGCGAGGATGAGCGCGAGCGCGTAGCCCGGCACAAGGATCCAGTAGATGCTGATGCCGGTCAGCACGCGCACCATGGACAGCATCACCGCGCAGGCGACGCCGATGGACAGCGCCGTGTTCATCATGCTCTGCGACACGGTGCCGCCGGTGACGTCCTCAACCTGCTTGTTGAGCACCTGCACGGCGGGCTCCGCCTTAACGATGTAGTAGCCGATGAGCGCGCCGATCGGGACGAGCACCCAGCGGTACGCGCTGCCGGCCAGACCCGAACCAAGCAGATTGCCCACGGGGGTGAAGCCGACGTTCACACCGGTCAGAAACAGGATCAGGCCGATGACCGTGTACAGGAAGCCGACCCCCGTGCGCAGCAGCTGCCGCCGCCGGTAGTAGTGCGTCAGCAGCTGGAACAGCACGCACACCGCCGCGATCGGCAGGATGCTCAGCAGCACTTCCTCGGCATAGCCCGGGAAGCCGAGCGCGAACTGCTGCGCCACGTCGCGCGTCGTGATGACCGGCGCGATCTCTACGGCAGAGTAGGCCGCGTCCGTCGGGTGGTAGAAGATGCCGAGCAGCAGCACCATCAGGATCGGCCCGACGCTGCACAGCGCGACGAGACCGAAGCTGTCGTCATCGTGCCCCTGCGTGCTGCGGATGGCCGACACGCCGACGCCCAGCGCCATGATAAACGGCACGGTGATGGGACCGGTCGTGACGCCGCCGGCATCGAACGCGACGGCGAGAAACTCCTTTGGGGAAAACAGCGTCAGCACAAACAGCAGCGCATACGCGCCCAGCAGGCACTTTGCCAGCGAGACGCGGAACAAAATGCGCAGCACGGCCAGCGCCAGAAAGACGCCCACGCCGACGGCGACCGTCCAGATCAGCACGCTGTTCGGGATCGACGCGACCTGGTTTGCCAGTACCTGCAGGTCCGGCTCCGCGATGGTGATGATCGTCCCGAGCGCGAACGCCACGAGCACGATCAGCAGCACCTTTTCGCGCTTTGCCAGCGTCTTGCCGACGCCCTCGCCGAGCGGCGTCATGGACATTTCGGCGCCGAGCTGGAAAAACCCCATGCCGACGATCAGCAGCACGGCGCCGGTCAGAAACAGCGCCAGCGTGCCGATCTCCATCGGGACGAGCGTGACGCTCAGCACCAGCACGATCAGGGTGATGGGCAGCACGCTCGAGAGAGATTCCTTGACTTTTTCTTTCAGTTTTTCATTCATACGGTTGCGGTGGCCCTCCTTTCATGGGGGGGATTCGGGGATCGCTGCACGACCGCATCGTAGTCCGTCAGGCGCGGTCAAGAATGGCCATGAACTCTTCGCCGGTGATGGTCTCCTTTTCATAAAGGTACTTGGCCAGTTCGTCGAGCTTGGCGCGGTTGTCCGTGAGGATGCCGACGGCCTTGGCGTGCTCTTGTTTCACGAGCGCGACGACCTGATGGTCGATCTGCGTCTGCGTTTCGGCCGAGCAGGCGAGGGAGGTGTCGCCGCCGAGGTACTGGTTCGTGACCGTCTCGAGCGCGACCATGCCAAATTCTTCGCTCATGCCGTAGCGCGTGATCATGCCGCGGGCGAGCTTCGTCGCCTGCTCGATGTCATTGGACGCGCCGGTGGAGATGACGCCGAAGCGCACCTCCTCGGCCGCGCGGCCGCCGGTGAGCGTGGCGATCTTGTTTTCCAGTTCCTCTTTGGTCATGAGGTAGTGGTTGCCCTCTTCGACCTGCATGGTGTAGCCCAGTGCGCCGGACGTGCGGGGGATGATGGTGATCTTCTGCACGGGGGCGGAGTGTGTCTGCAGCGCGGCGACGAGCGCGTGGCCGATCTCGTGGTAGGCGACCGTCCACTTCTCTTTATCGGTGAGGATGGCATTTTTCTTCTGATAGCCCGCGATAACGACCTCGATGCTCTCCTCGAGGTCAGACTGCGTGGCAAAGCGGCGGCCGTCGCGCACGGCGCGCAGCGCAGCCTCGTTGACGATGTTCGCAAGCTCTGCGCCCGAGGCGCCGGAGGCCATGCGCGCGATCTTGTTGTAGTCCACGTCCTCGGCGACCTTGATCTTGCGGGCGTGCACCTTGAGGATCTCCTCGCGGCCCTTGAGATCGGGCAGCTCCACGGGCACGCGCCGGTCAAAGCGGCCGGGGCGCGTGAGCGCCGGGTCGAGCGACTCGGGCCGGTTCGTGGCGGCGAGGATGATGACGCCGTTGTTGCCCTCGAAGCCGTCCATCTCGGTCAGCAGCTGATTGAGCGTCTGCTCGCGCTCGTCGTTGCCGCCGACCTGCCCGTCGCGCTTTTTGCCGATGGCGTCGATCTCGTCGATGAACACGATGCAGGGGGCTTTCTCCTTGGCCTGCTTGAACAGGTCGCGCACCTTGGACGCGCCCATGCCCACGAACATCTCCACGAACTCCGAGCCGGACATGGAGAAGAAGGGCACGTTGGCCTCGCCGGCCACAGCCTTGGCCAGCATGGTTTTGCCGGTGCCCGGAGGGCCGACCAGCAGCACGCCCTTGGGCATGGACGCGCCGATCTCCTGATACTTGGTGGGATCGTGTAGGTAATTGACGATCTCCGTCAGGTTCTCCTTGGCCTCGTCCTCACCGGCCACATCGGCAAACTTGATGCCCTCGGCGGACTTGACGTAGACCTTGGCGTCGGACTTGCCCATATTGAACATTAGGGAGTCGCTGCCGCCCATTTTCTTCATCAGGCTGCGGGAGATGACCTGACCGATGGCGATAAAGATCACCAGCGGCAGGACCCAGCCCAGGATATCCGTCAGCAGGGAAGTCTGCTCGATCTCCTCGCCGGTGGTGGAGATGCCGGCGTCCAGCAGGCGCTGGACCAGGTCGTCGTCGGGGACGATGGAGGTCTTGTAGATGGTTTTGCCGTCGGTGGAGGTAAAGAGGATGCGGTTGCTCTGCTGCTGGATCTCCACCTGGCCGATCTCATTCTTCTCGGTCATGGAGACGAAGGTGTTGTAGTCCACCTCCTTGATCTGGTGCTCCGCCAGCCAGGGCATGGCCAGCAGGTTGAACAGCAGCACCAGCAGTACCACGATCATGTAGTAGTAGATCAGAGGTTTCTTGGGGGATTTGACCTCGTTCATGGTAAGGCCTCCTTGTTCTGCATAGCTTTTTTTCTTTGATGAATTACCCTACCACATTTTGCCCGAAGTGTCTATAAGCAAATCCACAAAAACTGCGGGAAAACCCCGTTCCGGAGGCCGGAACGGGGGCAGAATTTACGTTTCTGACACAATTACAGGGCGGCGAACAGGCGGCTGCCGGTGCGGTGGAGCCAGCGCAGCAGCACCAGCGTCAGCACGACGGTCAGCACTGTCCAGGCCAGCAGATACCACGCTGCACCCATGTCGATACCGAACAGGTAGTACAGCACGCCGACAAGGGCGGCGTACACCCAGCCGCCCAGCATGGCAAGCAGCACCGTCAGACGCTGCTTGATGACGGTGATCTCATTGGTCCAGACCAGGTTGGGGCGCTTCAGGTCCATGGTCAGGCCGAAGGCTGCCGACAGCCACACAAAGGCCTGAGGCAGCGCTATCAGCAGGAAGGCCAGCGGCAGGGCGGGGCGGACGGCCAATAGTATCAGTACAGAGGTGACTGCCATGGGGATACCCGTTACCAGCACCTGTACCAGCAGCTTTGCACGCAGTACCTGCCACGGTGTCACCGGCAGGGACTGTGCCAGCCACAGGTTCTTCCCCTCCAGGGAGATGGAGGAGGAGGCCATGTCGTTCATGGAGCCTACCAGGCACAGGGCGGCGCACAGCATCGTCGCCAGAAGACCGGAGGCCTCGTCGCCGGCCATTTCGTATATAACAGGCAGCAGGTCGCTGCTCTTTACCAGCAGCAGCACGCCCAGAATGGGCAGCATGACCGTGCTCAGACCGCAGTTGAGCATATAGTTGGGACTGGCGGTAAAGCGGCCCAGCTCCTTACGCAGCAAGGCGGCGGGCACACCGGCGGCCCTGACGGTCGTCTCCTTATAAACGGCCTTGGCGCCGCCGTTGTTGGCGGTGGCAATGGACAGGAATGTGCGGCTGAGCAGTAGGTATGTGAGCGCGCACAGCGCCGCCATTACGGCCAGCACCAGCACGACAGCCAGATAGTCGCCGGCGCCCATACGGCCCATGAGATATAGGGGATAGGCGCTGCCGCGGATGGCTGCACCCACCTCATTCAGGTGCAGCATGAGCTGCTCGATCAGTTCGTTGGCACGGAAGCACACCATGTAGTACAGGGCAAAGAACGCCAGCGCGATCAGGGTGGTAAGGAGGTTCTTGCGCTTGAGCTTGCTGTGGATCTTGGCTACCACCCAGCCCAGCAGACAGGAGAGCACCAGCACCAGCAGGGAGACGGCCAGAATCAGCGCGATGCCGCCAAGCACAGTGGCGGCGGTCAGCACACCGACGGCCCAGTAGACGATGACGCAGGGCAGCAGGATCACGCCGGAGAACATCAGACCCATCAGGTATACACCCAGCAGCCGGGAGGCCAGAATGGCACGCACGGGGATAGGCAGCGACAGCAGCAGGTCGTTGTCCTTGGCCTGGTACAGGCCGGAGAACGTGTTGAACACGCTGCCAAACACGCCCATCAGCACACCGACCAGGGCAAAGAGGGTGAAGTACAGCCAATCCAGACCGGCCTCGTGCAGGGGAGCGCACAGACCTATGGAGAACAGCGTGAACATACCGCCGATAACGCCCACCATCAGCAGCACATACAGCACGATCAAACTGACGGTGCTTGCCTTGGACCGGGGTTTGTTCTTTTTCGCGTCGTAGAAGTAGCTGCGGAAGATCTCGGACAGCTGTTTTTTCAGCAATAATTTGACCATCACTCCGCCTCCAGCTCCAGGAAGACCTCCTCCAGGGAGTCGTCGCCCTTGACCTCCTCCATGGTGCCGGAACGGATGAGCCGGCCGCCCTTGATGATAGCCACCTTGTCGCAGAGTTTCTCCGCTACCTCCAGCACATGGGTGGAGAAGAAGATGGCGCCGCCGTTGTCGCAGACCTCACGCATCATGCCCTTGAGCAGGTGGGCAGCCTTGGGGTCCAGGCCTACGAAGGGCTCGTCCATGATGATGACCTTCGGGTCGTGGAGCCACGCGGCAATGACGGACAGCTTCTGCTTCATGCCGTGGGAATAGGCGGCAATGGGCTGGGCCAGGTCGCCCGTCAGCTCGAAGGCATCCGCGTAGGTGCGGATACGAGCCTGCCGGGTCTGGGCGTCCACGCCGAATACGTCGGCGATGAAGTTCAGATATTTGATGCCGGTCATGTAGTCGTACAGATCCGGGTTATCGGGGATGTAGGCCATCTCCCGCTTGCAGCCCAGAGGATCGGCCTTGATGGATCGGCCATCGATGGTGATCTCGCCCTGGTCAAATTGCAGGATACCCACCACGGATTTCAGCGTGGTGGTCTTGCCGGCGCCGTTATGGCCGATGAAGCCGTAGATCTCGCCGGGGGCGATGTGCAGCGACAGATCGTCCACGGCCTTCTTCTCGCCGTAGGTCTTGGTCAGATGTTGAATGTCCAGCATGGGGTCAGTTCCTCCTATTTCTCTCCTAAGCTTCTATTGTGGGGCATCATCAGCCGCGGCTGCGGCTGATGATGCGGACGATGCCCATAACGGCGGCGTACAGCACGCCGGCCACAGCCCAGATGATCCAGCTGTACCGGGGTTGGCCGTTGCCGTGGGGACCGTAGGTGTACAGCAGGAACACCGCCGTGGCGGTGAGCCAGTAGATCATGGTGACGGTGCCCATCAGCTTGTGGTGCTTTTTCTGGGGACGGGTGTAGTCGCCCTCCTCCAGCAGCTGCTCCATGGCACCCTGATATACGCCGGCTGTGACCAGGGCCAGACAGCCGATGGCCACCAGCACCAGCAGCGCGCAGACAGCGGCGATATAGAGCAGGTCGCTGCCGCTTATGCACATGGCGGCGAACAGCGGTACGGCGGCCAGCACACACAGCACCACGCCCACGGTGACGAGCCGGGTATGGGTGTCCTTGTATTCCCGCTGCCGCTGGCGGACCATGCCCTCCACGCCGTACTCCGTCTCAAAGGGTTCTTCCTCCAGGAACCGGTACTCCTTGGCTTCTGCACCTGTCCGCAGAAAGATGCTCACGGCCAGCGCCACCAGACCCAGCAGCACGCACAGACCGATGCCGCTGGCGGCATTTTCGGTGATGTGGAAGCGCTGCACCTCGCTCATGCCGGCCAGCAGGATCAGCGTGACCGGGGAGATGATGCACAGGGCGGTGGCTATGGCGATCTTCGGCGCGGCGGCCTTACGCAGGGCCAGGTAGGCGGAGGCCTGCTTCATGGTGACGCGGCGCAGGGGCGTGTCATCCTCCTGGGCCGCGGCACAGGGCGTTTCCTCCTCCAGTTCGTCCTTCAGCAGGTAGTCGGTGGTCACGCCGAACAGACGGCTCATCTGCACCACCTTATCCATATCGGGAACGGACTGGGCGCCCTCCCACTTGGACACGGACTGCCGGGTGACGCCCAGCTGCTCCGCCAGCTCCTCCTGGCTCCATCCCGCCTTCTTCCGCAGGGACACGATCTTGTCAGCTAAAATCATAGGTATGCGCTCCTTCCGTATGACGGCGGGTGCCGCCGTTTGGTTTTGATGGCGCTATCATACGGGTTTTGCCGGTTGCGGTCTATAAACCGGGGCTGGAAATGTGTCAACCGGCGGTTGCGTTTCGGATTTTCGGGCAGTTTTCCTCTTTTGCTACAGGCTTATTGTACGCGAAAACGTTTTCACTGTCAACTTACAGGACGGTAAGATTTTATTAAGATATGTGCAAAAAAAAAGAGCCGCCCGGCGGGCGGCCCGTCTGTATTTTGTTATTCCTCCGTGAAATGCACGTGGTTGAAGATGTGGTCCTGACAGAAGCAGTGGTACCCGACGCACTTGCTGCAGTAACGGAATTGCAGATCAGGGTAGTCGGTATCCGTGCGGCCGCAGACGGCGCACTTGTGGCGATAGCCCTGCTGCTGGGCCTGCTTGGCCTGCTGCTGTTGGGCCTGACGGAACTGGACGGTCTTGCGGGAGTTCTGGTATTTGGCGCGCTCCTTCAGGTAGTGGACCTCCGGCCAGATGAACACGGCGAAGTTCAGCAGGGCCACGATGGGCAGCACTACACCGGCCCAGTTGTGGGCGCCAATGGCCTTGATGATGTCGAAGGCGAACAGTGCGCCGTCCAGGTACGCCAGCCACTTCATCTTCACCGGGAGGATGAAGAACAGCAGCACCGTGGTGTCCGGGAACAGGAAGGCAAAGGCGAAGAACATGGACAGGTTCACATAGCCGGTGCCCGCTGCGGTCAGGTAGGGGTTGCCGGTGATGAGACTGGCCAGCACCACGCCCAGCACCGTCAGCAGCGCGCCGCTGATGTAGTACAGGTTGAATTTGGCCGTGCCCCACTGGCGCTCCAGCGTGGAGCCGATCCAGTAATAGAAATAGAGACTGATCAGCAGGGCAAAGGGACTGGAGTAGGCGGGCACGAACACAAAGGTCACCAGCCGCCACACCTCGCCATGGAGCAGGGCATTGAGATTGAAGGTCAGAAAGCTTAGGGCGTTGGCGTCGTTGGCCTGGGTCAGCAGCATGAGCACATAGACCGCAACGTTGCCGATGACGATAACGCGCATGAGGTTGGGGATACCGAACCGGGGATGGGCGGCGCAGAAGCGCTGCACCCCGTCATAGAGTTTTTTCAAGGGGAGTGTCCTCCTGTGTACAAATTGTGTTCAGTATAACCCATAACGACGGAAAAGTCATGTCATTTTTTTGAACAATGGCAAAGTTTCCGTACAGTTGAATTATTTGCAAAAATCATGGAAATGCTATTGACAATGCTAAAAAAACTGTTACAATATGCTGTACAAGTAAATACCTTATCAAGAGTGGCGGAGGGACCGGCCCGATGAAGCCACGGCAACCTGTTTTTTCAAGGTGCCAAATCCGGCGAACGAATCGAAAGATGAGGATGAGCAAAGAAGCACAGCGCTCTGTCGGTTCGGCAGAGCGCTTTTTTCAATGACCATCCGCGAAATGAAAGGAGAAAAAATTATGGCAAGACATCTGTTTACCTCTGAGTCCGTTACCGAAGGGCATCCCGACAAGGTCTGCGACCAGATCAGCGACGCGGTGCTGGACGCGATTTTCGAGAAGGACCCCAATGGCCGCGTGGCCTGCGAGACCTGCGCCTCTACCGGTCTGATCCACATCATGGGTGAGATCACCACCAGCTGCTATGTGGATATCCCCAAGATCGCCCGCCAGGTGGTGCTGGACATCGGCTATAACTCCTCCGAGTGCGGCTTTGACGGCAACACCTGCGCCGTCATCACCAATATCGATGAGCAGTCCGGCGATATCGCTTTGGGCGTGGACAAGAGCTATGAGGCCAAGGCCTCCGGCAAGAGCGAGCTGGACAACGGCGCCGGCGATCAGGGTATGATGTTCGGTTATGCCTGCAACGAGACGCCGGAGCTGATGCCCCTGGCGATCTCCATCGCCCACAAGATGGCCAAGCGCTTGACCGACGTGCGCAAGCAGGGTCTGGTAGACTATCTGCGTCCCGATGGCAAGACCCAGATCACCGTGGAGTACGACGAGAACGGCAAGCCCGTCCGCGTGGATACCGTGGTGCTGTCCACCCAGCACAGCCCTGACGTGACGCTGGAGCAGATCCGCAAGGATATGATCGAGCTGGTCATCAAGCCCACTGTTCCTGCCGAGCTGCTGGACGGCGAGACGAAGATCTATGTGAACCCCACCGGCCGCTTTGTCAGCGGCGGCCCCGCCGCCGATACCGGCCTGACCGGACGCAAGATCATCGTGGATACCTATGGCGGCAGCGCGCCCCACGGCGGCGGCGCCTTCTCGGGCAAGGATCCCACCAAGGTGGACCGCAGCGCGGCCTACGCCGCCCGCTGGGTGGCCAAGAACGTGGTGGCCGCCGGCCTGGCGGACAAGTGCCAGGTGCAGCTGGCCTACGCCATCGGCGTGGCGCGTCCCGTCAGTGTGCTGGTGGAGACGTTCGGCACCGGCGTGGTGGCCGACAGCGAGCTGGAGGCCGCGGTGGAGAAGGTCTTTGACCTGCGGCCCACCGCCATCATCCGCGATCTGGACCTGCGGAAGCCCATTTACCGCCAGCTGGCGGCCTATGGCCACATGGGTCGTGAAGACCTGGGCGTGGCATGGGAGCGCC
>ERZ773136.1156-NODE-1156-length-26909-cov-3.710993_pt1 | contig 26909 bp, 22 predicted proteins | sample MGYA00580855_ERZ773136 | MGnify/ENA primary metagenome ERZ773136 (study PRJEB29015, sample SAMEA2737860) | human gut metagenome | biome: human gut; feature: human-associated habitat; material: faeces | place: China | collected 2012 ... | reverse complement strand
AGCCTGTGGGCTTTCGCTGTCATGCTTATAGCGAACGCGGACCTCAAAGGTCTTATACTTGGCTGCGACAAAGTTGGTATCGCCGTTGAACGTGATAATCGGGTCGCGGCTGTCGGTAATGGAGGTGGCTCTCATATAACCGTCTACCGTAAAGAGGTTCATATGTCCCGAAGACCAGCCTTCGTTATCACCCGGCGTGTTGAATTCCCACTTTGCGGGTTCGCGCTTGGCGATCATATCGAAGTATTCTTTTTGGTTGGTTTCGATAACGGCTTCCTTGTTTTCGTTTACCGATGCCTTGTAGCCGACGTCTTCGCAGAACTTAACAATCGGAATCATCGGCAGACCGTCCTGGAGGTACATCTTGTAGCCGAGATTCTTGGTCTTGCCGTCAACGGTGTACTTATCCGAGCCGGTGGTGTAAACGACGGTATGCTTATTGGCTTCAATGGTGAGAACACCGGCATCTCTGTCCCAGGTATAGAACGAATTGAGTAAGTAGTTGAGTGCAACGGCGGGGTCGAAGGAGACAAGGTAATCGCCGTTTGCGGCGGCTTCCGGATAGAGCTGAAGCTCGTATTTCTTGCCGTTGATGAAGATGTTGCGGCTGCCCTTGCTGGGAGCTTTTAAGAATTCAACGCTGACAAGACGGAAATAGTTCTTTTCGGGATCGCCCATGCCCGGCTCGGTCTGACCGGGGTCAACACGGAACTGGGTGATGGTACCCTTCCAGGCGGACTTTTGGCTCATATCGACCAAATATTCGTTTAAGCCTTCCTTGTCAGCCGTAAAGCCGGAGCTCTTCGAACCGGTCCAGTTCTTATCGGAATCGGTGACGTAGTAGAGTTCAACATACGTACCCTTCGGAACATCGATGGTCACCTTGACCTGATTTGCTTCAGCCGGGACATTGAGAGCAGCGGCGATAATAAGCGTATCGCCGTCAACCATACCCTTTAAGCCCTCCGGCGTAAATTCATAGGTCTTGGTATTGCCGACGCCCATAGCCTTGTTTTCGGTATACGTGATGGTATAGACGCTTTCAAGGTTAGAGGTATCCACTGAGAAATCGTAGTAACCGGTCTTGCGAAGAAGATGTCTGTACTGCGGATAGAGGCGGTTGATGCGTGTTCTCTGCGCGTCGGTCGGATAGAGGTCGAGAGACTTGTCAACCTTTTCATCGGTATACACTTCGCGCAATGCGTCGAGATAGCCGAAGCCGCCGTTACCCTTGGACGGCATGATGTACGTACCTTCGCCGTATTCGTTCCAGGTGGAGATCATGGAGAGCTTTTCCTGCCATGTGCCCTTGGCGGCATAGGTCGGGAGGTATTCGTCACGGATCCATGTGTGTGCGGTCTTGAAATCTTCAACCGACATCATCGGATAGCGGATGCCGTGCCACGGAATGCTGTTGAAGCCGACAGAGATGGTCGGAACGGTGTACATCTTGGAGGAAGCCTTTTGGCTTTTGAGGATAGAGGACTTGTTTACGTCGAGCTTATAGCCCTGGCTGCCCCAGTTATAGGCATATGCACCGTCAAAGCCCATGCTTGCAAGAGAATCGGAGGAGGAGCCGCAGGACAGGTAGATCATACCGTCATAGCCGAGCTTCTTAACTTCTTCTTCGAGGTAATCGAAGCATTCCTTGACCTTGGGAGCGCCGCCGAGCTGTTCGGAAAGCTTACTTGCACCAAAGACTGCCAGAACGAGCTGATTGTCGATCGACATATAACGGCTGTCCTTGAAGTAGTTTTCCATGAGATACGGCACATAGTAGTTCTTCCATGCGTCGAAATCCTTCGGTCTTGCCGCATTGGCGCATTCCCAAATAAGGCAGTACTTCATGGCGTCGCTGTAATCGGCATACAGATAGCCGTCGTGCAGGTGCATACTGTTGTTTAAGTGATACAGCGGAGCGTTGCTGTTATCGGCATACCAGCAGAAAGCCTGGAAGTCGATACCGTGTTCCACCATGTACTTGATTTCCCAATCGGCGGTTTCGGTGTTGCCCTCGTCGTAGTAGCCGAGTGCAAGCTCTGCGTCCTCATACGGCGAAATGCACGACCATCCGAAGTGCGTACCGTTTCTCCACAGCGAGCAGATGTTCATACCGACGATATGATCCTCTTCGCCTTTCGGTTTGACCGGTGCGGGAACATAATCGTCGCGTTTAATCTTTTCGAAGACGCGGACGTTATCAAAAGAAACGGCGTTTTCGTCTGTGTTGGTAACGACGATGTTGTCAACAGAGGTTGCGGCTTCCGCATAGTCAACCGTTGCGATCTGACGGCCGTTGAGCCAAACGGTAGCCTTTTGCGTTTCGGCGTCTGCCTGAAGGCGGATACGGTACCACATATTCTGTACGTAGTTTTCGTAGATCTTTTCGCCGTTTGCGTAGAAGTTTTTATCATCACTGCTGAAAGTGATAACGTTTTTGAGTCCGCTCTTTAACGCATAAGAGACGGCCTGACCCTGGGTAAGGTTGAATTCGATATCGGCATTGGCATTGCCGGAGATCGGATTGAAGTAACGGGCGGCATAGCCGTTTGTGATCTTTAACTGCTGACCGCTGCCGACTGCGCCTTCGCCTACCCAGCCGAACGGAGCGCCCTTACCGTCGGAATTGTAGTAGAACTCATCGTAAACTGCATAGTTGACGGTGGTCTTGATCGGGCCGAGGGTAGCGACTGCGGTGCTTTCGTCGCTGGTCGCGAAGCGGAAGTTGAGAAGGTTGCTGTCCGCGCCGCTCGTCGCAAGCGGATAAGTACCGTAATCCTTAGTATTAATAATGGTTGTGGAACGGTTATTGTCCAAATCGACCGTGATATTGAACGTAAAGAGCGTTTCGTCCTTTGCGTTTTCCATAAGGGTCTTATAGGAACCGTCTGCTTGGAGCAGCTTCCACGCACCGTCGATGGTTTCGAGCTTATACACCGGTTTGTCGGCGTCGTTGCGGTATTCGAGCGAGAAGCCGTCGAAGCCGGAGCCGAGGCTGACGGTGGTCTCAAGGTTAACAAGGCCGGTAGTGGTCTTGTTGAACTCACGGATCATCTGCGTACCTTCGGTCTTGCTGATGTCGTTGAGCGAGCCGTAGCCGCCATCGATCGAGGTGCGCGGCATGGAGCCTCTTGCGTCAAGCACCCAACCGGAGTTGATGCCCTCCTTGTTGCCGGAATAAAGCGTGTTGTAGATGAGAAGATAGGCGTCGTCACGCGAAATTTTATCGAGCGACTTTGCAAGTCTGTTTTCGGGAAGTGCAACGCGGTTGATGATAGCGGCAGATTCCGCACGGGTGATATTATCCTCCGGACGGAAGTTGCCGTAAGCGTCGCTGCCCATGACAACGCCGGCTTTATACAGCGTTAACAAGTCGTCGTGATAGTCGCGGCCCTCCGAAACGTCGGGAATGGCGGCAACATCGTTTTGGGCAGTAAAATAACCGGCCGGCATGGCGTTTTCAAAGATAACGGCGACCTCGCGACGCTTAGCCGGACGGTCGTAGCTGTCGAACTGTCCCTCTTTGACAAAGCCCTTGGAAACAGCATAGTTGACGTAAGGCGTGTACCATTCGCCGGAAGATGCCGTATCGATGGTCTCACCGGCGTAGATAGCGGCAGCGCGCGAAGCCATCGTGATCGCTTCGGCAACCGTTACCTGTCCCTCCGGCTCAAAAAGGCCGGCGCCTGTACCGTTCATGAGTCCAAGCTCAAAGGCGCTTGCCACTTCAGAGGCATACCACTCAGACGTGGGAACGTCGGTAAACTGCCCCGGCGTATAGACGGCGTTTTTCGAAAAACCGGCAGCACAAGCCTGGATGCTTAACGCCGCAGCGGTAATCGATAAACCGATCGCCAATTTCCGGGAAAGAAAAGCCGTGTTTTTTTTCATGTTTTCTTCTCCTTTTAAATAAAGATATTTGTGGATTCCGTTTGCAAAAGCATACGAAATCGGTCAAGTTATATTATAACAAGCGGCACAGATTCTGTCAATTATTTTCGTAAAAAATCGGCGTTTTACACAATCCAATACAGCATATTGCACAAATCCGCTCAAATTTGGTTGGTTAGTTTTTTCGAAATTCCTGCGCATTTTTTCAGAGATCTGCTTATTCGGCACTCTGCTGCCATTTTTCGCGGTATTTGGCCGGTGTAAGACCGAATTTTTTGGTAAAGGCACTGTAAAACCACGAAACGTTCTGAAATCCGCATTCATAGCAAACATCCGTCGCGCTGAGGTTACTCGACAGGAAAAGTCCGGCCGCATAGCTAAGGCGCAGGTCATTGACATACTCCGACGGCGTAACGCCGTAATATTTTCGGAGCGAACGCGACGCATGCTCTCTGGTCATGCCGCACAGCTCGAAGAAACGGTTCTTGCCAAGGATGAAATTTTTCGGGCTGCGCATTTTCTCATAGGCGTTCTCAAGCCAAAACGGCAGATCGGTCTGACCGTCCTCCGAACGGATGTCGCCGAAATAGGTCGTGAAAATATGCACGAGAAGTCCTCGCGTTTTCAGCTTCAGCTTCGCCTTATCGCTGAAATTGACCGTATTCAATTCCGCAAGCTTCATATATAAGTTACGTGTTTCCTTATCGGTGAGCTTGACTACCGGCGGCAGCGGCACTTTCAATAAATGCTCGGCCGGAAAACCCTCGCCGAGATAATCGAACAGCTTTTCAAGCGTATTTTCCGAAAAGGCAAGGTTGATAAACTCAAACGATTTATCGTAATTCATGTAGTCGTGCTCGTCGTCCTTGCGGATAAAGATGAGATAACCGGCAGTAATCGGCTCGGTCACGCCGTTGACAAAGTGCGTCGCACTGCCGGCAAGCGTTAAAAAGATTTCATAGTAATCGTGGCAATGCGGCACAAAACGTTCGGTTTGATTTTTAACGTGACGGCAGCGGCATTCCGCGCCGGCGTCAAGATGATATTCGGCAAGCAGGCGTTTTACCATAAAAAGCACTTCCTTCACGGATTTTTCAATTGGAATTTGAATGAGCACAAGGCTTAGACTGAACTGCAATATCATAATACCATAAAAAGAATATCACGTCAACATATTGCAAAAAAAAAATAAATGTTGTAAGATAGACATGCACAAAAACATAAGGAGGTTTTACCTGTGACCTTTATTGAAGAAAAGATCCGCATTGCCTGCGAAAAATTGAAAGAATTCACCGAAGTCGGCTGGCAGAAGCTCGAAAATGTGGAAATGGTTCGCTGCGGCTACAAAACCGAAAACCGTCCGCCCGAAGATGGCTTTGAACCGATCGTAAACGGGGCGCCTATGGAATTTACGGCGGACGAGCACGCTTGGTTCCGGTTTTCGGCCGAGATTCCGTGTGTAAAAGAAAATGAAAGCATCTATTTACGCTTAACTACCGCGCGCGAGGGTCAATGGGACGCGACCAATCCTCAAGGCATGGTGTTTATCGACGGCGAAGTCTGCTTACAGGGACTTGACACCAATCACACGGAATTTGAACTTACACCCGGCAAAAAGAATTTCAACATCTATTTCTATGCCGGCATGAACAACGCCGTTTTATTCCCCTGCTTTGCCCTTGTCACGAAAAACAACGACGCCGAAAAGCTGTATTATGACCTTGGCGTCGCCTTTGCCGCCATGAAGCTGCTCGACAAAAATTCCGCGACGTATGCCGCCGTGTGCAGTGTTCTTGACCGTGCGTGCATGCTACTCGATTTTCGCGGACTGCGTTCGCCGGAGTTTTATAAGAGTGTCAAAGCGGCCGACGCCTTTATGCAGAAAGAATACTTTGACAAGCTCTGCGGCAAAGCGTCCGAGGCCGACGGCGAAATCTCGCTTATCGGTCACACGCATATCGACGTTGCATGGTTGTGGACACTTGCCCAAACCGAGGAAAAGGCCGAACGCTCTTTCTCGACGGTCATCAAGCTGATGGAAAAATATCCGGACTATGTTTTCATGTCCAGCCAACCGCAGCTATATGAATACGTCAAGCAAAACGACCCGGAATTATACGAAAAGATCAAGGCATGCATCAAAGAAGGCCGTTTTGAGCCGGAGGGTGCGATGTGGCTGGAATCCGACACGAATCTCGTCAGCGGCGAGAGCCTCATCCGTCAGCTCCTCTACGGAAAGAAGTTCATGAAAGAAGAATTCGGCGCGGAAAACCACATTTTGTGGCTGCCCGATGTATTCGGTTACAGTGCCGCTCTGCCGCAGATCTTGAAAAAATGCGGTGTAGACACATTCTTTACCACAAAAATCTCCTGGTGCGAGACCGACACGTTTCCGCACGATAATTTCGTCTGGGAGGGCATTGACGGCAGCGAGGTATTCGCCGTGCTGTCGGACAGCTACGTCAAGCGTCTTGACCCGCAGATGATCGTCGATTCCATGAAAAAGCACGTGGATAAAAAATATTCCTCCACGCATTTGTCCACTTTCGGCTTCGGCGACGGCGGCGGCGGTCCGACCGCTCACATGCTCGAGAATTACGAGCGTCTGAAAAAAGGTCTGCCGGGACTTCCCAAGGTCACCATGAAAAAATCGGCCGATACGCTTGCCGAAATCCACGAGCAGTTCCAAAAAAGCGCCGAAGAGCTTCGCTTTACGCCCAAATGGGTCGGCGAGCTGTATCTTGAAATGCACCGTGGCACATACACCACGCAGGCGGCCAACAAGAAGAACAACCGCAAGTGCGAATATCTCTATCAGGACGCTGAAAGCGCCGCGTCCTGCGCTATGCTTCTCACCGGCGCCGCATATCCCGTAAAAAAGCTGTCGGACGGTTGGCACACCATTTTAAAAAACCAGTTTCACGATATTATTCCCGGCTCCTCCATCACGCCGGTCTATGAGGACAGCGCACGCGAATATGCCACGCTTCTTGCAGACGGGAAGGAAATGCTCGACTCCTCCCTTTCGGCGCTTGCAAAGAACATCAAAACCGACGGCGGCGTGTTTGTATACAACCCGGCTCCGTTTGAAACGAGCGGCTATGTAACATGCGGCAATAAAGAGATCTACGCCGAAAACGTTCCGGCACACGGCTATGCCGTTGTTTCTGATACGGCGGCGCAGACGACGGCTGTCACCGCAGACGGAAAATCGCTTGAAAACGATTTTATCCGCGTAGAATTCGATGAACACATGCACATCGTTTCGGTATACGACAAGGCCGAAAAGCGCGAGCTGATTCCGGACGGCGAAAAAGCCAATGTTTTGGAGATCTACGAGGATTACCCGCGTTCCTACGACGCATGGGAGATTACGGAATACTACAAGCAGAAAAAGTGGTTCATCGACGATGTTTCATCGGTCGAGACCGTGAAAACAGCCGGCAAGTGCGGTGTGAAGATCACAAGAAGCTACCGCAATTCGGTGCTTTCGCAGTTTATTTACCTTACGCCGGCAAGCAAGCTCATCGGCTTTGAGACCGAAGTGGACTGGCACGAGGATCATGTACTCCTCAAAGCGGCTTTTCCGCTTGACATCCGCACGGACGCGGCCAAGTATGAGATCCAGTTCGGTCATATTTCCCGTCCCACCCACCGCAATACGTCGTGGGATCAGGCAAAGTTCGAGGTCAGCGCGCACAAGTGGGCCGACCTTTCGGAGGCCGATTACGGTGCAGCGCTTCTCAACGACTGCAAATATGGCTACAGCTGCGAGGAAAACGTGTTGAAGCTGTCGCTTCTCAAGGCACCGACCTATCCGTCTCCGGTAGCCGACCGCGGACATCACAGCTTCACCTATGCGCTTTATCCGCATACCGGTTCTGTGGAGCTGTCCGACACAGTAAAAAATGCCTACTTACTCAACAAGCCGATGACCGCCTTTAAAATTCCGGCAAACACCTCCGGTTCGCTTCCGGAGCGCTTCGCACCGGTCGCTTCAAGCGCCGAATCGGCCGTCATCGACACCTTTAAAGCAGCCGAGGACGGAAACGGGTATATCGTTCGTCTGTACGACAGCGCCAACCGCAAGACGAATGTCACGCTTTCTTTCGGCTTTGACATCAAAAAAGCATATCTCTGCGATATGCTTGAAAATAACGAAACCGAGCTTGCGATCTCTGGCGGCAATGTGACTTTCCCGCTTACCAACTTCGAAATTAAGACGGTTCGTGTGATAAAAGACTAAGAATCATAACAGAAAAGCGGTACAGCAAAAAAATGCTGTACCGCTTTTTTCTCTTAATTTTCATTAAACGCTTTCAATACATAGCCGTCCCGGCCGTTTTTCTTTGCTGCATACAGTGCCGCGTCGGCTTTTTCCATCAGCTTATCGCGGTTCTGCAAATCAGAGAACACACAGCCGCCGATACTGGCTGTCACCACATACGGCTGCGAAAGGATACCGGAGATCGTTTTCTTAAAGTGCTCTAATTTCTGTTTTAACTCTTCTTCGGTCAAAGGCTTTTTGAGAAGCACCGCGAATTCATCGCCGCCGACGCGTCCGACAACGCCGTTCTCGCCGAATTCACCGTTCAGTGCCGCCGCAAAATCCACTAACACCTTATCCCCGGTCGGGTGGCCGAAAGTATCGTTGATGGTCTTAAAATAATCGACATCTGCAAGCAGCAGCCAACCGCTTTGAGACAGAATTTCATCTTTACCGCGTGCTTTTTGCTTGTCGAGACAGTCATAAAACATGCGGCGCCCCATGACGCCGGTCAAGTCGTCCAGATCACTGATAAAAGAGCGGTATGCCATCTGCTTGGACAGGATAAACAGCATCATGACCGTGATAAAATGCAGCGCCAATATGGCAAACATAAATTCTATCTGTAAATGCATAAGGTCATACGATATCGCCGAAGAAACCGTGATATCGTGCGTTCCGAGCATATAGGCTGTGCGATCGGTAAAATAGCCGGCCGCCGAGACTGTCACAATAACCATAAAAAAGCCGAAAAGAATGACGGGTTTTGTCATGCGCTTTTCGGTATGCGGCAGATTTCCGGCACGATTGACGGAGATCCGAAGTCGGGCAATGCGTTTGCCCGAATAAAATTTCCAGTTAAGGCCGGTCACGCACATGCAGAACAGAGCCAAAAATAAATGTCCCCATTTGGAGTCAAACGTGTTGCGCCAAGTATAACCCAGTTCCGGGAAAAAGAGTCCGTAGGTAGCAAAAACCGAGAAAGTGTGTAAAAGCGGTGCGGCCGCCGAAATAAGGCAGATTCCCCAAAATGGACGGCGCAGTTTCGTCTTGGCCCAAGCATAGGCAAGACCGATGAGAAGGCCATACAGCGTTCTTGTGCCGATACTCAAAAAGAGACTTTCCAGCGGTTTTCCGCTGTAAAAAGGCGAAAACACCATATCGGTCGCCAAAACATACGGAGTGGACGCTTTATACATACTGGCAAGCCCAAACACAAATCCGGTAAAGGTTGCCTGTGGAACACCGAAGCAGCATCCGGCAATCAGAATCGGGATATAGGCAATGGTGACCGACATCGGCGGAAAATGGAGATAACCCCAAAAAGTAAAGGACATAAGCAATTCGACCGCAACGCAGATTGCGAACAGATAGCAATCAAATGCAGATTTTCGAAAACTGTTTTGGAAAATCATAGCTTTTTCCTCCGTGCAGTAATGGAATTCTATACTCTGCCGCAGGAAGCCGCGCGGAAGTCGTACAGAAAAGACAAGTCCGGAACAAGTCCGGACTTGAAAAAACAACAAAACTGTTATCTCTTGGAGAACTGCGGTGCGCGGCGAGCTGCCTTCAAACCGTACTTCTTTCTTTCCTTCATACGAGGGTCTCTCGTTAAGAAGCCTGCCTTCTTGAGAATAGGGCGATTGTTTTCGTCTGCCTGAAGAAGCGCTCTTGCAACACCGTGACGGATTGCGCCGGCCTGGCCGGAAACACCGCCGCCGGTTACGGTGCAGATAACGTCGAACGTGCCGAGGGTCTTGGTAGCCTCAAACGGCTGACGAACGATAAGCTTTAAGGTCTCAAGGCCGAAATAATCGTCGATCGAACGGCCGTTGATGGTGATAACACCGGTTCCCTGCATGATTCTTACGCGGGCAACGGAACTCTTTCTTCTGCCGGTTCCGTAGAAATAAGGCTTTGCACTTGTATACATATCCGTTTACCTCCCCTTACGCAAGAACGATCGGCTTCTGTGCCGCGTTGTCATGTTCGCTGCCGGTATAGAGCTTAAGTCTGGTAAGGCTCTTGGCGCCAATGGAATTCTTCGGGAGCATACCCTTGACCGCAAGCATCATAGCCTTTGCGGAATCCTTTGCCATGAGTTCCTTATAGTTGACAGCCTTCAAACCGCTGATATAGCCGGAATGATGATAATAAACCTTCTGTTCCAGCTTCTTGCCGGTGAGAACAGCCTTATCGGTATTGATGATGATGACGAATTCGCCGCAGTCAACATGCGGAGTGAATTCGGGTCTGTGCTTGCCGCGAAGAATGTCGGCAGCCTTGACGGCAGTTTTTCCGAGCGGAACACCGGCTGCGTCGATGACGTACCACTTGCGCTCTACTTTATCTGCCTGTGCCATAAATGTAGACATAGTTAAATCCTCCTGAATTGATACTCGTTTATTCAACGAATGATATTATACCAGTTTTTCCGAAAAAGTCAAGCACTTTTTTACAAAAATCATATTTACAATATTTATCTTCCGATTTTGCATTATTTCTCTTGTATTCTCCATATTTCTAAACCGCGATTTTTCAAAAATATTTGAAATTCACCGTTCTTTTCTCTTAAATTCTCGTTTTTTCGTTTACAGCACCTTATCCGATAACTCTGTGAAGTATAGTGATTTTTCCGTGAAGTACATTGACCTTTCGGAGAAAATATGATAGAATATATTCAGATGAACCGAGCCTCTCCGTTCTGTTTTATAACCGTCCTCGCATATACTGTCAAGGCGGTAAGTTTTGATTATTTACATTATTATATAAAGGACTGATTCTATGCCGGCAACCATTCGTTTTGCCTGTCCCGATGACGCGGAAGCAATTCTCTCGATCTACGCGCCGTATGTGGTCTCCTCTCCGGTTACCTTTGAAGCGACCGTTCCGCGTGTTTACGATTTTAAACGCCGCATTGCAGCCACAAGCGCCGCTCTTCCGTTTTTAGTCTGCGAGGCTGACGGAAAGATCGCAGGCTACGCCTATGCCGTCAATCAGAAATTCGGCGCGGCCTTTTCGTGGAACACCTGTCTTTACGTCTACATAAGCAACGAATATCAACGCTGTAACATTGCGTCTGCTCTGTATCTCGCCATTCTATCCCTGTTAAAGGCTCAGGAATACCGCAAGGTCTTGGCGCTTGTCACCTCCTCCAATCAGGTAAGCGAGGCTTTTCACAGCGCATTTGGCTTTGACAAGGTCGGAACGTTAAAAAAAGCCGGCTACAAGCTCGGCAAATGGCACTCGGTATCGATCTTTGAGAAATCGTTGTCAGACAGTGACGCGCCGCCGAGTCCCACCAAGAGCATTTCCGAGCTTGACCCGGCGTTTTGCGAAAGAAATTTCAAAAAATGCGCCAAAATCATTCGTCTCCGATAGGTATACGGCCCGGAAATGTGCCATTTTTCGCCGTTCCTACCGCGTTTTTACGGAAAAACATGTAAATTATAAGTTTTTTTCAAAAAGCACTTGTTTTTTCAAAAAAAGTATGCTATAATATGCACGTTGCTTTACAGTAAGATAAAATTTCATCGGAGGAATTCAAATGGAAACAGTTATCGGCGTATTATTGATCGTTATGGGGATATTCCTTATTATCTCCGTTCTTATGCAGAGCAGTAAGGATCATCGTCTTTCCGGTTCGATTGCCGGAGGTGCGGAAACCTTCTTCGGCAAGCAGAAAGGCAAGACTCTTGACGCTTTGTTCAACAAGCTCACGACCGTCGTAACCATCATTTTCGTTGTTCTTGTTTTGGTACTCTATGTTATGCAGCCGAGCTCCAGCGAAATTCTGGCTCAGATGAATCAGAATCCGACCGAGCAAACCGGCGGCGAAACTGGTGACAATACCGATGTGACCGGCGAAAACACCGACAATCAGGGTGAAAACGCTGACGCAAACGACGAAAATGCGGACGCAAATGCAGATAACGGTACGGAAGCAGACGCTAACACGGATGCAAACGCGGATGAAGCCAATGCAGACGCCGCTGATACCGGTGCTGAAGCTGACGGTGCAGCTGACGCTGAATAACGACAAATCAAGGTCAAACTTGAAAAGAAAGCACAGGGTAAGACCTTGTGCTTTTATCTTTGTAGGAAAAAAATTCAAAAATTTCCATTATAGATAACATAACGGAGGTACTTGGATATGAAAAAGAAACAGGCCGCGGCCGCCGTCGAAAATGCAAAGCAAGCCGTGCCGAAAAAACCGCGCGGAAAAATCGCGACATGGCTTTCTGAAGAATTGGATAAGTTTTACACGCTGCTTGCCGCAAAAAAGAAGCTTCTCATATTTTTAGCGCTGTGGTCGATTGGGCTGAACTATCTTTTAGAAGTCAGTCTGCGAAAAAACTTCTTGCTCGGCTTTATCCATATCTTCGCACAGCCTCTTGTTTTTGCCTACAATTCCCTTCTGATCTTCACTTTCTTTTCGATTCTTTTAGTAATAAAACGCCGTCTATTCGGCTTTACCGTTTTAAACGTCGTTTTTCTCACGCTCGCCATCACCGACTACGTTGTACTTCTTTCCCGCAACACGCCGCTTAATGCGCCGGATTTCCGCATCATCAAATCCGCATTCGGTGTGGTTACGATATATTTAAACATTTTCGAACAGATCTTAGTCGTTCTTCTCATTCTGTTAGGTCTTTTCTTGCTCGTTTTTACTTATTTCAAGGGCAAGCGCACCGAACGCGATATGAGCTTTTCGCTGCCTGCGTTTGCAATCATCTGCTGTCTGTCGCTCGGCTCGACCCTACTCTATTCGAATGCAGTCATTACCGCACACTTTTCCGATCTGCCGAACGCTTACAAGGAATACGGCTTCACCTTTTCTTTTCTCTGCTCGGTGGTAGACCGCGGCATCGACAAGCCGAAGAATTACACCGACGAATCGCTTGAAACCCTAAAAGTCTCGCTTGAAAATCAGACCGACGACGAGAGCGGCGATACGCCCGAAAATACCGTCATGCCCTCTGAAGCAACGCCGAACATCATCTTTTTGCAGTTAGAGTCGTTTTACGACCCGACCAACATCGAGGGCTTGCATTTCAACGAAGACCCGATTCCGGTCTTTCACAGCCTGCAGGAAAACTATCTTTCCGGAAAGCTGACCGTTCCCTCCATCGGAGCCGGCACGGCCAACACGGAATTTGAAGTCATCACCGGCATGGATCTCGACTATTTCGGCGTAGCCGAATATCCGTATCTTTCGGTCTTACAGGACAACACCTGCGAATCGGTTGCCTACGACTTAAAGGAATACGGCTATGCGGCGCACGCCATGCACAACCATACCGGCTCTTTCTACGATCGTCACAAGGTATTCCCAAATCTCGGCTTCGACACGTTTACGTCGATTGAAAACATGCAGAACATCCGCCGCAATGAACGCGGCTGGGCGAAAGACGCTATGCTTGCCGATGAGATCGAGGACGTTGTAGACTCCACGCCCAACCGTGCCGACCTTGTTTACGCCATTTCTGTCCAAGGGCACGGCAAATATCCGGTAAGCGCCGAGGAATTCGACGCGCTGTATCCGGAAAGCCATCCGGCGCATATTCGTGTGACCGGCAACGAAGCCGACCCTGAAAAGCCGGGCGTTGATTACTGGATAAACCAAGTTCACGACATGGACTCTTTCCTCGGCTCGTTAGTCAGCGAATTTGCCGCAAAGAAAGAGCCGACCGTAATAATCATGTACGGCGACCACCTGCCGTCGTTTACGCTCGACAACTGGAGGATAAAAGACGGCACGCTGTATCAGACGCAGTTTGTCATCTGGTCGAATTTCGAGCTTTCCGAAAAGAGTGCGCCGGATATGCATTCTTTTGAGCTTTCGTCGTACATTATGCGTATGTTCGGCTTTGAAAGCGGCTATATCAACCGTTTACATCAAAAATACTACGGCACCGGCGAAGATTATTCCGAGGAGCTGCACCTGCTCCAATACGATCTTCTCTATGGCGGCAAAAAGATCTATGGCGGCGCTGACCGGTATCTGCCCACCAACATTCGCTACGGCTACCGCCCTATCACGATTTCAAGCATTGCCCATATCGGGAACAACATTTTCGTCTACGGCAAAAACTTCAACGAATACAGTCATATTTACGTCAACGGCAGCAAAAAGCAGACGAGCTACATTGACGATGGCTGCGTTTCCGCCGGAAATATCGTGCTTCACACCGGCGACCGTATCAAAATCGTTCAGGTCACGACCGACCTTGTTGAAGTCGGCGAAAGCGACATATACGAGATCTCGGAAAACGAAGCCGATAAGCCCGACAACTGGTTTCACAATTTCTTTGCTATTGACCGGCTGCTAAGCGGAAACGCGGCCTAAATCGACAAAGGAAAAAAACGGCCGCTTTTCCAATCTTTTTTTCGGTTAATATTGACAAAATCGTGCTTTTCAGTGTATAATAGACCTATATCCGATTTGAAAGGATGAATTAAAAAACATGTCTGAAACCTATACCGTATCCCTTGATTCGATCATTGACGAATTTCAGCTTGAAAAGATCTATTATCCCGAAAAAACCGAGCCGATCCTCATTGACCGCAAAGAGGTCAACCGTCCCGGCTTGCAGCTTGCCGGATTTTTCGACCACTTTGACGCTCTGCGCATTCAGATAGTCGGAAAGGTGGAGTACCACTACCTGCTCGGTCTTTCGCCCGAAGAACGCAAAAATGCCATTGACGGCTTCATGAGCAAGCGCATAGCTGCGCTTATCGTCACATCGGGACTTGATGTATTTGAGGAATTCTGCACAGCGGCCAAGCAATACGAAACGCCCGTGCTTCGCACGCAGGACACGACCTCCAACTTCATGGGCGGTCTTATCGCCTCCCTAAATGTCAGTCTTGCCGACCGCATGACGCGTCACGGCGTATTTGTCGAATGCTACGGCGAGGGCATTTTAATGCTCGGCGACAGCGGTATCGGCAAAAGCGAGACGGCGATCGAGCTTGTCAAGCGCGGTCACCGGCTGATTGCCGACGACGCCGTGGAAATCAAAAAGGTTTCCGCAAAGACCTTGGTCGGCTCTGCACCGGAGCTTATCCGGCACTATGTCGAGCTTCGCGGCATCGGCATTGTGGACGTGCGCCGCATTTTTGGTATGGGCGCGGTCAAGTTGACCGAAAAGATCGACCTCGTTATCAATCTCGAACCGTGGCAGCAGGGCAAATTCTACGAACGCGTCGGTTTGGATTCCGAATACACCAACCTTATGGGCATCGATGTGCCGTCCATCACCGTTCCCGTCAAACCCGGACGGAATCTTGCCGTTATCATCGAAATTGCCGCCATGAACAATCGTCAGAAGAAGATGGGTTACAACACGGCAGTTGAATTCAACAAGAAACTTATGGGTCAGTTTGATGACTCGTTAAGATAATAAAAACATCAAAGGAGTACACGACTATGTATTGTATCGGCGTGGATCTCGGCGGCACAAACATTGCCGTCGGCATTGTCAACGAAAACGGAGACCTTTTGCGCAAGGGCAGCGTTCCTACCGGCGCAGACCGCGAGCCTGACCTCATCATCAAGGATATGGCAGAGCTTTGCAAAAAATTAGTTGCCGAAGAAGGACTTCAGGTGTCCGACATCGAATATGCCGGCATTGCAACGCCCGGAACGGCTGACAGCGACACCGGCATTGTGGTTTATGCCAACAATCTTCCCTTCTTGAACTATCCGCTTGCCGCAAAGCTTAAAGAATTTTTAGGCGTTAAGAAGGTTCTTATTGAAAACGACGCCAATGCGGCTGCCAAGGGCGAAGCGGCCTGCGGCGCAGCCAAGGGCTTCAAGGATTCCGTCATGATTACGCTCGGCACGGGTCTTGGCGGCGGTATTATCATCGACAACAAGGTCTACAGCGGCTTTAACCATGCCGGCGCAGAGCTTGGCCACATCGTTATCGACCTTAACGGCAAGCCCTGCTCCTGCGGCAGAAAGGGTTGTTGGGAGGCTTACAGCTCCGCTACCGGTCTTATCAACATGACGAAGGAAAAGTTGGCTTCGGTCAAGGACACCGTTATGCATGAAATGGTGGAAAAAGAGGGCAAAGTCAGCGGCAGAACCGCTTTCGATGCTATGCGTAAGGGCGACAAGGCCGCAAAAGAGGTTGTCGACGAATACATCTATGACCTCGCTATGGGTATTACCAACATCATCAACATCTTCCAGCCGGAGGTATTGGTCATCGGCGGCGGTATCTGCAACGAGAAGAATTATTTGCTTGACCCGTTAAACGCCATTGTTAACACCGAACAGTACACGCGCAACAACAAAGTCAAGACTGAGCTTCGCATTGCCAAGCTCGGCAACGACGCCGGTATCATCGGCGCGGCTATGCTCGGACTTTAAGAGAATTTCGTTTTTCAATATGCGTAAATGCGGTTTGTTTTCGAACAAACCGCATTTTTTGTTGCTTTTCGGACAAAATTTCACTTTTATTCAAAAATTCCCTTTACAGAAACCATAAAAAGAGGTATAATATAAATTGATATTGTTTGTCCGGCAAAGGAATGCGGACAAACGCACCGATTTCACAAAAGAAAGAGGAAAATTTCATGCAGAGAATCAAAATTTCCGAAGGCGTACACTTAAATCTCCTGCCTTCCGAAAAATTCAAGACCAACTATCTTTCCGTTTGTTTTGTCGTTCCGCTCGAAAAGGAAAACGTTCACTTGACTGCGCTTGTACCAAAGGTTTTGATGCGCGGCTGCAAGGCTTATCCGGATATGGCGGCCATTTCGGAACGGCTTGAGTATCTATATGCCTCCGACATCGCGTCCGTCTATGTAAAGCGTGCCGAAAGCCTGATTGTCGGCTTTGCCGCCGATTTTGTCAAGGATGTTTTTCTGCCGGATAAAAATGAGAATCTCTTGAACTCCGTAAGCGAGCTGTTATTTGACCTTCTTTTCGACCCTCTCACCGAAAACGGTGCTTTCCGTGAAAGCTATGTCGAGGGCGAAAAAAACGATCTCGTCAACGCCATCGGCGCAAAGATCAACAACAAAGCCGCCTATGCCAAGGAGCGCTGCACGGAGATCATGTTCGGCGCGCGTCCGTATGGCCTTTCCGAATTAGGAACAGCCGAAGAGGTTCGCGCCGCCACCTCCAAGCAGATCTATGAACGCTACAGGCAGATCGTGGAGACCGCACCGATTGAGGTCTTCTTTAACGGCGAATGCGACGCAGATGCGCTTTCCGAAATCGTTAAAAGCCGCATTCCGGCCTCCGCGCACCGCAATACCTCTTTCCCGACGCGGACTTTCTTAGACGGCGAACCCGATGAAGTCACAGAGGTGACCGACGAAATGCCGGTCGCACAAGGCAAGCTCGTCATGGGACTTCGCATGAGCGGCGTCAACGTCAATTCGGACGACGCGGCAGCGTTTAACGTTTTTAACGAGATTTTCGGCGGTTCGGCAAACAGCAAGCTGTTTATGAATGTGCGCGAGGCCATGAGCCTTTGTTACTACTGCCGCTCCATGCCGGATATGTTTATGAGCGCGATGTTCATTTCCAGCGGCATTGAGCCGGAAAACCGAGACAAAGCCATGACCGCCATCTTAGCGCAGTTAGACGCTATGAAAAACGGCGATTTTTCCGACGAGGACATCGCCGACGCAAAGCGTTCGCTGTGCAATGCCTACAAGGAGCTTGACGACAGTGCAAGCGCGCTTTGCTTATGGTATCTTTCGCGTATCATTTTCGGAAACGGCGGTACGCCGGAGGACACCATGAAAAATATCGAAGCGGTAACAGCGGCAGAGATCCGCGCGGCAGCCGCCAAGGTTTCTCTCGATTCCGTGTATTTCATCAAGGGCACGGGAACCGTTTGCGAGGAGGAATAAGCATGATTTGCAAAGAAAATAAAGAGATCGGTGAAAAGTATTACTTTTTACAGCACAAGAGCGGACTTGGCGTATACGTCGTTCCGAAAAAAATGTCCACGTCTTACGCTATTTTCGGCACAAAATTCGGTTCGATCGACAACCGCTTTGTCTTAGACGGCAAGGAAATCATTCTTCCCGACGGTATCGCGCACTTCCTTGAGCACAAGATGTTCGAGCAAGAGGACGGCACCGACGCGTTTTTACGCTACGCCAAGACCGGTGCAAACGCCAACGCCTACACCACGTTTGAGCGCACCTGCTATCTGTTTTCGGCGACCTCCAAGTTCTACGAATCGCTTGAGATATTACTCGATTTCGTATCGCACCCTTATTTTACCGACGCGACGGTGCAGAAAGAAATGGGCATTATCGGGCAAGAGATACGCATGTATGACGACAATCCCGGCTGGCAGCTCTATTTCGGGATGTTGACCGGGTTATATCACAACAATACCGTTCGCATTGACACGGCCGGCACCACCGAAACCATTGCCGAAATCACGCCGGAGCTTCTTCACACGGCTTATCGGGCGTTTTACAATCCGCACAACATGTTACTTTGCGTATGCGGCGACATCGATCCCGAAAAGGTGGAGGAGATCTGCGACCGTCTTCTTCCGGTGTCCGAAAAACCGGAGGTAAAGCGCATTTATCCCGAAGAACCGAAAGGAATCTATAAGGAATTTATCTCGAAACGACTTGAGGTCTCCATGCCGATGTTTTCGGTCGGCGTGAAGGACAACGCCGTTCCGGTAAGCGGCGACGCGCTTGCAAAAAAGCAAGCGGCTTACGACATTCTTCTCGATATGATGTTCGGCAAGAGCAGTCCGTTCTACACACGGCTTTACGAAGCGGGACTCATCGATTCGTCCTACTCCTACGAATACGAATGCTCTGAAACCTTTGCTCACACCTCTATTTCCGGCGCTTCAAATGAGCCGGAAAAGGTATATGCCGCCGTTAAAGAAGAGATTGCGCACTACCGTAAGACCGGTCTTGACCGTGCGGTCTTTGACCGTCTGCACCGTGCGTCTTATGCGCAAACGCTGCGCGCCTTCAACTCGACGGAGGACATCGCCGGCGACCTTTTGGTATACCGCTTTGAGGGCATTGACTTGCTCGACTATCCGAGAATTGTCGCGTCTGTCACATTTGAGGACGTTTGTGCGCTTCTTCGCGACGCATTCGGCGAACAAGATTTCGTGCTTTCGACGGTGCTTCCGCTCGAAAAGAAAGTTTAATGAGCGCCGCAGACTGACTTTGGAGGAAGCAATATGAATCTGGTTGGATTTCCGCGTCTCGGACTCGGTCCGTTTTCGATCTCGCACACAGCGTTTTCGATAGGTTTCCTTTCGGTACAATGGTATGGGATCATCATTGTTTTGGGCATGGCGCTTGCCTGCCTTTACGCGTTTTGGCGCATGAAAAGCGTACCGCTCGTTGTGGACGATATGCTTGACATTGCGCTTGTGTGCATTCCGAGCGGCATTGTGGGCGCGCGGCTATACTATGTACTCACAAGTCTTGAGAATTACCCGGCTTTTTGGGATGTTTTCAAGATATGGGAGGGCGGTCTTGCCATTTATGGCGGCATTATCGGCGGCTTTATCGGCATTTTCGCGGTCTGCCGCCACAAAAAAAAGAGTTTGCTTCGCGTGCTGGACTGCATTGCGCCGGGCGTGATGATCGGTCAGCTTGTCGGCCGTTGGGGCAACTTTGTCAACGCAGAGGCTTACGGCGTTATCGGCCCTTACGATTTCCTCGGCCACACGTTTGACGCGGCCTCTCTTGCCGAACACAATCCCTTTATCATGACCGTGAACGGCATGTACGTCCATCCGACGTTTTTATACGAATCGGTATGGAATCTTATCGGATTTCTTCTCATCAACGCTTTTTGGAAGCACAAGAAATACGACGGACAGATCCTGCTTTTATATTTGACGTGGTACGGCTTCGGGCGCGCCGTCATCGAAGGCTTCCGCGGCGACAGTCTCTATATCGGCTCTTTGCGCATTTCCCAGTTACTTGCCTTTATCTGCTTTGCGGCAGGCGTAATTTTACTTATCGCATTTGCGGTAAAAAGACCGGGAAAGCAAGCTGAAAAAACGAATCAAAACTAATTTGCACATTCAGAAAGGCGGAAAAACTATGGCAGTACGAATGGACGGAAAAGCCCTTTCGGCAAAAATAAGAGGGCAGATCAAACAAGAAGCGGCGGATTTTGCTTCGCACACCGGCGTTCGTCCGGGACTTGCGGTCATCATCGTCGGTGAAGACCCGGCGTCGAAAATCTATGTACGCAACAAGGGAAAGGCCTGCGAAGAAGTCGGCTTTTACTCGGAAATTTATGAGCTGCCGGAGAACACCTCCGAAAGTGAGCTTTTGGATTTAGTACACGTTTTGAATGACCGGAAAGACATTCACGGCATTTTAGTGCAATCTCCTCTGCCGCGCCATCTGAACGAGGACTTGATCGTCAACAACATCTCGCCCGACAAGGACGTTGATGCCTTTCATCCGACCAACGTCGGACGCATTATGATCGGCGATTACCGCTTTTTGCCCTGCACGCCGGCCGGCATTATGGAGCTTTTAAAGGAATACGACATCGATCCGACCGGTAAGGAATGCGTCGTCGTCGGCCGCAGCGATATCGTCGGAAAGCCCATGGCTATGCTTCTTTTGCACGCAAACGGCACGGTCACGGTCTGCCATTCGAAAACAAGGAACCTTGCCGATATCACCCGGCGCGCCGATATTGTAGTCATGGCGATCGGAAAAGCGGATTTCTTAAAGGGCGATATGATAAAGGACGGCGCAGTTGTCATCGACGTCGGCATGAACCGCAACGCCGACGGAAAGTTAACAGGCGATGTGGACTTTGCCGAATGCGAGCCGAAAGCGTCGTTTATCACACCGGTTCCCGGCGGCGTCGGCCCGATGACGATCACCATGCTCATGAAAAATACCCTTGCCGCCGCAAAGGCTTTTGCCGAAAAAGGCGAATAACCGCGTTTGAAAGGCTCTTACATATGAAAAACATCATTTTGATCGGCATGCCCGGTTCGGGCAAAAGCACCATCGGCGTCATTCTTGCCAAAACCTTAGGCGTGGATTTTATCGACACCGATATCACCATCCAAAACCGCACGGGCGAGCTGTTATACAAGACCATTGAGCGAATCGGCGTAAAAGGACTTTTGGACGAAGAGGAAAAGGCCATTTGCTCGCTTGATCTTTCGGACAAGGTGTGCGTAGTCGCCACCGGCGGCAGCGCGGTATTACGCGAAAGCTCTATGAAGCATTTGGCAGAAAACGGCGTGTTCGTCTATCTGTCGCTTCCCTACTCTGTTATTGCAAGGCGCGTCGGAAACCGCTCCACACGCGGAATCGCCGCCGAAAACAACGAGACCTTAAAGGATATTTACGATTTTCGCAAGCCGTATTATGAGAGATACGCTGACTTCACGGTAGACTGCAAGGGCAACTCGGTCGAGAAAAATGTAGCGGAAATACTGCGCGTTATGCTCGGCATGGAAAAATAATTTAAAATTTAAATCGATTTGCACAAATATCCCTTGATTTTTTTGCGTTTCTATGCTAAAATATACGAAATACAATTGCAAACTGCCTTTTTGCGGCAGTCAATACGGAAAGGATACATCACCAAATGGAAAACCGTGAACTCAACCTTGCCGATTTGCTCGGCATTGCCCTCAAGCGAATATGGGTCATCATCGCCGCCATGATCATCGGCGGCCTTGCGGCGCTTTACTATACGTCGTTTCTCATAACGCCGAAATACCAATCCGTGACCAAATATCTGGTCGATACCACCAATCTTCCCAACGCGTCCTCTTACTATGCCTCCACGACGGCCTCGGTCGAGGAACAGCGCAACACCGTCCTTTCCCGACTCATTGTAAGCAGTTACATAGAAATTTTGCAAACGCACAATTTTACCGGCTTTTTGGAAGAAAAGCTGAACGAAAAGCTTGCCGAAAATCCTGACGCGCTTTCGCATCCCTATACAAGCGATATGCTGTTTGGCAATATCTCCTACACCTTTGAAGAGGAAAAAGAATTCTATCTTGCCACCGTAACAGCCGATACAGCGGCAGACGCTTATGTCATTGCGCACTGCATCGAAGAGAATTCCGAAAGCTATCTTGTCACCAAGCGCGCCAACGCCCTCAACACGTTAAAGGTCATTGACGACGCGCGTCTAAATCTTGCTCCGGTCAATGTCCGTTATCTGCTTAACATCATCATCGGCGTTCTCCTCGGCGCTGTCCTTTCCTTTGGTATTGTCTTTGTTATCGACGTTAACGATGTCCGCGTCAAGAGCGAAAAAGAGCTTGCCGATGCGGTCGGGCTTCCGATCATCGGCACGATTCCCGAAATTTCTTCCGCACGTGACAGTCAAAGCGCTGCCAAGCGTGCCGCAAACGCTTAAACGGAGGACACGAGCATGAATAACAAAAAAACACAGTCCAAGCAGCATTTAGTCACCGTGACCGGTTCGGACAATTTCCAGTTAGTAGAGTCCTATAAGGCGCTGCGCACCAATCTTCTGTTTTCCCTTCCGGCAAAGGAAGGCGAAAACTGCCGCAAGCTTTTATTCACCAGTGCCGGTCCGAGCGACGGAAAAACGACTACCACCGTCAACCTTGCGCTGACGCTAGCCGAAACGGAAACAAAAGTACTTCTCATTGACGCGGACATGCGTAAACCCACCGTTCACCGTTATTTTCCGGTTGACGCGTGTCTTGGGCTTTCCAATCTGCTTTCCGGCATGAACAAGCGTGAAGAATGCATTCAGAGCATTCCGGAATTCCCGAATCTTGCAGTCATTCCGGCCGGCGTTCTGCCGCCCAATCCGTCGGAGCTTCTTGCAAGCTCCGCCATGGAAAAACTGCTTTGCGAGCTTAGCGAACATTTTGATATTATCATTATCGACACGCCGCCGGTCAACGTTGTCACCGACGCGCTTGCCCTTGTCGGCAAGGTGGACGGTGTGGCATTTGTCGTTTCGCAGAATAAGACCACTATGCCGGAGGTGCAAAGTGCCATAGAAGCGCTTCGTTTTGCCGGTGCAAATCTTCTCGGTATCGTCATGAACCGCGTTGCGAACGAAAAGCGTTCCCACTATTCCAAGCACGGCTACGGCCACTATGGCTACGGCTATGCCTACAAGGCCGCCGAAAGCGACGCATACAAGAAGTAACGCTCCGGAAAGGAATTCACCATGGCAGACACCCAACAAGCGGTACAAATAGCAGATATCCACACGCATGTGCTGTTTCACATAGACGACGGTCCGAAAACTTTGGAGGACAGCTTAGAGCTGCTTCGCAGTTCGGTCGCCTCCGGTGTGACCGACATCGTCGCGACCTCGCACTATTATTCGGCGCACATGCCGCCCGAGGAATTCATCGAGCGGCGCGAAAAGCGATTATCCGAGCTTCGCCAAGCCGTGAAAGAACAGCAGATCCCGGTGCGGTTATATCACGGTGCAGAGGTTTATATCAACAGTCTGCTTTTAAATCTGCCGTCGATTTCCGATTTCTGCTTTGAGGGAACAAAGAACATTCTTTTAGAGATTCCGCACACAGCAGAAAATTTAAACGAGAACCTGCAGCTCATCGACCGCATTCTCTCCTATTACCGCGTCCGACCGGTCATTGCGCATGTCGAGCGATACGGATTTTTCTTCAAAAAGATGAAGAATCTTGCCTATCTGCACGATATGGGCTGTGTGATTCAAGCCGATACGCGTTGTTTTTTGGAGGGCTTTCGCGAGAAAATGTTCGCGTATAAAGCTCTGAAAGAGGGTTATATCGACGTCATCGCGTCCGACTGTCACAACGTAACCGACCGACCGCCGGAGCTTGCCAAGGCCTATGCGGCCATTGCAAAAAAGGCCGGTGAGGAAGCCGTCGAGCTGCTTAAACAGAACGCGGCTGACCTGTTGCCGCGCACTTTATAAAAGAAATCGAAGCCGACGAAACGATACGTCGGCTTTTCTTTTTGCAATCGGTTATTTTTCTGGCCGGGTTTGCCCAAAAATTAACAAAATATATGCATTTACTTTTGCAAGATGTGCTATAATAAAGTGATTTAAAGGGTATCTTGCCCGCGTTTGGGTATTGCTCCGATATCATCGGACATATTCAGGCATTTAGGAAAGGAATGTGATATCATGTCTAAGGCATACGGAAAAAAAGTCTGGATGATTCCGGATGGTTTTCTTCATTCGGTGTCCTTGAACGACCAAGTCAGCCACGAAGCAGTCTGCGTACTCAACACTTCCGACGCTGATGCGAAAATTTCTCTTACGCTCTACTTTGAGGATCGCGACCCGATGACCGGTTTTACGGCAGAATGCAAAGCGGGACGCACGCATCACATCCGTCTTGACCGCATTGTTTCGGAAAAAGGCGAAAAGATTCCGCGCGACACGCCTTACGCCATGCTTGTGGAAAGCACCGCGCCGGTCGTTGCCCAATATTCGCGTCTTGATACCTCGGCCGTCGAAATGGCGCTCATGACAACAATCGCTTATCCGGTCGAATAACGTTTTTGTTTATTATTTTTAAGGAGATATCAGAACAATGGCACAAGTACTTATCGAAACATCCGCAAGACATGTCCATTTGAGCAAGGAACACATTGACATTCTGTTCGGTGCCGGTCATGAGCTGACCTTCAAGAAAGCTCTCTCCCAGCCCGGTCAGTTCGCTTGCGAAGAAAGAGTCACGGTTGTCGGCGAAAAGAAAGAGATCAAGAATATCAGCATTTTAGGTCCGGCCAGAAGCGCCACGCAGGTTGAGGTTTCCCTTACCGATGCGCGCACGCTCGGCGTAAAAGCGCCTGTTCGCGAATCCGGCGACATTGCAGGCAGCGGCGCATGTAAGATCATCGGCCCGTGCGGCGAAGTTGAAATTTCCGAGGGTGTTATCGCGGCTAAGCGTCACATCCATTTAACGCCCGAAGCAGCTGCCGAAATGGGCGTCAAGGACAAACAGATCGTCTGCGTCAAAATCGATTCCGACGGCAGAAAGACGATTTTCGGCGATGTAGTCATCCGCGTCAGCGACAAGTTCTCGCCGGCTATGCACATCGATACCGACGAATCCAACGCAGCCGGCTGCGTACCGGGCATGATGGGCGAAGTCATCACCGATTGCTGCAAATAAGTCCTAAGAAGCGTATTATTTTTCATTTCATTTGAAATAATATTGATATTAAAAAGTAAGGAGTAAGAAACATGAGCAATGAAAACAAACGCGAGTACATTCTCAGCAAAGAAGTTGAAGAAATGTGCGTTGTTGCCAAGGGTCCGAAGCATGAACCCGCTCCCATTCCCGAAGAAGGCAAATGGGTAAACGCAAAGCAGATTCCCGACATTTCCGGCTTTACGCACGGTATCGGTTGGTGCGCTCCCCAGCAGGGCGCCTGCAAGCTTTCTTTAAACGTTAAGGACGGCGTGATCCAAGAAGCGCTTGTCGAAACTATCGGATGTTCCGGTATGACGCATTCCGCCGCTATGGCTGCCGAAATTCTTCCCGGCAAGACCATCCTCGAAGCGCTCAACACCGACCTTGTGTGCGACGCGATCAACACGGCTATGCGTGAGCTGTTCTTACAGATCGTATACGGCAGAACCCAGTCCGCTTTCTCGGAAAACGGTCTTACCATTGGTGCCGGTCTTGAAGACCTCGGCAAGGGTACGCGTTCGCAGGTCGGTACCATGTACGGTACGGCTCAAAAGGGCGTTCGTTACCTCGAAATGGCAGAAGGTTATGTCACCCGTATGGCTCTTGACGCCGACGACCAGGTTATCGGCTATGAATTCGTTTCTCTCGGCAAGATGACCGACTTCATCAAGAAGGGCGACGAGCCGAACGAAGCATACAAGAAGGCTATGGGCAAATACGGCAGATTCGATGAAGCAGTCAAGTACATCGATCCGCGCAAGAACTAATAAAGGAGGAATGAATCATGGCACTTTTCGAAAACTATGAAAGACGCGTTGACAAGATCAACAGCGTTTTGAAAGAATACGGCATTTCCTCCATTGAGGAATGCAAAGACATCACGCTCGCTAAGGGCATTGACTGTGATAAGATCGTAAGAGAGACCCAGCCGATCTGCTTTGAAAACGCTGTTTGGGCGTACACTGTCGGCTGTGCTATCGCGATCAAGAAGGGCTGCACGAAGGCTGCTGACGCTGCTGCCGCTATCGGTGAAGGCTTACAGGCTTTCTGTATTCCGGGTTCGGTTGCAGACAACCGCAAGGTTGGTCTCGGCCACGGCAACCTCGGCAAGATGCTTCTTTCGGAAGAAACCGAATGCTTCTGCTTCCTTGCCGGTCATGAATCCTTTGCTGCTGCTGAGGGTGCTATCAAGATTGCGCTCAACGCAAACAAGGTTCGCGTAAAGCCGCTTCGCGTTATCTTAAACGGTCTCGGCAAAGACGCCGCTTTCATCATTTCCCGTATCAACGGCTTCACCTATGTAGAGACTGAATTTGACCACTATACCGAACAGGTTAAGGTCATCAAGGAAGTTCCCTACTCCAAGGGTCCGCGTGCGGATGTTAAATGCTATGGTGCTGATGATGTCTGCGAAGGCGTTGCCATCATGAAGCTCGAAAACGTTGGCGTTTCGATCACCGGTAACTCCACCAACCCGACCCGCTTCCAGCATCCGGTTGCCGGCACCTACAAGAAGTGGTGTGTGGAAAACGGCGTGAAGTATTTCTCGGTTGCTTCCGGCGGTGGTACGGGTCGTACCCTTCATCCGGATAATATGGCTGCTGGTCCTT
>ERZ773136.1152-NODE-1152-length-26979-cov-9.476527_pt1 | contig 26979 bp, 26 predicted proteins | sample MGYA00580855_ERZ773136 | MGnify/ENA primary metagenome ERZ773136 (study PRJEB29015, sample SAMEA2737860) | human gut metagenome | biome: human gut; feature: human-associated habitat; material: faeces | place: China | collected 2012 ... | reverse complement strand
AGGCGATGCCTTCCTGATTAAAATCAAAGATTTTAATCAGGAAATAGTATCAAACGCCGGATGGCTGCTTTTCCCGGATGACGCAGGGATTTCCCATGACGATGCTGTTGGCGGGAACGTCCTTCATCACCACGGCACCCGCGCCGATGGTGACGTTGTCCCCGATGGTAATGCCCCCGGCGACCACCGCGTTGGTGAAGACCGTCACGTTGTCGCCGATGATGGGGTTATTGATCTCCCGCCCCGGCTTCGCGTTTCGTCCGATGGTGACACCCTGATAGACGGAGAAGTTCTTTCCGATGCTGTAAGGCGCGATCACCGTTCCGTGGCCGTGGTAGATCACCAGTCCTTCGCCGATCTGTCCCAGAAGTTCCATGTCCTTCTTGGGCGGATAAAGCAGCCTTATGAGATAGCTGCACATGGCGGAAACCTGACTGCACCGGAACACCACGTGGCTGCGGTAGCAGTCATAGCGCCACATGAGCCATGCAAAGCGCAGGAAAAAACGGTTGCCGTCATAGGTTTCCAGAAACCACATATACCCTTCCGTTTCCGCGCAGATCAGCTTCTTCGCCCCGGAAAGGCACACGGCGCAGTACGCGGGAACCGCCCGGAGCAGATTGATCGCAAACAAAATGTGTCGCAGCATCCCGTTCTCCTTTTACCGCCTGTCTTCCTCCGGGGTAAAGTCCAGCGTGATGGACTTGATCTCGGTGCGCATCTGGATATACCGGACACCGGCGGAATCCATCATCCGCTTGGACGCCATGGTCGCCAGAGTGTCCGCGTATTTGTCCGAGAGGTAGTAGACCTCCTTTACGCCGCTCTGGATGATGGCCTTGGCGCACTCGTTGCAGGGAAACAGCGCCACGTACAGCTTGCTGCCCCGCAGGTCCCGCCCGTTGGCGTTGAGCACGGCGTTCAGCTCCGCGTGGACGACGTAGGGGTATTTGGTCTGGTCGCCATCCCGCTCCCATGGGTACTCGTCGTCGGAACAGCCCTTGGGCATACCGTTATAGCCGGTGGAGATGATGATGTTGTCCTGCGAGACGATGCAGGCGCCGACCTGCGTGTTGGGGTCCTTGCTGCGCTTCGCCGCAAGCATGGCGATGCCCATAAAATATTCGTCCCAGCTGATGTAGTCCTCACGTTTCATGGCGGAAGCCTCCTTTTTGGAAAATCTTTCTCCCATTATACACAAAAGGCAGGGCAGCCGCAAGTGGCTGTCCTGCCTTTTTTAGGCTTATCCAAAGAAGTCTTTCAGATTGTTGAGAAATTTCTTCCTTTTGGGGGACTGATCCACGCTTCCGTCCAACTGGCGCAGGAGGTCTTTCTGCTCCTTCGTCAGTCTGGTGGGAGTCTCTACCACCACCGTGAAGCGCTCGTTGCCCCGGCGGCGGGTGTTGCCCACCTCGGGAATGCCCTTCTCCCGCAGGATGAATTCCCGACCGGTCTGGGTGCCTTCGGGAATCTCATAATCCACCTTGCCGTCCAGCGTGGGCACCTGAATGGTCGCGCCCAGCGCCGCCTGCGTGAAAGTGATGGGGACTTCGCACAACACGTCCGTCCCGTTCCGGGTAAAAATCGGGTGCCGCCGGATGGAAATTTCCACCAGAAGGTCGCCGTTCGGGCCGCCGCCCACGCCCACGCAGCCCTCGCCGCGGACACGGACGCTCTGTCCGGCATCCACGCCTGCAGGGATCTTCACCTTGACCCGGTTGGTCTTGCGCACCTTGCCCTTGCCGCGGCAGGTGGTGCAGGGATTCTTGATGACCTTGCCCCGGCCGCCGCAGGTGGGGCAGACGGTGGTGGACTGCATCTGCATGCCCATGAAGTTCTGCACGGAACGCACCTGGCCGGTGCCGTGGCACTGGCTGCACGTCTCGATCACGCCGTCGGCGCTGCCCGTACCCTTACAGTTGGGGCAGTTCTCAATCCGCTGGGCAGCAACCTCTTTTTCGCAGCCGAAGGCCGCTTCCTCGAAGGTCAGCTCCAGCCGCGCCATGACGTTTTCGCCCCGGCGGGACGCGTTCTGCTGGGAGCCACGGCTGCGGCCGCCGCCGAAGAACTCGCCGAAAATATCCCCCAGATCGCCGAAGCCGTCAAACCCGCCGAAACCGGAGCCGCCAAAGCCTGCGCCGCCGTAGCCAGCGCCGCCCGCGCCAAAGTTGGGGTCAACTCCGGCAAAGCCGTACTGGTCGTACCGCGCGCGCTTGTCAGCGTCGGACAGGACTTCGTAGGCTTCCCCGGCCTCCTTGAATTTTTCCTCGGCAGTCTTGTCGCCGGGGTTGCGGTCGGGGTGGTACTTCATGGCGGCCTTGCGGTAGGCCTTCTTTATGTCGTCGGCGCTGGCGTCCTTGCTGACGCCCAGCACCTCATAGTAATCTCTTTTTGCATCTGCCATACTCAATTCACCTCATTATCTGGAATCTCTCACTCAGAGCTTCCACAGTTGACAGTGGACAGCTGACAGCCATGGATAAAATGCAGCAACCTTTGCTGCTGTCAACTTTCAACTGCCAACTCAGGAAAATATGCCGAGAAGGGGCGGCGTTTGCCGCCCCTTAGGCATTCGGATTTAGTCAACACTCTCGTAGTCGGCGTCAACGACACCGTCGTCGCCGGGCTTCTGGGTGTTCCCGCCGGGCTGTGCGCCGCCCTGAGGGTTCGCCTGCTGATACAGCTTCTCGGAAACCTTGTAGAACGCCTGCTGGACTTCCTCGGTGGCCTTCTTGATGGCCTCGATGTCGGTGCCCTTGTTGACTTCCTTCAGGTGGTCAACGGCGGACTGGATGGAAGCCTTCTCGGAAGCGTCGATCTTGTCGCCCAGCTCGTTCAGGGTCTTCTCGGTCTGGTAGACGGTCTGGTCGGCGGCGTTGTGGGTATCCACTTCGTCCTTGCGGGCCTTATCCTCGGCGGCGTACTGCTCAGCCTCATGAACGGCCTTGTCGATGTCTTCCTTGCTCAGGTTGGTGGAAGCGGTGATGGAGATGTTCTGCTCCTTGCCGGTGCCCAGATCCTTGGCGGAAACCTTCACGATGCCGTTGGCGTCGATGTCGAAGGAAACCTCGATCTGAGGCACGCCCCGGGGTGCGGGAGCAATGCCGGTGAGCTGGAAGCGGCCCAGCGTCTTATTGTAGGCAGCCATCTCACGCTCGCCCTGCAGGACGTGGACCTCAACGGAGGTCTGGCCGTCCGCGGCGGTGGAGAAGATCTGGCTCTTGTGGGTGGGGATGGTGGTGTTCCGGTCGATCAGACGGGTGAACACGCCGCCCATGGTCTCAATGCCCAGGGACAGAGGAGTGACATCCAGCAGCAGGATATCCTGCACGTCGCCGGTGAGCACGCCGCCCTGAATGGCAGCGCCAACGGCCACGCACTCGTCGGGGTTGATGCCCTTGAAGCCTTCCTTACCGGTGATGGTCTTAACGGCATCCTGCACGGCGGGGATACGGGTGGAGCCGCCAACCAGCAGCACCTTCTGAATGTCGGAAGCGCTCAGACCCGCGTCGGACATGGCCTGACGGACGGGCTTCATGGTGCGCTCCACCAGATCGGCGGTCAGCTCGTTGAACTTTGCCCGGGTGAGGGTCACGTCCAGATGCTTGGGGCCGGTGGCGTCGGCGGTGATATAGGGCAGGTTAATGTTGGTGGAAGTCACGCCGGACAGCTCAATCTTGGCCTTCTCGGCAGCTTCCTTCAGGCGCTGCATGGCGACCTTGTCCTTCGACAGATCGATGCCCTCAGCCTTCTTGAATTCGGCAACCAGATAGTCCATGATTCTCTGGTCGAAGTCGTCGCCGCCCAGATGGGTGTCGCCGGCAGTGGCCAGAACCTCGATGACGCCGTCGCCGATGTCCAGAATGGACACATCGAAGGTGCCGCCGCCAAGATCATAAACCATGATCTTCTGCTCGGATTCCTTGTCGAGGCCGTAAGCCAGAGCGGCTGCGGTAGGCTCGTTGATGATACGCTTCACGTCAAGACCCGCGATCTTACCGGCGTCCTTCGTCGCCTGACGCTGCGCGTCGGAGAAGTAAGCGGGGACGGTGATGACGGCTTCGGTGACCGGCTGACCCAGATAAGCCTCGGCGTCCGCCTTCAGCTTCTGCAGGATCATGGCGCTGATCTCCTGAGGGGTGTAGCCCTTGCCGTCGATGGTGACGTGATAATTTTCACCCATGTGACGCTTGATGGAAGACACGGTGCGGTCAGCGTTGGTCACAGCCTGACGCTTTGCCACCTGACCGACCATACGCTCGCCGGTCTTGGAAAATGCAACAACAGAGGGGGTAGTACGGTTGCCTTCGGCGTTGGCGATGACAACAGGCTCGCCGCCTTCCAGAACAGCAACACAGGAATTGGTAGTACCAAGGTCGATACCGATAATCTTAGACATAATGTTTTCCTCCTAATATATTAAAGCTAAATTGTTTACGTTTTTAGTTTGCCACCTGCACCATGGCGAACCGGACGATCTTATCGCCCATTTTGAAGCCCTTCTGGAACACTTGGGTGATGACGTTTTCGTCATGCTCCTCGCTGTCCAGATGCATCACGGCGTTGTGCAGATTCGGGTCGAAGGTGTCGCCCACCTCGCCGAAAACCTCCACGCCGAGACCATTCAAGATCTTCAGCAGCTCCGTCATGGTCAGCTCCACGCCCTTTTTGTAGGCGGCGTCTTCCGTGGGCTGGTTCAGCGCGCGCTCCAGATTGTCGTAGATGGGAAGCATCTTCGTTACGGCGTCGGCCTTGCCGTTGCCGTAGGACTGCTCCTTTTCCTTCGTGGTGCGCTTGCGGAAATTATCATATTCCGCTGCCAGACGCAGCCGGGCGTCATGCTCGGAATTGTATTTTTCCTCCCAGGGGTTGGCATCCTTCTGCTTCGGTTCCTCGGGAGTCTTCTCCTTCGGGGTTTCCTCCACAGGTTCCTGAGGTGTTTCCTCCGGGGGCTGCTTCTTTACTTCTTCTTTTTCCTTCTTTGCCACGTCTGTGACCTCCTGTCAATTTGCAGGGTGGGGGAAAATCTCCGCTTTTTGTGGTTCCGGGGATTTTCCCCAGCCCTGCCTGTTTGATTCTATCCTTCCTTCGGCGGCTCCGGCAGCTTTGGCTGCTGGGGCTGCTCGGGCTTGCCGAACATCTTGCTCAGGCTCTCGGCGAAGTAGCTCAGGCGCGCCGTTACCTTTGCGTAATCCATCCGGGTGGGGCCGACCACGCCGATCATGCCCTGCATTCCGTCGCCGATGTCAAACTTGGTCATCACAACGGAGGTGTCCTTCAGTTCGTCCGCCACGTTTTCGGGGCCTACCAGCACTTTCGTACCGTTGGCGCCCTCCATGACGGCGGGAAGGTTTGCCAGCGCCTCTTCGTCGATGGAATCCATCACCCGCTGGGCTTTGTCCACGTCCCGGTACTCCGGCAGGCTCAACAGTCTTGCCTGACCGGTGACGGCCACTCTGGTGGAATCGCTGTTTTTCAGCGTCTCCTGGGTGAAGTCCAGGATCACCGGCACCAGACTTGCCGCGGCGCCCGCCGAACGCATGACCTTTTCCATCAGCTCGGCGGTGAAGTCCTCAAGGGGAATGTCCGTCATGCTGGCGTTCAGCACCGCGCTCAGGAGCTTCAGATCCGTTTCACTGACGTTTACCGGCAGCTTGATGAGCTTGTTCACCACCTGCTCGCCGCCCAGCATCAGCACCAGAATGAAGCTTCCCTGTCCGGCCAGGATCAGGTCGAACCGCTTGACGCAGACGCTGCCATGCCGGGACGCTGCGGAGATGGCGGGAAGATCGGTGGCCTGAGATACCAGCTTTGCCACCTTTTCCACCATTTTATCCACCCGCTGCATCTTTTCCTCGATGGCGCTGCTGATGGACTTCGTTTCGTCAATGGACAAGCGGTAATCCATCATCAGCTCGTCAACGTACAGCCGGTAACCGGCGGCGGAAGGGATGCGGCCCGCGCTGGTGTGGGGCTGCTCCAGATAACCCATGGCGGTCAGTTCCGCCATTTCGTTGCGGATGGTCGCGGAGGAATACTTCATGTCCGGCAGCTCGGTAATGGCCTTGGAACCAACCGGCTCCGCCGTGCGGATATACAGATCCACCACCGACCGCAGGACCTTCTTTTTCCGCTCTGTCAGTTCCATCGTATCCCTCCTTCTCACTTTATCTTTAGCACTCCATCTCTCTGAGTGCTAAGCACACTATACCGCAGAGTGCCAGAAATGTCAATAGGTTGTTTTTGAATTATTCTTGAACATTTTGGGGAATTGGGGCGAATCTGGAAAATCTTCCTTGCGTTTACCCCGGGAATCGCCTTCTGAATATGAAGTTCCCTTGAATTTTTCTTGAATTCTCCCTTCGGGGGTGGAAGTTTTCGTTTCTTTGTGCTATACTGTTCAATACTATATTATTGTGCGGGGGTCTGCCCCGAAACCGAATTTTGGAGAGAGAGCTTATGCTGGAATTATTGGCGCCCGCCGGGTCAATGGAGGCTCTGCGCGCGGCCGTTCAGAACGGCGCTGACGCCGTCTACCTCGGCTGCGGCGCGTTCAACGCGCGGCAAAGCGCAAAAAACTTTACTCCCCAGACGCTGGTGGATGCCATTAAATACTGCCATGTCCGGGGCGTGCAGGTGCACCTGACCCTCAACACCCTCGTCTCCGACCGGGAGATGACCGAGGCGGCGGAGCTGATCCGCTATGCCGCGCAGAATAATATTGACGCCTTTATCGTGCAGGACTTAGGCGTGGTGCAGCTGTGCCGTCAGATCGCCCCCGGCGTTCCCATCCACGGCAGCACCCAGATGACCGTCCATTCTCTGCCCGGCGTGCTGCTGTGCGCCGCCATGGGTATCAAGCGGGTCGTCCTCAGCCGGGAGCTGAGCCGGGAGGAAATTCGCTACATCTGCGCCAACTCTCCCATTGAAATTGAAGTCTTCGTCCATGGCGCGCTGTGCATGTGCTATTCCGGCCAGTGCTACATGTCCGCCATGATCGGCGGCCGCTCCGGCAACCGGGGCCGCTGCGCCCAACCCTGCCGCCAGAGCTACGGCTACACCCACTGGCAGGAAAAATACCCCCTGAGTCTGAAAGACAACTGCCTGATTCCCTATCTGCGGGAATTGCAGGAAATGGGCGTCGTTTCGTTAAAGCTGGAAGGCCGGATGAAGCGGGCGGAATACGTGGCCACCGTCACCGCCGTCTACCGCAAGGCGCTGGACGAGATGACCGTCACCAAGCCCATGATGGACGCCCTGTACGCCGCCTTCAACCGTCAGGGCTTCACCGACGGCTACTATACAAGCCGGGTGGATACCAAAATGTTCGGCGTGCGGCAGGAGAATGACGACGACGGCAAATGGCTTCAGGCCGCCCGGCAATCCTACGAAGCAGGGGAGACCCCCCTTGTGGATATCCGCTTTCAGGCCATGGTCACCGTGGACGGCAGCTGCGTCATCGCCACCGACCCGGAGGGTCGGACATGCCGCTCCGACGGCCCCGTGCCGGAACGCGCCCAGAATATCTCCCTCACCGGGGCGATGCTCGCACAGCGGGTCTCCAAGACCGGCGGCACGCCCTACCGGTGCGTGGAGGTGCGCACCCGGGTCGATCCCGGCCTGATTATCTCCGCTTCCGCCATCAACGCCATGCGCCGGGACGTGCTGAACCAGCTCACCGCCATCCGCGCCCGGCGGGAGGAACAGGTGCTGCGCAAGCCCAAGCCCGTGCCGGAATACAAAGGCCCCTCGGGCCTGCCCGGCCTGACCATTCAGGTCACCTCCCGGGAGCAGCTGACCCCCATGCTTTTAGATCTGGAAACCACGCTGCTGTACGTTCCCATCCACATCTTGCTCGCCGACGGGGAGCTTTGCGCCCGGCTGGTGCAGCGGGGACGAGTGGCGGCGGTGCTGCCCAGAATCGTCCACGACGGGGAGCTGCCCCGGATCAAAAAGAGCCTGGAAGTCCTCCGCGCCGCCGGTGTACGGGACGCGCTGGTGGGAAATCTCGGCCTGATTGCCCCCGTGCGGGAGGCCGGAATGCGGGTTCACGGGGATTTCGGCCTGAACATCTTCAACTCCGCCTCCATGAACGTCATGCGTTCTCTGGAAATGGCTTCCGCCACGGTGAGCTTTGAAATGACCCTGCCCCAGATCCGGGACATGAGCAAGGCGGTGAACGCCGAGCTGATCGCCTACGGGCGGCTGCCTCTGATGGTGACGGAGCACTGCCTCATCCACAACAAGACCAACGAATGCACCTGCCATCTGAAAGCCACCCGCCTGATCGACAAGACCGGCGCGGAGTTCCCGGTCATCCGGGACGGCGACAGCTGCCGCAGCGTGCTGCTCAACGGCAAGAAGCTGAGCTGGCTCGACCGGCAGGACGATCTTGCCAAGCTGGGCTTATGGGCGACGCGGCTGTACTTCACCACGGAAAATTCCAAGGAAGTTGACCGCGTGCTGAACGATTACATGAACCCCGAACCCCTCGACCCCGGCGCGTGTACCCGGGGACTGTACTTACGGGGTGTGGAATAAAATCCCTCCGCATCGAAAGGAGAACCTTATGCAGCTCATTCTCGCTTCCGCTTCGCCCCGGCGAAAGGCGCTTCTGTCCCTCTTTGGGATTCCCTTCACCGTCCGGGCGGCGGACATTGACGAAACCATGGACCCCGAAAAGCCGCCCTTTGACGAAGTTGCCCGGGTCAGCCGGTCAAAGGCGCTGGCCGTCAGCCGGGGAGAAGAAGACATCGTCATTGCGGCGGACACCATTGTGGTCTGTCAGGGGAAGGTGCTGGGCAAGCCCCACAGTGAGGACGAAGCGGCATCTATGCTGCGTCTTCTCTCCGGGCGGGATCATCAGGTGATGACCGGCTGCACCATCCTGTATGGGGACAGGGTCGAGACCTTTACTGAGGTGACGAGCCTGCATTTCCGTCCCCTCAGCGAGAAGGAGATTCAGAAATACGTCCAGAGCGGCGAACCCATGGACAAGGCCGGTGCTTACGGCATTCAGGGCGGTGCGGCGCTGTTCTGCGAAAAGCTGGAGGGCGACTATTATAATGTAATGGGACTTCCCGTGTGCCGGCTGTATGAGACCCTTTGCCGCACGGTGCCGGAAGTGATGGAGGATACCATATGAGAAATCTGTTCAGTACCAAAGTGAAGATCATTCTGGTGGTGGCCGCGCTGCTGACGGCGGCGCTGGCCATCTACAGCGGCATTTCCAACCAGAGCCTTCCCAGCGTGATCGTGCAGGGCGTTCTCGCCCCCTTCCGCGCCGCGGGCACCACCCTGACCAACACGGCGGAAAAATACTACAGCTACATGTTCCGCTACGAGGCTCTGGACGCGGAAAACAAAGTGCTGGAAGAACGCATCGCCCAGATGGAGGACGTCGCCCGTCAGGCCGACTCCGTTTCCCGTGAAAACGAGCGTCTGCGCAAGCTGCTGGAGCTGAAAGCCACCAACGAGGACTACAAGCTGGTGGACGCCTATATCATCGGCTGGAGCTCCTCGGACTGGGAGAGCACCTTCACCATCAACCGGGGCACCAACGCGGGCATCCGGGAGAATCTGTGTGCCATCACCGCCAACGGCGAAGTGGTGGGTCTGGTAACGGAGGTGGGCGTCAACTACGCCGTCGTCAAGACCGTTCTGGACTCCACCCTGGAAATTTCCGGCACCATCTCCACCTCCGGCTACAACGGCATGGTCAAGGGCGGCTATACCAGCGGCAACGACACATTGCTCCAAATGAACTACCTGCCATCCGACTCCATCATCCGCAATAAGGATCAGGTGGTGACCTCCGGTTCCACGGTGTACCCCCGTGGCCTGATCATCGGCTCCGTGGTGGACGCGGGCTATGAGGAAACGGGCGTCGCCAAATTCGCCCTCCTGGACCCCGCCGCGGACATTAACTCCCTGGAGCAGGTCTTCATCATCACCGCCTACACCACCGAGGTCGTGACCACCCCCGGCACGTCCACAGGCTCCGAGACTGCCACCGCCCCGTCCGAAACCGCCGCCACCACCCAACCGACCACCCCCGTGGGCTGAGGACGCGCCATGGCAAGAAGAAAACTGTCCAAACAGTCGGAATTCAAGCCCGACCCCCGGCAAAACAGCCTTTCCGGGCTGTTCCACGTGACCCAGCTGCAAAAGCAGCGGATGCTGAAATGGACGCTGTATGTGCTGACGGGTATCCTGCTCCTGACCATTCAGGACGTTATCATGAGCCGCGTCAGCATCTTCGGTGCGACCACCGATCTGCCGGTGGTGTACATTCTGCTGATCACGGTCATTGAGGGCGTGGATGTGGGAAGTCTGTTCGTCCTTTTTGCGTCCACCATTTACTACTTTTCCGGCTCCGCGCCGGGGCCTTACTGCATTGGCCTATTATGCGCCGTCGGGATCATCGCTACGCTGCTGCGGCAGGCCTACCTGCGGCGCACGAAAGCTTCCATCGTCATCTGCGCCGGTATCGCGCTGACAATTTACGAGATGGGTCTGTTCGTCGTGGGCATCGGCCTTGGGCTGACACGGTGGGATCGGGTGTTCTCCTTCCTGATCACCGCCGGCTACAGCTTCGGCGTTATGATCCTGCTGTACCCGCTTATCAATAAAATTGGCCTTATTGGAGGAACCACATGGAAAGAATAAGCCGATTTCGCGCTATCCTGCTTTTAATTCTGTTTATTACGATTCTGGCGCTGTTCGCCTTGAAGCTCTTTGATCTTCAGATCATCAAGACCAACGGCAACACCGACAACATCGCGAAATACACCACCGTTACCACCGTCCGTGCCGCCCGGGGCGATATCCTCGACCGGAACGGCAACGTTCTGGTGGGCAACCGCGCCAGTTATGATCTGGTGTTCAACCACTACGTTATCGAGTCCTACGGCCAGACCAACGAGGCGCTGTACTCCCTTGTGCAGAAATGCCGGGAGCTGAATCTCAGCTATAACGACCATTTCCCCGTGAGCAAGACCCGCCCCTTTGAGTATACTCTGAACGATTTTGCCACCTCCTGGCAGAACCACTTCCAGAGCTTCATGGTTGACCGGTCGCTGGACTCGGACATCACCGCGCCGCTGCTCATTGAAAAGCTGCGGGAACGCTATAAGATTCCCGAAGGCTGGTCGGACGAGGACGCCCGCGCCGTCATCGGTATGCGCTACGAATTCGATCTTCGCGGTATTTCCAAGCTGCCTACCTACACCTTTATTCAGGACATCTCCGACGAGAATCTGTCCGCCATTCTGGAGCTGAACATCCCCGGTCTGATGGTGGAATCCTCCACCGTCCGGGAATATCATACCAAATACGGCGCCCACATCTTAGGCTACATGGGCGGCATGGACGCCGCCGACTGGGAAAAATACGAGGAGGAAGGCTACTCCATGGACGCCTACATCGGCCAGTCCGGCTTTGAGGAAGCCTTCGAGGATTACCTCCACGGCATCGACGGCCAGCGTGTGGACGTGGTTTCCAAGGACGGCACCATCGTCGAGCAGTTCTGGCGCGTGAATCAGAAAACCGGCGAGGTCTACACCCCCATCGCCGGAAACAACGTGGAGACCACCATTGACTTGGAGCTTCAGGGCATTGCCGAGGACTCTCTTGCCAACATCATGAAGGAGCTGACCGACCCGGAGAAGAACACCTCCAAGGATGAGAGTAACGGCCTGGACGCGGAGGGCGCGGCGGTCATCGTCATGAAGGTCAAGACCGGCGAGATTCTGGCCTGTGCCAGCTATCCCACCTACAACCTCGCCACCATGAACCAGGACTGGGCCGAGATCGAGGCCGACCCCTTGAAGCCTTTCTTCAACCGCGCCTTCGGCGCCAACTATGCCCCCGGCTCCACCTTCAAGATGTGTACCCTGGTTGCCGCCATGGAGCATCGCAGTACGAACCCGAAAAGTGAATATTTCGGCAGATACCTGTACCTCCCCGGCGAGATCATCCGGGATCAGGGTGTCTTCACCAAGTACGCGGGCTTCTCTCCCACATGCCTGATCTGGACATCCAACCCCGGCGTTACCCACGGCGAGCTGACCGCTCAGCGGGCGCTGGAGGTGTCGTGTAACTACTTCTTCTATGAGTTGGGCAGCCGTATGACCATCGAGATGCTGAACGAAACCGCCAATGGTCTGGGTCTGGGCGTTCCTACCGGCATTGAGCTGACGGAAAAGGTCGGCTGGGTCACCGATGAGGCCAGTAAGAAGGCCGCTTACGGCGAGACCGGCGTCAACTCCCAGATCACCGCAGGCGACCGTGTTCTGGCCGCCATCGGACAGGCCGAAAACCGGTTCAGCCCCTTGCAGCTGTGCGTTTACGCTTCCACTCTGGCCAACAAGGGCACCCGGATGAAGGCCACCTTCTTAAGCCGCGTGGTCGCCTCCGACTACAGCAGCCTCATCAAGGAAAATTCTCCCGAGATCATGAGCCAGATGGAAATTGCTTCCACCACCTACAATACCTACATTGAAGGTATGCGCAAGGTTATCGAAGGAGGCGAAGGCACCGCCCGTTCCCACTTCGGCGGCCCCAAGGACCTGGACACCTTCCCCGTCAAGGTATGCGGCAAGACCGGTACCGCCCAGCACTCCTCCGGCGGCTCTGACCATGGCGCGTTCATCTGCTTCGCCCCCATGGAAGACCCGGAAGTTGCCGTAGCTGTCTACGGCGAAAAGGCCGCCCACGGCGCGACCCTTGCTGCCGTGGCTGAGGATATCCTCCGCGCCTACTTCGCCATGGAAGCCGCCAGCGAAGTCAACGCCTTTGAAAATCAGGCGTCGTAAGTGCCGCCGCCAAGCAGTCAACAGACACAGTAGGAAAACCTGCTGTGTCTGTTTTTTATAAGCACCCCTTGCCTCTCCCTTTGGGAGAGGTGGACGAGCGCAGCGAGGACGGAGAGGGGAAACCGGGGTGCAAAGCCCTCTCAGTCACCTTTGGTGACAGCTCTCCCAAAGGGAGAGCCAAGGGGTTATTCCTTTCATTTCATCTCCGCCGGGAAGCTGGTATAGATCTTTCCCGGCTTCAGGTTCACACCCCGGAGCTTCACCAGCTCCGAAACCGTGACAATTTCGTAGCCCTGATCTTTCAGCACGTCCACAATATCCAGCGCCGCCTGCACCGAGCTGACCGTCATATCGTGGAGCAGGACAATATCCCCGTCCTTCACGTTTTTCAGCACCGCCCGCTCCACCGCTGCCGTGTCGGAGGTCGCCCAGTCCCGGGGGTCTACCGACCAGCTGAGAATGGCAAGTTGCCGCGCCTCGGCCACCTGCCGAACGGCATCGCTGCAGCAGCCTCCCGGCGGCCGGAGAAACACCGGCTCGCACCCCTCGGGCAGCAGCGCCTGCGTGTCCATGATTTCGGACGCCACCGTGCGGCGGCTCATTTCCTTCATGTTTTTGTGGGTATAGCCGTGGTAGCCGATCTCGTGACCTTCGTCGAAAATCCGCTGGGTGATGTCCGGGTAATCCTTGATCCGGTAGCCGCACAGCAGAAACGTGGCCTTCACCTCCCGCTCCCACAGTCCGTCCAGAAGCCGGCGGGTATACCGCCCGGACGGCCCGTCGTCAAAGGTCAGCGCCACATATTTTGTCGTTTCCGCCGCGTCTACGGGAATCACAAGCAGACTCAGCACCGCAAGAACCGCCAGAAACCGCCGCATCATACCACCTCCGTCATTTTTTATGTTCCGTCCCAACGCTCCCATATCCGCAATTTTGATTTGACGTAGCGGCAAAAATGCGGTATACTATAGGGTGGAGGGTTGCGGAATGAATTTGATTTGCCCAATTTGCGGAAGCAAACTGAATACGTTTGACAAATCCCTCGTCTGCTCCGGGCATCACTGTTTCGACATTGCCCGGCAGGGCTATGTGAACCTGCTGACCGTTCAGCAGAAGCACTCCCTGCACCCGGGGGACACCCGGGAGCAGGTGCTTTCCCGCCGCGCCTTTCTGGAAGCGGGGTACTACGCCACCATCGCCGAAGCCCTGATCGCTGTTGCGAAAGAGTTAATGGTTAACTCAAATGAGATAAGACCGTCCGGCGAGCTTCTGGACGTGGGCTGCGGGGAAGGGTATTACTCCGCACGGCTGGCCGGGGCGCTTGGAATGCGCCTCACGGGAATGGACATCTCCCGGGAGGCTGTCCGCTGTGCCGCCGGAAAATACAAGAACGGCCTGTGGCTCTGCGCCACCGCGTCCCACATTCCCGTGGCCGACCATTCATGCCGTTTGCTCACCAGTCTGTTTGCCCTGACCATGCCGGAGGAATTCAAGCGTGTTCTTCGGCCGGAGGGATACTTTTTTCAGGTTCTGGCGGCGGAAGACCATCTGCTTGGACTGAAATCCATCATTTACGACCATCTTATCGAAAAACCCAAGGACACCGTCCCGGACGTGCCGGGCTTCACCCTTGTGAAATCCGTCCCCATCCGGTTCACCTTCACCGTGGAAGGGGAGCAGGTGGAAAATCTTCTTTCCATGACGCCCCACGTTTTCCGCATTGGCAAAGACGGCGCTCAGCGCCTGCGGGAAACCAGGTCCCTGACGGACACCGCCAGCTGCGTCCTCAATGTGTTCCGTCCCCAATAACATTCCCCCACAAGGTAGATGTATGTCTGGAAAAAAGTCGAAAATGCGTATCCGGCTGCCAGAATTGCCGATATTATAAATTTAATGGAGTAGCTATATGCTGGATAAACTACAGGCCATCTGCAATAAATACGAAGAGCTTTCCGCCAAGTCCGAGCAGCCGGATTTTTACGCCGACCCCCAGAAGGCGGCGAAGCTGCTCCGGGAAAAAAACGATCTGGAACCCATTGTGGAAGCCTTTCACGCCTACAATCAGGCGCAGCAGGACATGGCGGACGCTCAGGAGCTGATGGCGGACCCGGAAATGAAGGAGCTTTGTCAGGAAACCTACGCCGCCGCCAAGGCGCAGAAGGAGGCCCTTGCCGAAAAAATCCAGATTTTGCTCCTTCCCAAAGACCCCAATGACGAAAAAAACGTCATTATGGAGATCCGCGGCGGCGTCGGCGGCGAGGAAAGTGCCCTGTTTGCCCACAGTTTGCTGCGGATGTACTCCATGTACGCCGCGAAAATGGGCTGGAGCATTGAGCTGATGAACCTGAACGAAACGGAGCTTGGGGGCGTCAAGGAAGCGGACTTCATCGTCAGCGGCCGGGGCGCATACTCAAGGCTCAAATATGAGTCCGGCGTCCACCGTGTGCAGCGGGTCCCCGAGACGGAATCCGGCGGCCGTGTCCACACCTCCACCGCAACCGTCGCGGTTCTGCCGGAGATGGAGGAAGTGGACGTGCAGATCAACCCCGCCGACATTGAAATGCAGGTCTACCGTTCCAGCGGCGCGGGCGGTCAGCACATCAACAAAACCTCCTCCGCCGTGCGGCTGATCCACAAGCCCACGGGCATCGTGGTCGCCTGTCAGGAGGAGCGGAGCCAGATCCAGAACCGGGAGAAATGTATGCGGATGCTGGCCAGCAAGCTCTACGAAATGGAGCAGGAGCGTCTGGACAGCGAAGTTACCGGTCTGCGCCGCAGTCAGGTAGGAACGGGAATGCGCAACGAGCGCATTCGCACCTATAATTTCCCACAGGGCCGTGTCACCGACCATCGGGTTGGGCTGACCCTGTACCGCATTGATGCAATCATGGACGGTGACTTAGACGAGATCATCAACGCCCTCGCCACCGCCGATCAGGCTGAAAAACTGAAAAACGCCCATCAATAAGGAAGATTCACATGGAATTTATCACAAACTCCCCGGAGGAAACGGAGAAAATCGGCGCGGCGATAGGGAAGATCATCCCCGCCGGGACGGTTCTTGCCTACCGGGGCGATCTTGGGGCGGGGAAGACCGCCTTCACCCGGGGGCTTGCCCGGGGGCTGGGCTTCACGGAAGCCGTCACCAGCCCGACCTACACCATCGTCAACGAATATCTTGGCGGGCGGCTCCCCCTGTTTCATTTTGATATGTACCGGCTTTCCTCCAGCGAAGAGCTGTTCGACATCGGCTGGGAGGACTATCTGACACGGGGCGGCGTGTGCGCCGTGGAGTGGTCCGAGCGCGTGGACGACGCTATGCCGGCTGACACCCTGTGGGTGGACATCGCCCGGGGCACAGACGAGAGCGACCGCATCATCACCATCACGGGAGGCGAGTGACAGTGAGAATACTGGCATTGGAGACCTCCGCCAAGAGCGTGTCCGTGGCCGTGACGGAAAACGGCACACTGCTGACCCAGGCGTATCAGGACCGGGGGCTGACCCACAGCGTGACGCTGATGCCGCTGCTGGACGGGATGCTGAAGACCGCGGGGCTGACGATGGACGATATAGATATTATCGCCGCGGCACAGGGTCCGGGGAGCTTTACCGGGATACGCATCGGTGTGTCGGCAGCCAAGGGGCTGGCCTGGGCCAAGGCGCTGCCCTGCTGCGGCGTATCCACGCTGGAGGCAATGGCCTATGGCGTCACAGACTTCGAGGGCGTCGTCGTGGGCGCTATGGACGCACGGCGGCAGCAGGTATACAACGCACTGTTCCGGACAGAAAACGGCTGCGTTACAAGGCTCTGCGCGGACAGGGCCGTGGCTATGGAGCTGGTGGCGGAGGAATTGGCCGCCATGCCGGAGCCAAAGCTGATCGTGGGCGACGGCGCGGCGCTGCTGTACGACTTTTTGCAGAAGGCGGGGATCGGGTGCCGGCTGGCCTCTCCCCTGCACCGGCAGCAGAGCGCCGCGGGCGTGGCGCTGGCGGCGGAGCATCTTGCCGCGCAGGGGCTGACGTGTTCCGCCCAGGAATTGCAGCCGGTGTATCTGCGGCTGAGCCAGGCGGAGCGCGAACGGCTGGCCAGGGGGCTGTCCCTGACGGCGGAGTAAAACGTATACCCTTAAAATTTCATATACACGGAGGATAACATCATGTACAGCGAGAAGGTCCACATCATGAACCATCCCCTGGTGGCGCACAAGCTGACCATCATGCGGGACAAGAACACCAGCGTCAAGGATTTCCGGGAGCTGGTATCCGAGATCGGTATGCTCATCACCTATGAGGCCACCCGTGACCTGCCCCTGACCACCAAGCACATCGAGACCCCCATCTGCGGGATGGACGCGCCCACGCTGGCGGGCCGTAAGTTCGTGGTGGTGCCTATCCTCCGTGCGGGCCTGGGTCTGGTGGACGGCGTGCTGCGGATGGTGCCCTCCGCCCGTGTGGGGCACATCGGTATGTACCGCGACGAGGAGACGCTGGAGCCGCACCCCTACTTCTGCAAGATGCCCAAGGATGTGGCCGAGCGCGATGTGCTGATCGTGGATCCCATGCTAGCCACCGGCGGCAGCGCCGCGGAGGCCATCGGCGAGATGAAGAAGCGCGGCTGCAAGCACATCAAGCTGATGGTGCTGGTGGCGGCCCCGGAGGGCATTGAGCACATCCAGAAGCTGTACCCGGATGTGGACATCTATGCCGGTGCGCTGGACGATCACCTGAACGAGCACGGCTATATCGTGCCCGGTCTGGGCGATGCCGGCGACCGCATTTTCGGCACAAAGTAACAAGCGCATACAGCAGCGCCCCGCCAGATGGCGGGGCGCTGTTTCTATCCTACTGGGCGCGCGAGACGCTTGACAAAGGTCGGCTCGGTCCGGCCGCGCTGTCATTTTTATTGTATTTCTTCGTATTTTGCGGTATAATACCGGAAAATGGAAATGACACGCAGAAAGGGATACACTATGGAACGTAAGAAAAAGGCCCCGCGGCACCTGGGCCCGCAACTGAAGGCCGTCATCAGGCGGCAGCCCACCGTGTTCGCCGTATACACCGTACTGCGGCTGATCGTACTGGCTACGCTGGTGTCTTCCATCATCCGCGGCGAATATGAGAGCGCGTTTATCTGCCTGCTGGTACTGGGACTGTTTGTCCTGCCGTTTTTTATCCAGCAGAACTTCGGCATTGAGCTGCCGTCCACGCTGGAGATCATCATACTGCTGTTTATTTTCGCATCGGAGATACTGGGCGAGCTGAAGTGCTACTTCATCACCTATCCGCACTGGGACTCCATGCTGCACACCACCACGGGATTTCTGTGCGCCGCCACGGGGTTCGCGCTCATCGACATTCTCAACCGCAACAGCAAGATCAAGTTTCAGCTGTCCCCTATCTATGTGGCTGTGGCGGCGTTCTGCTTCTCCATGACCGTGGGCGTACTGTGGGAGTTCTTCGAGTTCGGCATGGACAGGCTGTTCATGATGGATATGCAGAAGGACACGGTGGTGAACGCCATCACCTCGGTGATGCTGGATCCCACCAACAGCAACATACCCGTGACCATCGACGGCATCACCTCGGTGACGATAAACGGGCAGGAGCTGGGGCTCGGCGGATACCTGGACATCGGGCTGTACGACACCATGGGGGATCTGTTCGTGAACTTCATCGGCGCGGTGGTGTTCAGTACCATAGGGTACTTCTATATCAAGCAGCGCGGCAAGGGCAAGCTGGCGAAGGCGTTTATCCCCACCATCACCGAGGAGGAGCGCGCAGCGGAGCTGCCGGAGGGTACAGAGGCTCTCCCGGAGGGAACAGAGGAAAGTGAATAATCTGCCGAAACCCGTCTCAAATTGAGACGGGTTTCCGGATAGAGGCAAAAAGAAAACCACGACGGATGTCGTGGTTTTCTTTTTGTGGTGGAGATAAGCGGGATCGAACCGCTGACCTCTTGAATGCCATTCAAGCGCTCTCCCGAGTTATCGGTTAAGCACCCCACAGGCATCTTTCTAAGATATCTCCAGCTACTCAGATTGTTTGAATGGCCAATTAAATTTGTTCTGTTGATTCTGTGTCCAACCTCGGTATTGCAATGCCGAGGTCATTGGTTTGGATGTCCACGCGGTAGTCTCGGAACACGGTCACGCATTTGAGCATATAGCCCGCAATCATTTTCTGTGTCTCAACGCTGCAGACCTCGAAGATATTTGCCCATTCCATAATCCGCGCAGCGCATTTCTCCGATTCTGTGACGGTCTCTGATAATTCCTCCATCTGCGCTTGCAGGATCCCAACGTCTTTTCGTAGAGATACGACCCTTTCGTATGCTTCATCTAGGACTTCTGTCAGCATGCTCTGGCGTGTGGAATCGGTCTGCCGAATGGAGTCGAGGAGTCGGTTCTTAAACAGCTCATATTGACTTTGCGACTCTTCGAATTGCTGTGTAAGCTCCAGAAGCTCGGCTTGTTTTTTCTCCAGCTGCTTCTTTTTATCGTCCGTGACCGCCGAGATCCCGCCGCGCTTTACCGCCGCAAATAACTCTCGCAAATATGCTTTTACCCTTGCATCCAGAATGTGCGCCGTGTAGCCGGTCGGCCCGCTGCAAGGGCATCTTTTTCGCACCTTGTTATAGCATATATAGCGTGTACGCTTTCTCCTCACACGGCTCCCATCCGCCTTGACATAATCGGCTGCGCTGCTGGTCAGAATTAACCGTCCGCCGCAGTGTCCACAGCGGACATTCCCGGAAAGCAGCGCCTGTCCCTTGGTATTTCGAGGAAGTGTCCTCGTGACGTCATGTGCATTTGTGCGTTCCTGCATCAGTGTTTGTGCCTGGCAGAAGGTGTCCGGAGCAACGATCTGCAATTCCGGTATCACATCGGACCGGCTGCTTCCACTTCGCAGGATCCCCGTATACAGGACATTGTGGAGAATATGCCCGACTGTCGCCTCATGCCAGTTTTGTCCGTCTCTGTTCTTTAGACCACTGTCATTGAGGGCCGAAGCGATCCGGCATCTTCCATATCCGGAGTTGACACATAGATGGAACATCAAGCGAACCGCGCCGGCTTCACTCTCCTCAATAACAAGCTTCATCACTTCGTGTTTGCGCTTGTTAAGGATTCCACTGGGTTCCAGTTTATAGCCATAGGGGGCAATGCCTCCGCGGAAGCGTCCTTCGGCAACAAGCTGCTCCAATGCGGTCTTGGTCCGAATGGAAGTCTTTTTACTTTCTCCGCTGGCTTGCCAAAAACGGATGTAATTCATTAAAAAGTCCACATGCTGGTCAAATCTTTGCTCACCTTCTTTCACGCTCCACACCTCAATGCCATGGGAGGCGAACCACTCCACAATAAATGGTGTTTCATCCTCTTTGCGGCCAAGTCTGTCGAACATGAACACGAGAAGTATATCAAATCGGTTTTTTAACGCATCCTCTTTGAGCTTGATGATAGCCTCTCTGTCGGCTGCGCTGACCTTAAATCCTGATACACCCGCTTCCTGTTCCTCCTGAACGATTTCCCAGCCCATGGACTCCGCAAACTTATGACAGGCTTTTCTCTGCATTGGGATATCCGCCTGTTTCAGTGGGTCATAATTTACCTGCTTTGTCGTCGAAACACGGTATAAGCAGCATACTCTTTTCTTCATGTATCCTTCCTTCCAGTTCAGGCTCGGATACACCTCCTCAACGCTATTATTGCAGGTGATGTCGCTCCTGTCAACACCGCTGACAGTTTGCTTATTTATGCTGGGTTGGTTTCCAGGGAATCCAGCCCCAGTTCGAACTGTGCGAAGCTCATGTTGAACTCAATGTGCAGGCGGTAATCGGAGTACACATCCACTCTCTTGATGATGTATCCTGCAATCATCTTCTTCACATCCATGTCGCTGCCATCGAACATCTCGGACCATTCCATGATGCGGCGGTAATCCGCTTTGATGGCTTCGATGCGCTGATTGCTTTTCTCGACTTCCTCATTGAGTTCAGTCAATTGAGCATTGGCATCCAGCATCCTGGTACGGGCATTGTTGACCAGCTCCGACAGGACGTCCATCGGGAATGCACTTTCGCCCTGTACGGCTTTGATAACCTCCAGCTTCAGGGATTCATATTCCTTCGTTGCCTTGGCGGATTCCGCTTTGGCGTCCGAAAGGCGTTTCTTGAGGCTGACCATAGCGCTGCGGTGGGTACGGGAAATGATCTCGTTTTCCTCTACAGAACGCATCCGGTCGAATACCTGATGGAGAATGTCGGTGACCATCTTGTCCAGAATGTGCATGGTGTAGCCAGTCTGCCCATCGCAGTTACTGCGCTTGCGGGTCTTGTTGTAGCACACATAGCGGATGCGCTTGCGGCCAACCTTTTCACCGGCAGCATTGACTCGAGTCGTTCCATTGGTAGTCAGTGTCAGGCGACCGCCGCAATGTCCGCAGAACACATTGCCGGATAGCAGGGACTGTCCTCTGGTATTGCGGGGCATGGTCCGCAGCGCATTACACTCATTGGCGCGCTCGGCCATGAGCTTCTGCGCCAGTCCAAAGTTCTCCGGTGAGATGATCTGCAAATCAGGAAATACTTCAGACTGCGTACAGCCACTCCGAAGCACACCGGTGTACATGATGTTGTGCAGAATGTGACCGACGGTAGCTTCATGCCAGTTCTTCCCGTCACGGGTCTTGATGCCCATCTCAGACAGGAAGTTGGCGATTTTAAATCTGCCGTAACCGGAGCCGACGCACAGGTCGAACATCATGCGCACGACCTTTGCCTCATCAGGATTGATCTCCAGTTTGAAGACCTCATGCTTGCGCTTGTTGTATGTGCCGCTGGGTACCAGGTCATAGCCGTAAGGGGCGGAACCGCCACGGAAGCGGCCTTCCTGTACCATCTGCCCGAGGGCGGCCTTGGTACGCATGGAGGTTTTCTGGCTTTCACCATCTGCCTGCCAAAAGCGGATGTAGTTGGTAAGGCGATCAACATGTGTGTCGATCCGCTGTTCACCCTCGTTGACGCTCCAGACCTGAATGCCGTGGTTGATGAGCCATTCGACCACGAAAGGCGTTTCTTCGGCTCGTCTGCCAATACGGTCGAACATGAACACCAGCAGAATATCGAATTTGCCCTGTTCGGCATATTCCTTGATGAGTTGAATTTTATCACGGTCATTGGCGCTGACCTTGAAGCCTGACACGCCGTTTTCCTGTTCCTCGTACACGATGGTCCAGCCCATCCGCTCTGCGAACTCACGGCAGGCTTTTCTCTGCACGGGGATGTCAGCCTGGTTTTGGTCATCGTGGTCGACCTGCTTGGTGGTGGAGACGCGGTACAGACAGCATACTCTGTTCTGGATGCTGAGTACATTTTGATAAGAACAACAAACTCTTTCAGCCATAATGTATCCTTCCTCTCAATGAATGATTTAGAAATGTGAGAGGTTCAGATACACCTTTTCATGTATTCACTTTTCAAAGTACACGGCATTCTGCCACCTTGATTATCTCACATTTCAGGTTGAATAGCTATCAGAACCTTGAAATAAAAGCAACAAAGAACGAGCCTCCGATCCGGTAAAATCGCATTTAAGCAAAGCATTTTTATTCTACGCGAACTGCTCTTCACCGGACAGGTCATTCTTTCGGATATATGCGTCCAGCAAAGTATTCCGCACCAACGCTGAGAGGGTGGGATTTTCCTCCTGCGTAAAGCTGATCGTCACATGATGTCCGTCAATCGTCATTTGAATCTGATCGCCATAAGGCTGTACTGTTTGAATCGCCATATATTTGACCTCTCTTCTGAATGATGTTAGCTTTAGCACTTTATGTTTCTAATGGCACAAACGCGGACACTGTCAGGTGCAGGGTGGGTATGTGAGAGTAAGAGAAAGGGTCAGACATAAAAAACGAATGAAAGCGCAAATTGAAAGGAAGAGAAAAGAATACAGTGTCCGCGTTTCTGCCATCAGGTTTTGCTATGCAAAAGCATAGCAAGATTAGAAATGTGCCTTTTCCTCGCACCTGCGGGGCAACCGGAAATGATACGCAAAAACTTCATGCACCAGCTTTTACGTATTTTCGTGGTGCAGTGCTCATGCACGAAGTTTCATGCCGGCAGGAGCGCCCCGCAAACAGGGCGCTCCTGCCGGTTCTGTCATTTGCTCAGTCCTATTCGACACTACTTCCCGGACTGTCGGGCGGTCAACTGGCCTGCGGCGGGCGCCGCACATGGGAATCTCACCCCTCCGAGGATCTCTCCGAGCTGCACCGATGGTTTGAGGCTGTCGCTGTGCAGAAGTACCATTATAGGCAGATGAGGTCGTGGCGAGACGGCTTGCCAAGCCGCTTTTGGATGAACGGGTATCGCTGGGCACCTTCCGATTCGGGACCTTCATTGACACGGGCAGAGCCGTGCAGGTGGTCATGGCGCGTTCTCCGCATCGCTTTCCTCCTTCTTACAGAGGCTCATCTGCTGATGTGATCCAGTTGCCGGATATGGCCGGTAATACACCAGCGTTTTTCAAAGAGCAAGAGGAGAAAATATCTCCCTACCCTTTATCCGTATTCAGGCCAATGATTTACGAAAGATTTTTTACTGATTTATCATTTTTTTGAGTTTGCGGAGGATTCCATCGCGCCGGTAACGAAGTGTCATCAGTGGAATGCCCATATTTTTGGCCGTTTCTGTCTCCGTTTTACCCATGAAATAGATGTCCCAGATGACCTGCTGCTCTGACTCGGGGAGCTGCCGCAGGCAAAAATGTAATTTCTCCGACATCACTGCCGAAATAGCGAGATCCTCCACGTTGACCTCATCAGGTAAGGTCAGCAGTTCCTGACCCGTCCGTTCAGCGGTATCCCACGCATCGTATGAAGTCACATGATTTCGGCTTTCTTTTTCCACTTGGTTGCGCTCTTGCCGTTCGGCGCGATAAAAAGCCAAATAAACTTCGTGGGTAACCTCTACGAGGGTGCTTTTCACCCGAATGTAATACTTATCCTTTACGGTCATTGACCATTACCTCCGTTTTGTCATTTTGAAAAATTCGCAAATGACAGAAACGGTGGCCCGCGGCAGTCCACATTTGCCGGGAGTAAGCAAAAGAAAACGCTCATTCCGTCCCTTTCTGGATCCGAATGAGCGCAAAAGAGCCGCTTGATCTGCCTTCGACATGGACGCATTGATTGACCTTGTTCTTTTCAAGAACAAAGGCTGCAAATCAAGCGACACATGGGAAGGTCACGCATCAAGCGGCTCCGGTGTACATACTTGGATATTCAATTTTGCCGATGGTTTATATCCTGAACGATTTACTTATTCTAAAAGTCACAGGCGGGAAGAATACCTGTTCCCCACATTGGGAGCATTTTACATAGGATGCACCATGCGTCCCCTTGCACAATACCTCCAGTTTATTCTGGCAGTACGGGCAAAGACGTGCCATCGTGGTATGGCTGGAATATTGTTTTTTCAGTTCCTGCTGTTCTGCCTGGATACAGGAATAGCGCAACGGGTCAAGCGCTTTTGAATTGATTTTAGCCATTATGCCTCCTATTACAGTTATGCGATCTCACTATCAATTTCATTCTTGTCCGGAAAAACAAGAATCGTGCTATACGGATCAAAAAACTCATTTTTCTCTATCAAACCCATCTGCGATAGACGGATGGCCAGCGCCGTTTTGGAAACGCCCAGCCGACTTGCGGCTTCTGAGAACCGGTGGTAGTCCTTTGGCGCATACACACGGTTCAGCCATTTGATGCCCTGCGGCAATCCGACATTTTCTAAGTGCCGAAAAACTAATTCACGCGGCAAAAGAAGATACGATGTGAGTACATTGGCCTGCCACTCCTCCCAATCATGCACGGGATAACGAATACATTCATCAGCCAAGCGGCAGACACACCGCCGCTGCCAGCCGTTGTACTCCGATGGGAAGAGCCTCGCATAAAGCAGGTGTGAAGCCTCATGCATCATTGTAAAGTTCAGGCGCCCAGTTTGCCCTTCTGCAGCAAGACTTCGGTCTATGTAGGCTGTTTTTCCATCCAATACGAAGTCGTCCTGTGTGCCGTCCCTACGGGAAATAGTTACCTTAACATCCATGGATGCAGTAAATCCGAGGACAGCCCCTGTCACACTTATGTCCGCAAAAGCAAATCGAAGGCCGCACATTTTTTCGGCAAAGTCAACCGGGTCGATTTTATCGATCCGTGTAATTTGCTTTTTCAGATATTCTGACAGCAGTCTTCTCGAAATGAGCTCGATATCCTGACGTGAGAGCTGTAGCATTCGTGAGAACCTCCTGTTCACTCGCTGATTTATCCGTGTACGAGCATTATAGCAGGATACATTATCCCCGTCAATGGCACGTTTGAGGATATTATATCCTTTCTCGCTTGACAATTATATACTCATCCTATATACTGTACTCATACAAAAAAGGATGGGTAATACGATGGAGAAGCATAGGGCAAGTATCCTGCCTTTTAAGGCGTCAACTTCCTCTGCATACAATGCAGAAGCAGAAAAAGAGAGTAATGTTATTGGTCAGCGTATAGACAAAGCCCGCAGAGATGCGGGACTTAGTATGTCTGAATTGAGTGCTGCTCTGCGCATATACGGGGTAACCATGAGCGCCAGCGGCGTTGGTAAGTGGGTGCAGGGAAAGGCTCTACCCAACGCATATCATTTGATTGCACTGTGTTATGCACTGAAAATCGAAGATGGAGTCTCTTTCTTTACGCGCCAGTATGCACCGGCGCTGAACAATGAGGGTATCCGCAAGGTACAGGAATACCGGGAAGATCTGGTTGCTTCCGGTAGGTATAAGCCGCAGGTGAATGCAGGCATCACGATTGAGTATGTTGATATGCCCATTGGCAACCTTGCTGTTTCAGCAGGTACCGGCGAATTTCTGGACGATTGTAATTTCCAACGGATACCGTTCCCGAAAAACTCCGTACCGGCAGACGCGGATTTTGGATTATATGTTTCCGGGGACAGTATGGAGCCGGTCTACCATGACGGACAAGTTGTGTGGGTGCAGAAATGCGACACGCTTGCTGTGGGACAAGTCGGCATATTCACTTATGACGGAGCGGGATATCTAAAAGTGTACAACGAGCAGAAGCCGTCAGAAAATATCCGCGACGCTTTTACTGACAGTTATGGAATCATTCATCCGCAGCCTGTTATGATCTCCTACAACCAAGACTATCCTCCTAAGCCAGTGCAGCCGGAAACCGAGTTTCGGATCGTGGGAAGGGTTCTATAAAACAGGAAAGACTCCGCGCGATGCGGAGTCTTTCCTATTTTTCGTGATCTCGTGTTAGGCGAGACATTCAAAGTTTTACACGGTGATACGAACACGGGAAGACTGGGTATCTTCGTTCCACCTTTAATTTACCGAAGATAAATCACGTTGGTATGGCAGGTGTCCGACAGCCGTTCGCTTGTCATCCCCCAATCCTTCTGCGCCATATTGATTCTCTTACTCAGCAGCTTTCTATCGTAAGATGTAAGACTTATACTTGGAACAAAGGTTAAGCAGACAAGCATTAGCGTCAATCATTTTGTACTTGAATGCATGAGTGCGCCTCATGCCAGAATCCTGTAAAGCCTTTATTTACGCGGGTTTATCGTGCGAACCCCAGTGGTAAAAGGCTTTGCGGCTGCTTTTCCCTCAAAAAACGCACTTGAAAACGAGAGGAGCTGCGCTTACAATGATCGTAGTCCCTGACAAGTGAATAGGCTTCCGGTTCAAGGCGCTGCGGCGCCGAGATGAAAGTTGGAATGTGGGTCAGAGTCCCCGCGAACAGGTCACTGTGAGGCTTCCCGTTGTGGAAGATAAGTCAGATACGCGCCGGAAGTGTCACAAATGCACGCGCCTGAGATCGAGCTGCATGAACGGGGGCTTTGCGCCTGTAACAAAAGCGTCAGCAATTCGCTGACGCTTTTTCATATCTTATACAGTTTTCGCTTTCGGTACAGCGCAAGACCATGTTCTGTATGGATTCCGTATATAGCTCCCATCTCTGGGCAAAAGGCGACCCCTTCAGTTCATCGTATCCATGAGTGCCAGCAGAGTGGTTTGCTGCGCGGATGTCAGGCAATTCCATTTATCCAACATCTCACGCTGCGCGGGAGTCAGAGCCA
>ERZ773136.1127-NODE-1127-length-27287-cov-13.964233_pt1 | contig 27287 bp, 31 predicted proteins | sample MGYA00580855_ERZ773136 | MGnify/ENA primary metagenome ERZ773136 (study PRJEB29015, sample SAMEA2737860) | human gut metagenome | biome: human gut; feature: human-associated habitat; material: faeces | place: China | collected 2012 ... | reverse complement strand
CACGATTTACTCTCTGCAACTCCTTTTCAACGAAGATGCTTGCCTGACCAAGTTCGATACTCGCAGGAGAAATGTCTACACAGTCCCAGGTCAGCCCCAGAAGCTCACCCATTCGCAGAGAACAGGAGAAAGCAAGGTTGATTGCCAGACGGAGAATATCATCGTCGCAGGCTTCCAGAGCCTTCAGAAGAACTTCCGCTGTCCAGATGTCTCTGGTCTTATGTTCTTCTTTCGGCAGCGTAGCGTGTTCTACGGGGTTTCTGGTCATCAATTCCCACTTCACCGCCTGATTGAACGCATTACGCAGAACCTTGTGAATCTCTCTGACCGTATGCGGTGTTAGATACTCGTTACGAGCTTTCACATACTTCGTAGACACAGCTTTTACAGTAAGCAAATCTCTGTAATACTTGTCCATAATTCTCGGAGAAACATCCTCCAGTTTCATATCACCGATAAGCGGACGAATATAATTGGCAATCAGGCTCTTTCTGCTTTCATAAGTAGACATCGCCCAGGTGTTCACGCCGTAGATAGACATATATTCTTCCAGAAGATCGTTTACGGTCTTGGCAGAGGGTGGAATAAAGGTTCCCGACTCCTGCTCATATTCGACCTGCAGCTTTCTTTTCTTTGCTTCAGCATTGGTGTCAAAGGTTTCCCATTTCTGACGCTTATTGCCGTTCTCATCGGTGTATGTATAGACCACAGAATACTTCTTTTTTCTCTTAACGATGGATGCCATGTAATCATCTCCTTTCCTGTCCATCCTCAGCTACTAATCTGTAGCGGGTCTGATTCTGATACCATTTTTCAAAACTCTCTTTGGTAGCTCGCTTATATCTGCCAACCTTGATAAGCTCAAAATCGCCATTGGCAACAATATAGTAGATGGTCTGACGATGTACCCCAAGCATTCTTGCCATTTCCGGCAGACCGTAGGTGGATGCCACAATGTCTGCATCCAGTTTTTGATCCTCTACCGTGCGATAATCGCTCTGGGATGCATACCATCTTTCAAAGCTCGCCTTGGTCACTCTACGCTTGCCCAAGGCTTCGACAATTTCAAAATGCCCTTTGGCAACCAGTTCGTAGGCAGTTGCTTCTTTCAGCCCAAGGCGCTGACCAAGCTCCTCTACAGAATATGTAGTTTTCTTCAGTTCCTCACCGGGAGGGGTTCCATCGACCTTCTGGTATTTGAACTGGTTAGCATACCATTCCTCAAAACTGTCGATCATCACCCTCATGGTGTTGCCGACAAGAATGGTCTTGAAGTAATTTTTCTTAATGAGCCAGTAAGACTCAGTTTTGCAAAGGCCAAGCATCCTGCCCATTTCAGGGACAGACATACTCGTTCGTTTTCTTGTTTCTGCCATCGCACAACCTCCTATGTAAAAAATGTAGCCATGTGTTTTCTTGTCATGGCTACATTTTATCGAACTCTTGATTTATTTTGAAGTTTGTCGCCGGGTTGTACGACACACTTGACAAATCTCACATTTGCTGATCCAGCCACTCATCAAAACTCTTTTTCGAGATTCTGATGCTGCCGCCGATGCGCACACTATGAAAAGCTTTCTTTTTCACGAGGTTATATGCGCTTGTTCTGCTGATCCCCAGGATGTCCTGAATCTCATCAACGGTATATGTTCTCTTATCGAACTGGCCTGTGGAGGCTACAATGGATTCTTCGGTACGCTGATTCATAGCAGCAATTCTTTCTTCAAACATCTATGTTCACTCCTTTTCTTTCTTCGGTTTATGTTTTGTGGAACGCTTTTTCAGCTGTTCCATTGCAAGGCTGACGGATAAGGCTTTCTCAATCGCTACCATTTCACGGGGCGTAACCTTACCTAAGTAGTTATCAATTCTGCGCTTATCAATGGTGCGGATTTGCTCCAGCTGCACAACAGATGCTTCTTTAAATGCAGGATTGTCTCTAATCAAAAGATGGGTCGGCATATTCTCCTTCTTGCGGATTTTCGTTGTGACCGTTGCCACGATCAGCGTGGGAGAATACCTGTTGCCGGTATCGTTCTGAATTACAATCACCGGTCTGATGCCACCTTGTTCAGACCCAACTACCGGGTCCAGATCAGCGCAATAAATATCGCCACGGCGATATACCCAATTTTCTTTCATCATGTGCCATGACCTCCTTTCGTTGGGTATGTAACAAACGACTGCCCGAAATAAATCGGGCAGTCATTCCAAAATCTATGTTTCCCATATTTGCCACGCACCCCTGGGAAAGAGGACGGTTGCCCTCAGGGAACCATCGAACGGCTGATTGCGAATCAGCTCCATAGGAATCTAACCTCTGCCGGGTTCTCCGCCAGCTCCGTAGAGAAGTATCATTAACCCTGACTGTTTTCATTGCCGTATTGGTAGCAACCCAATATTTACGAGCCGGTATTGATCGCTGGCACCGGATGAGAGACTACTGCGTCAATATAAGAAAATAGTCGTTCTGTTTCTCTTTCCGATACGTCACGGCGTACCGCTGATGTGGCTGATGCTTTCGCACCGACAGCAGGAACGTATTCGATGATTGTCTATTCAGTTTTCAAGGAACAAGCAGCCTTTCTCTTTGGCTGTGTCTAAATTGTACTGTTTTCACGATTCGTTTTTTATGACCTCTCACGGCGGATACCCACCGTGATACGGCGGATTTTATAATTTCATCTTCAAAGCAACCAACTGATTTATAACGGAATCCAATTCCTTTGCAGCTTCATAATTGCGAATCTCGCAGCCAATAAGTATGTAGTCAGTTGAAATACCAAAGAAGATACCAATTTCAATCAGCAGATCAATGGAGAATCCCTGAATACCTCTTTCGATTTTCCCAAGGGTACTTGTACTGATGTTCAATTTTTCAGCAAGCTGCTCCTGTGTCATTCCTTTTTCTTTTCTAAGTGCGGCAATTCTTTTTCCGCTTTCTTTCTGGTCGTAATACATATCGTTTCCTCCGATTTCTTGAAATTTTGAAAATGAAAATTCCAAGAAGCCGGGAGGAGAATGATTGCGGGGAATATCCCCTGAAATAAAAGAAGCGCACCCGATCTCACAATTTCTTGCAAGAACAGGTGCGCTGTTGCGCTGATTCTGATTCAAAAAAATACCCCCGCCAGTTACATTTTCTAAGGCAATTTTGCTCTTGCCCTGAAAACATAACTGGCGAGGGTGTTATAACCGGTGTTATGACGGTTCGTATCGGTGTTATGACGGTGTTATGATGGTGTTATGGGAAAAATCGGGTGTTATGATGGTTTTTACTGGTGTTACGCCGGTGTTATGCCATAACACCGAGAAAAACCGGCAACTTTCAATCTTTCGATCAGCTCGTCGTATTCCTCCTCTAAGAGATTGCGCTGTGCCATCCGCAGCTCTCCTCGTGCCATCTCTGGATGATCCAACTGAAACATTGCGTAAATCATCCAATAGTAGCCATCAATGCTGTGTGGTGCAATCAGAAGCATTTTAGAAGCATAGTGCTGGATACAGACGTAATCACGTCCCAGATCAAGCGTTTTCATCAGTTCGCATACAGCACCCAGATAGCGGTACTCAAAAGCTACCACTTTGGACATAATCCAATGCTCATCCCGTGCAGAACCGAACAACGGTCCCTGATACAAATCTATTGCTTTTTTCAGAAACTCAACTTTTTCTTTATGATCAGCTGCTTTCATCGCAATACTCCACTTTTTATCAAACAGCTGAAAGTCTGTAAACACATTCAACCGGGGATTGATTTGATACCCCGTCGGAGTAGACTCAATCAGGCGGTGATCGGATAGCAATTCAAACGTCTGTCTGAATCGGTAGACCAGTCCCTTTATATTTTTAACCGTAGCTTCAATATCTTCACCCGGCCAGATTGCCGAAGCGATTTCCCGTGGGGAAGCTGTCATTTTCCCTTTCAAAAGCAGATACACCAGAAGCCTCGCTATCTTAGGCGATTTCAGTTCCTGCTCCGTCAGGACACCTTTTTCAGTTGTAATTTTGAGTTCCCCAAATAAACTGATATAAACATCGGTGGCATTTGTAATTCTCGGAGAAATGATGGTCAGTTTTCTCGTTTCCAGCAGGAAGTATTCGTTCAGTGAAGAAATAACAGCATAGTTCAGCATTCGCAGAAAACCGGTTTGATTCTTATATTTCTTTGCGTTTCGCAGAGTGAGAAAACCAGTCGGTCCTTTCCAAAAAGGAACCGCCATAACCGCATTGGCATCCAGCCTACGGTAAAGCATATATTCATCCGGCATTTCTTCTTTGATGGCTTCAACATCAGGGACAATGATTGGCTCATGATCTCTTAAGCATTGTATCCAGCGCCCGTATTTCTCTGATAGTTCAAATTCTTCAAACTTGGTCTGCGCCATTTCTCCAAATTCTGTGTCATACCACCAGATTGGCGTCCAGACGCCAATCTCCATATCCACATCAAGAATGCCGCACCAGTCTGCATCGTAAAACTCCGTTGCGACACGCATGATGAGCATGGCTGCTTTTCTGGGGTCAATGCAGGTGTTTAATTCCTTCTGCATATTATGTAGAGTACGCTCAATCTCTATTGCATATTGAACGTACTCACACCTGTCTCCGATATTATACATATCAAATCCGTTATTTCCACAGTTCCTGGTTTGTTCCATAACGAATCCCTCCTTATGCTGATTATAGAAAAAAAGCCGCAAAGCACCACTGACCCATTACGGATCATGACAGCTCTGCGGCTTGCTTAATCTGGTTTTTGGTTTTGGCTGTCATATCAGTTTGATACCGGCAGTCAAGACAACTTGCTATATGAAATGCAATCTGTATTCAGTTATTACTGATATACTCAACGGGCATTCACAGGAGTTGACCTGTTTGCACAGGTTAGCTGGTGTGTCTTGCTCAGAAGCAGTAATTCCAAGATGCCTTTGTTATTAAGGTGCATAGGTGACTTTTCGATTCTTGCGAATCACAGTCTTTGTTGTATGTATAATCTCCAACATCGCTTGCAGCTCTGCGGCATCACAGTCTGCCAGTTCCTCTGCAATTTTCTTGTCATAAACAGGCTTCACCTGTTCCAGACTATCACACAACAGTTCATCAACAGAAACAGACAATGTATTAGCAATCTTTACGATAGTCGGTAGAGCCACTTTGGTTTGTCCCGTTTCAATATGGCTCATATGAGAAGTAGTCAGTCCTGCACGAAAAGCAACCTCTGCCTGCTGCCAGCCCAATTTCAATCGAGCTGCTCTGATACGCTGCCCAATTTTGATATAATCCACTTCATTTACGTCCATCGCTCCGATCACCTCCCATCCGAGTCTGTGGTTTTTATTCTATGGGCTAATTGCCTAAATGTCGATTTTGTATAGAGCGATAATGCCTATACAGACAAATTCCGGCAGAATAAATTTAATTGTATGGTCACTGATTGTCTCAAAAAAAGGAAGCCCACGCACCGATATATCAGACCGGTTTGTGGACTTCCTTATTAACTGCTTCTCTTTCTATATCATATTTCCATCTAACTGATTGAATAAGTCTCCCTCGATACCAATTATTTCGTCGATTGAGATGTGTGTGCCGCTCCGCATAATGACGGTACGTTCATAATAGTCAATTTTTTTGATGATTCCTGTTTCCGTACAATATGCGCCGCCAGACTTTCTTTCATCCGGGACAAAATATGTAATGGAGATTACCGGAGTATCCGACAGCCTTTCCTGCACGATCTGAAGCCGATCATTAAGAGCTGATTTCTGATACTCATCCAACTCAATCCTATTCTCGGTAAGTCTGGCGGTCTCCTTTACAGCAGCATCGTATCCAGTCAGAGCCGCAAACGGTGAGAATTGAGCCGCACGATCAATCATCGTCATACGTGGCCTTGTGGGCGAAGTATGGTACGGCAGATTTATTATGTCATCGTATTTGTGTCTGTTGTTTGAATTGCTCATACCGCACCTCCTTATGCTTGGCAACTTCTTTTTTGATCTCAAAAAACTGAAATTTTCCTAATTGACATTATTCGATGAAAACTACCAGACATTAGTTTTTGCGTGTACGGCAAAGGCCGACAATTGATGTGATTGCTGCAAGCACACTAATAAAAACAGGCTTCAACACCGAGAGATAGTACCAAATTGGAATGAGAGCAGAAACATCACTGCCACCGATTACAGTTACACTTGTAGATGCTGACGCATCTCCTATATTTTTCATATGATATATTGAGCCGAAGAAAAGTAAATACCTAATCAGTGAAATCGCCGAAACAATTAAAACTACTGTGAACACAACTCTCCAAATTTTACGACGATGTTCATTCTGTTTAGAATACTGCTCGTTTAATACTTCCAATTTTGCCGCCAGAGTTTTGGTAAAATCTGGTTCCTCAGACACGGGGATTTCCTCTCCAAGTAAAACATTAACCGTGGTATCAAGAACTTCCGCAATTTGGACTACCATTCCGGCATCAGGAACCGATAAACCTTTCTCCCATTTTGAAACGGTCTGACGAACTACATTCAATTTGATTGCCAGTTCCTCTTGAGATAAGCCTTTAGCTTTTCTAAGTGCTTTGATATTTTTGTTTAGCATGATTATCCCTCCTTTGGATGTGATTATTCTATTGCTAAAGCCCGTTGCGTTCAAGCAACCGATGTTAACATCCACCCCAAAGGGGAATAGAGCTAAATAATGTTATTGCTATTTGTCAAATTCAAGTTTGTTTAACTGTTACGAATTTATCTATTATACTTCGTTGTTATAATACTTGGTTATCAATTCAGCAATGTCTTTTGCAACCTCACGAATTTCAAACAGTTCGTGTTCCCAAATGTAGATTGCCGATGCGTCTGTTTCTCCATTCGCAAGAACACGATAGCAGTAATAATCACCACAACCATTTGTTGCAAAGAAAACAAACCGATTTACCTTTTCTTCAAATTCTTCTGCTTCAAGGAATTCGGGAAAAATCTCTCTGTTGTTCTTTGCGTTGCTGATGATTTCTTCTGCTGAAAGCAGAAAATTGCGGTCTCCATTTGTTTCTCTCAATAAGGCTTTCAATTCTTCTGGAAATTTAAAACCTACATACTTTTCAGCATTGGTAATATTCTTTTCGGAACAAGGTTCTTGGAGCTTTGCCCAACTATGCCCCTCTATCAGTTTTTCTATCAATTCTCTATACACAATAACACCTCAACAAATTCAAGTTAGCTTACTTCTTCTTGTAGAGCCAAAAGAAAATACCACTAACCAGCAAAGGGAAAACAAATGCACCGATATTGACAGGTTTGATACCGCCAACAAAAGAAACTAATCCAATTATGGATACTACCAATGCAATGATTGCAATGGTTTTATAGGTTTTCTTATTCATAGTTTTCCCTCATTTCACACTCACAACGAATACACTTTCTCATTGTAATCTCCTCCCACAAATTCCGATTTTCATTACTGCTTTTGCATCATTTATTAGGTAATTCAAAGTCATCATCCGTACATTTCCGGATAATATGCTTTGTCTTTTCCATTGGCAGTGGTACTTCGTCCGCTGCAAAATATTCTTTCTTCACCACTTCAACTACAGCTTCATGGTTGTCTTTACCGGCAGGAACAATCACATAATCACCAACTTCGATTGAGTCGTCATCGGCTATGTAATAATAGCTCTTATATCCTTCATCAAAGGTCACACTGCAATAGATGATGTCGTTGCCACACCGACGCACCTTTCCGTAGACGGATGGGTTCATTATTTCGCCCCAGCCATAGAAGGTAATGAAATCAAACACCGACTCCATAAACTCAGCCCAATCATCCGGTAAACCTTTCTTATCGTAGGTGCCCCGGATTACTTTTTCTTCGCCCTTTTTGGTGACCACCTTGATGGTGTAGTCTTTGCTTTCAAGTGGATTTTCAACTACATCAGGTGGATTCCCTTCAATATGTTTAAACAGGGTGTCTATATCCAAATCATCGAGCAGGCTCTCAATACCGCCTTCTACTTTGTACCTGCGAGTGACAGCACAACCTGTGCCGATATTCTGGATGTGTTCAATGCTTTCGCTGTTTCTGTCTATAATCAAGGATTCTGTGTAATCCCAGACAGCATATTCCGTATGCTCCGAGATTGGTTCCTTCGGTTTTATCTTAGTGATGCGGTGATAGAACACTTCGATCCGATTCACAATGTCTGGCTTGTTGTTTCCATCAAAGACATACAAATCAGGCATATCCAGACTGTGACGGAGTAAGTCTGAAAGGTCAACATCTTGAACTACAAACTCAGAACACAAGGAACCACGAAATTTATAGGTCTTGCCCTCCGTATTCGTAAGTTCCATATTCCAGTCACCGATGTCTGTTGCAAATACCTCTGTATATTCGTTGCTGAAATATGCTGAAAATGCGGACATAATTCTTTCCGCAACAGCTTTATCAACTTTCAGATTTTGTGTTCTGGACTTTTCATAATGCCCATCACGGCGCTGTCCGAACACATACGCTGAAAACCACACCCGTCCTTCCGAATTGAGAGTAATGTGCTGCTCGACTTCATCATCCGGTTCCGGGCATGGACCATAGCCAAGGCGATTAGAAACAATACGAATTTTCTTCAACTCACCGGTGAATATAAAAGGATTCTCGCCGGAAACCACCGCCAGACGGCTCAGTGCCAAAATAAACCAGGAACGATTCTCGAACTCCAAAATGGAAGCGGCATCATACGCCCAATGGTTGAAGTATCGCCATTGTGAGTAGATTGCAGAGCCAAGCAAACCGATGTCTGTTATCTCGTCAATCACTCGATTCAATTCGTCGTATTTGCTCGCAGCATTCCCGTACTTCTCCGAAAATGCGTGACCGCAATCCATTTGAAACCCAAGCGATTCACAGTCATCAGCCATGTAATGATCGACAAGCTCTATGTAGTTGATTTTTTGATCTCTGAATTTATCAATCCATTTTGTGGCGAAATCATGGACTTGCTTCAAATATTCCATTGCAGTCACCTCCTGAAAACAATTAAAACTCCTCCCAAGTTCTGCCGTTTAGATCAGCGGCAATCTTTTCAGTATCAGGCATCGTTTTGTACCCAAACATATCCGCAAGGTTGAAGAACTTGCTTTTCTGAATGGGATTCTTGCTGCTTTTTCTAAAGTCAATCGGGTAGAACTTCTCGACCATAAAGTATCTGTGACTGATCGTGCGGAGGTTATAGCCGTAGTCCTCTGCACGGTGGATTGCTTCGTTGATACGGCAGATCTCATCCGGAGTTGGCGCTTCGCCGCTTTCTGACCAGTATGTCATCTTTCCCTCAACTTCAACCGCAATAATGGTCTTTTTCAGCTTGCCGACCGCACGGATGCTCTTATCTTTGTAGAGTCCAATATATCCATGCTCTGAAAACTTGCGGGATTCCTGATCGTAGAATAAATTCAAATCCATGTTGTCCTGGAACGTTGTTCCTGCCACAATTGCTCGCATCCATTTATGACCATCCGGTATCAACTTTTCATCAAAACAATATTTTTTGAAATCATCCAGCACAGAAATAATCTCCGTGTCTCTGTCATCAATAATATCTTCCATCGCCTCCACAAGCTGTTCAAAAGTCAAATTAACGTGCTTAATCGGGTGGATCAGACGCTCCATGTTTTCGCTGTTATACTTTTTCAGTTCAACAGTCATTTCATCAAATAACTGCTGCTTCATTTGTCTGGGGTCGATAGTCAGCAGAACCTTGATGTCCTCTGCGCCAAACTGCGCCAGATGATTTATAAGCTGCTGCTTATCGAACTGATTATAGAGTTTTGTCTCAACAACGATCTTAAAACTCTTTTGGCTGATTACAGCATCCGGAACACTTTCGTCACCGGCAACCTGCAAGTCAAATGTAATTTCAGGACTTTCATCCTCTCCGAGAATAAGGCTATTCAACATAGAGAAGAATTTATCCGCATTGTAATTATATAAACGGGAAAGCATCAACATGGTGTTGGATGTATCCACGTTCTCTTTTGAATGGTATCGCTGAAAGTAATGTATCTGCATAGTGCACCTCCTGAAAACTATCTGCCTTTCTCGATTTTCTGCTCACGAGCTGATTCAACCCATTTCGCAAACTCCCAATCCAAAGGCACCTCATCAATCACTTCCATCAGCCTTTCCTCATAATCAAGATAATCCTGATAATCCGATATTCTGCTCCATGCGCAGGACAGAGAAGGGATGCCATACTGCTTCTTCGCAATGTCGATGATGTAGTTGTCCAGCGGAATATGTAAAAAACGGTAAAACGGTTCTACAACATCAGGAACCAGCACATACAAGTATTTCAAAGTCATATTGACCCATTTCTGCGCTTGTCCAATATAAAACTCGATTCCTTCCGATTCATACATCGAAACAATTTCTTCGCAAATGGCGTGGTGCCATTTTGTAAAATCCTCAGCATCATTCACGGCAACAAGCTCAGGGATTCTTTCTTCCAAAAGCGCATCTACCGCTTTTCTCAACATATCCCCATTCTTGCCATTAAATCGAATCGTTCTGCACATATCCGTATATGCGCTCCTGCTGGCAGCTCCAAAGGGGTTATCCGTTACGCCAAAGTAGAGCATCTTCAAAAAGTCAAGAATCTTGCTATCGACAGAAACCATACTGGACGGAGTGGAACCTTCTTTTTTCGCAAGAATCCGTCTGCAAAACTCATCCATCTTATCTTTGCCATAGAAAGAGAAAGGATCGTCAACAGCATTTCCGTCCACATCATTCCAAGGGTCAAAAACTACGTTCCCTTTGTGATAAAAGAAAACACAGTCTTTCATCAGAAAGTATCCATTGCTGTGAGCAATCCAGTCGGCCTGTTCCCATGCGTATTGCTTTGCCTTTTCAATATCGTACATCGTATCCCTCTTTTCGCTATGCTTTGTGACCGCCAATCTGTGCATTGCGGTCTTTAGCGGTTGCACCTTCCTGAAGATTCATTCCCTTCAAAATGGCGTTCTTTCCAAATTTTTTCTTTATCGTCAATACTGCCTGTTGCATTTTCTTTTCACGCTCCAGCGTAGCATCTTCTTTCTCTTTTTCCTTCTCTAAAGCGGCATAATCAGTGAATAAGTCCAGCTGCTCCACTTTGTTTTCTTTCGGCACATCCGCTTCACAAATCACATGATTTGCGGATATGTTAAGTCTGCGTACCAAAAGAGATTTATCTACAATCCGGTCATATAGTTTCAAAACCGCATCTGTTACCAAGCGGGTAGAGGAAGTATATCTGCCGATCAATTGGTCCCCAGATAGCAAATCATCAATGGATACAGAGAAATATCTGGATATTTCCTTTAATGAATCTATGCTCGGGTATCCTCTTCCAGATTCCCATTTTGAAATAGCAGTTCTTGAAACAAATAATGCCTCGGCTAATTCTTCCTGTGTCAAACCTCGGCTTTTTCTTAATTCCTGAAATTTTTCATGAAATTCCAAAACCTGCACCTCCCATTCCAATCCTATTTTTCTTTTAATGCCAGCATAACTGCCGCTTTATAAATCAAAACCAATACGGCACTTAGCAATACACCGCCTACGATATCCGTGAACCAATGTACTCCGGAAATCAATCTCCCAATCACCATGAATGCCGAAAAAGCGATTGCCGCAATCGGTATGATTCGTTTCACCGCAATGTCAGACAGTCTACGCTGGATTTGCTCGATCAAAGCAGGCATTACACTCAATACCAATAAAGTAGTTGAGGACGGATAAGAAGCTTCCATTCTTCCTTCCATTAAAATCGGTCTGTAATTGATTGGGATAATTTCAAAAACCGCATATGCCAGGATCACGATGATAAAATATACACCCAAGATCATAATATCTGCGTCCACCTTGAAAAGACTTCTTCTTTTAATCAACTGCACCAGTCCAACACCTGCGAAAACCAGACATACTGCGACAGGCACCAGTCCCATCCAATCGGTAATCGTATAAATTGCCATGTTCACCCCTGTCAAATGGTGAAACCAGCAATTGAAGGTCGCAAATCCAATACTGGTTCCGTTTTGACCAAGAGGCTGCATATCCACCGTCTGAATCAAAACTGTCCATAATGCAAACATTGCAAGGAATATACTTCCAAGCAGTAAACACTTTTTTTCGTTTTTTTTCATCATTTTACGTCCTTTCTGTTTTGGATTGTCTTTCCGACACCTTCACCTTATCAAAAAGCGTAAAATAATGAAAGAAACTCGCTTTCACAGGCGTGATACGATTCGTATCATTCCCGCAAATGCTTGTTTTTCAATATATTCTTCTGATTTTCTATCTCTGAAAATTGCGATTTTATCGTGTTAATCATAGCACATCGAACCCCAAAAAGATAGTAGCCACTATGTAAAGGCAATCCGAAGATTGCCCCAAGGCTAATGCCTTTCTCTGGATTATACAGGTTCATTGTCCGCATCGTCGGTGATGAAGTCGGCATCATCGTCCTCCTCCTCGACATAGCCGTAATCCTCGTCATCATCAACGTAGTCAGCGTCAGGGTCGGGCTTTTCCGATTCCTTTTTCTTTTTGCTTTCCTGAAGCTTCTTGTAAGCAAAGAAACCACCGCCGCCTGCCAGAACGATCAAAGCCATAACCGCAGGAAGCACATTGGTTTTACTTTTTTCTACCGGTTCGGGTTCTACAACCTCTGTTTCATCTGTCGGCTCAGTTTCTTCCGGCTCAGGAGTGACCTCTGTGACGGATTCTGTGTATTTGGCCGCTTCTTCCTCGTCCATCAGCATAAGCAGATCGGCTTCATCAACCTGATTCAGAAAATGGACAGTTTCATCACCGTCATCGTCACGGTCGATAATGATATAGAAGTAGTTGCCGTTTTTTGTGACCACAGTGATAAACTGCTTTCCGGATTTTTCAGAAGAACCAACATCGTCCACCAATGTCAGATTGCCGTCTGGAGTCAGAGCAGCTCCGCTGGTGTCAACATTTGTGTTCTGCATGAACATACTCATAAGCATCATAAGCAGGGCTGTATCCATTTCACTGTTCTGCGATGCTTCCTCAATCAATTCCAGATAGTCACTGTGTACATAACCGTTTTTTTCCGGTACGGTGATCTGATACCAATCTCCATCAACACCGACTACCTTTACCTCCTCACCGGGAAGCAGCTGGTCGATAATCTCATAGTCCATGCCCGCACCGGTGCGAACATTCAAACGGGAACCGTTTGTTACCACCTTGCCGGTTCCCATACCGCTGTCCTCGGACTCATCGACATTGTAAGTCCAGTCCTCACCGTTAAAGGAGAACACAATCGTTCCGTCCTCGTCAACCGATACGGAATAAGGAATCTCCTCCGAAGCCTGTTCGCCAGTTTCCTCCGAAGCTGTCTCAGCCGCTTCCGTAGCCGAAGATGCCGTATCATTGGTATAGGCAAACGCCGTCACCGAAAAAACGCTCATACACATTACTGCCGCAAGAAGGGCGGCACTCAGTCTTTTAATTTTCATTCTGCATTTCCTCCTCATTGATTGCATTGATTGTTTCCGGCTTCGGAGTCATATCCGAAGCAAACATACGAAGCAGCTCGGAAAGCTGATCCGGGGTCAGGTTCGCTGCATGAACCATATCGTGGATTTCAGAGTTTTCCTCCTCACGGTATCTCCGTTCCAGGTCTTTTACTCTTGCGTCCCATTCAGCCCGTTTCCTGCGTGCTTTTTCCAGGTCTGCACCAATTCTGTCTAACTTGGCACCCAACTTAGATCACCTCCTTAATTTCTGATTCTGCCGAAGCAGTAAAAATGCTGTTGCCAATAGCTCGTTTCAATCGAAGCATAAGAAATCGGATTTCCACAATGGATCATCATTCCGTCACCCACATAAATACCAACGTGCGATGCGCCGGAGGTATCATAGGTGCCCTGGAAGAAGATAAGGTCTCCCGGCTTTGCTTCACTTTTAGGGATAATGTCGCACACACCCATCAGGCCGTTTGCCGTCAGTCTGCCAACATTCCATCCATTGCCGCAGTTATTGATAACCCAGGAAACAAAACCGGAGCAGTCAAAGGAAGTGGAGGGATTGCTGCCGCCCCACACATACGGGTATCCAAGATACTTTTCCGCTTCTCGGATCATGTTGGCAAATCTGGTGTCCGTCAGGGCTTCTCCCGGAATGTCGTAGTCGGTGTATTCGCCGGTGACTGCATAGATGTCGTCCCCGAAGATGTCCGGGCGGTTCCCGCTTGTCTGGAGGAGAATACGGTATCGCTCCATTTCATCCTCTGTCAGACCTGAGCTTCCGATTACACGGTTCAAGCCCTTGTTTACCAGCTTCACATTCAGGATATAATACTCATACTCAACCTCAACTTCGTACTCGTATTCCTCCGTCGTAGTCTCGCCGGTTTCCGGGTCTGTGGATGTCGAGGTGCCGGTACGGGTCTCTGTACGGGTTCGAATTTCCACTTCTTCTGTCAAAATCAGCTCATACTGCTGATCGAACAGCCACCGCAGAGTGCTTTGCACTTCCTCACGGGTGTAATCCTCAAACTTCACCGTCAGATACGCCGCCAACTCATAGGGATTGTGGTTGATCTCATCAAGGTCATAACGGTATTCATCATAACCGCTGTGAGTGCGCTCAATGTTGTTGATCTGATTTCTCAAGGCAGCTTCCAGAGCCTTGTAGTCATTGTCTGCCCCGATGATGTCCTCGTCCTCGGCAGTAAAGGAAGTCCCCAGAATCACCTGCGTCCCGCCCTGAAACATGGCAGCACAAGAGGAGAACATACTGGAGATAACCATAAAAAGCAGTCCCGCCACCAGAACAAGCAGAATGGCTTTGGAGTGCGTCGTACAAAACTCCGTCACCTTTTCCGTAACTGTCTTGGCTCCCTGGGCTGCTTTTTTCGTACCCTTGGCAGCTGTTGTTTTCGTAGTGCTGTTACCGGCTTTGGCAGCTGCGTATTCTTTCTTGATTGCCTGTTTCTGCCGCCAGCGGGAAAACGGGTTGGAACCGGCATCCGGATTGTCCTTCTTGAACTTCTCATAAAGGGCATATGATATAGACACGGCCTTCCTCGTCCAGCCAACCGTTCCGGGCTGAGAGGTTCATGCGGTCAAGCAGAATACCGTAAAGCAGCTTGGCATCGGTTGATACATTCCAGAAGCAATCCTCGGTGAATAGCACCTTTGGAACACGGTAGAATGTGAACATCTCCGCTTGCTGACCATAGAAATAATCATACGTCACTCATCCTCACCACCTCTTTCTGCGGGAAATACTCTTTTTTCAGAGGGGTTCTGCGGAAAGTCGTATCCTTCAGTTTGTACGGACATCTGACAAAAGAACAGAAACGGTATCTCCATCGTGGCTGATAATACTCGCAGTCTTTGCAGCATTTCGGCTTGTCACGGCGATTGCGTTCATACTCATACATATCAACGCACCCCCACTTCCTTCATAATCTTCCTGGTACACCAGCCGATGCAGGGATGATCCCGCCCATAAGGACAACCTTCACATTCCGACTTCGGCTTTGGGGATACGGAGATTAAGTAGTAACAATTTTCTTCGCCCAGACAGCAGCCCGTTTTATTGTTTTTCCAAAAATGACAGTAACGGCAGTCGTTTGGCTTGTCTGGGGAATAGACGATTTTACTCAAAAATCAAACCTCCAATCTTTCAGATTTACCCATGAATTTTGGGCATAAAAAAAGAGCGTCTATCCATCCCCGATACAGGGGCAAATAGACGCTCTATGTACATGGTAGTATTCAATTTTATTTCTTATAACGGCTTAGCACTCGGAACATCCGCCTTTTGAATTAGCAAGGTTTTTAGCACGTTTTTTCGCCTAATTAGCTGGAAGCGCATTTTCATTAGCAAAAACGGCCCTTTTTCTGCTAATGATTAGCAGAAATTTTTGTCTTATCACAGCAGTTCGATTTTTTAGGGCTTGTCAAAAATCAGAATTTGAAGTAAAATTTGAAAACATTATTTCGTCTCAGCAATCACACTGGAATTTGTTAAAAAAAGCCGAAAACCCTTGAAAACAAAGGCTTTCGGCGTTGTTAGCTGGCGTCCCAAAGAGGACTTGAACCTCCGACCCCACGCTTAGGAGGCGTGTGCTCTATCCAACTGAGCTATTGGGACGTATTTAATTTTTTTGTCAGCCTCCGTAATTATCGGACTCAGCTCCCAACTAAGGTTTTTCCAAGGTGAGCGTTGTAACGTAACCTTAGGAGTAGACCGTACATCTGTAAACCCATTACAAAATAGGGTAATATATTCTACTCTATATCAATGAATTTTTTGTTGGGATGTCAACGTATGTAAATGGATTCGAACCTTTTTTATTCTGTGTAAACAGATGTTTATTAGCTGGAAATTAGCTGAGCTAATGAAAAGTGGCCGCTCTATTGTACAACGCTCACCTTTCATTAGCTGGGAGGTGTACGTTTCCCTACGGATATTTGCTTGTATAGCATTCGTGAACCAGACCATACAGCCGTAGCTGGTGTGATGGCCAGCTTTGCAAGGTAGAGGTTAGTGCCGATGCCTGCCGTTGCGGTGATGCCGGTGTTGTACAGCACCTCCCGCACCATGGTCATGGCAAGTTCATGGGCGCTCATGTGATAATAAGGCAGATAGCCCGTCACATCAATGAAAACCTCGTCGATGGAGTAGGGGTAGATATCTGCAGGGGACACATATTTGAGGTAGGTCTTGTAGATTTGGGTGGACACATCCAGATACCGCTGCATCCGGGGCGGCGCAACAATGTAACTCAAGCCCAGTGCAGGGTCTGTGTTCAGGGCGTTGGCATCGAAAGAGGTGCTGGCAAAATGGTACTTGCCGTCCTCTCCCCGGACTGCCTTATTCTGCCGGATGGCAGTTTGCAACCGCTGGGCGTTGACCTCTTTCACCCGCTGAACGGCTTCAAACAGCCGCGCTCTGCCGGGTATCTTGTAAGCTTTTAAGGAGGGCGACACCGCAAGGCAGATGGTCTTTTCGGTGCGGGAGGCGTCTGCCACCACCAGATTGGTGGTCAGGGGGTCCAGATGGCGGTCTACGCACTCCACCGAGGCATAGAAACTTTTCAGGTCGATTGCCAGATAGGTGCGCTGCGCTGCCATGATTCAGCCCTCCTTTGTGTTATTTGGTTTCCACCTCCACGAACCATCTGCCGAACCGGGATGGAAATCGTGGGTCGGAACGCTCGAAAAACAGACACCGTTCCTGCCCCTTTACCATTATAATATAACAGTCGCCGGGCATATCGGCAATGGTATTTGCGGGGCGAAAGTCCCGCACCTGCTCGATGGGATACGTCCGACCATCGCCCCATGTGATCTGCCGGGGCTGCATATAACCAGTTGCGTCAAAATCAGAAGTCACCTTCACATAGACCTTTTCTGTTTTACGGCGGCAGTTCCGATTCATTTCTCACAGCTCCTATCACAACGATTCTCAAGATAACACAACTTTATATATTATTATAATCAAACAATGTAGAGATTTCAAGGTCGAAGATAAAACTTTTTGCTGTACCATAAGCAAAAAGGAAGATGATTTGTCCGGAAATTCAAAGTGAAAACATACGTTGCATGGATTGAATTTGGGAGACGTTGTAGTTTGCTGCAAAATTTGCAGCAAGTTGTGAAAAATATTGACAATTTGCTGCAAATATGTTACTATTAGAAAGAGGTGAATTGCGTTTGAATATCGGAAAAACTATCCACAATCGACGAAAGGAACTTGGCTTGTCGATGGAAAAATTGGCGTTCCGAATGGGACGCAAGGACAGTTATATTTCAAATTTGGAAAACGGAAAAGCCAAGTCCATTGGATTGGATGATTTACCAAAACTTGCGAAGGCGCTGGATTGGAACCTGCTCGAACTAATAATTGCAGCAGAAGGAGTTTCAGATTCCGATTTGAGGAACATGGGACTTGGCTTGTTTGACAAAACGGAAATGCTGACAGACATGGATGTCGTGTATGTCCAGCGTCTGATTGATGCCTGTACTGATAAGAAAGAACCTGATGGGGTGAATGTATGATTTTTCATTTGGGAGAATTATTCTGTGGGCCGGGTGGTCTTGCATGGGGCGCAACGAATGCCGATATTGGCGACCCTGATTGGAAGATCGTACATCAGTGGTCTAACGACTATGATGAGAACACCTGCAAAACTTACAGGCGAAATATTTGTCCTGATGAACCAGAAACTGTTTATCATGCAGATATTCGCAAGTTCGACTTGACGAATTTGGCGGACATTGATGCACTAGCTTTCGGTTTTCCTTGCAATGATTATAGCGTTGTCGGTGAACAGAAAGGTATGGATGGTGTATATGGGCCGCTGTATTCTTATGGCGTGAAAGTTCTGCATCTCTATCGTCCGAAGTGGTTCTTAGCCGAGAATGTTGGCGGGTTAAAGAACGCAAATGACGGTAAAGCATTCACTAAAATCCTCGACGAAATGCGAAAAGCTGGATATAAATTGTATCCGAACCTTTATAAGTTTGAAGATTATGGTATTCCGCAGGCACGACATCGAATCATCATTGTCGGTATTCGGGATGATATTGACGTTGAATATAAAGTTCCGTCTACAAAGCCGTATGCTGGCATTGATAATACCTGCAAAACCGCTATAGCAGTGCCTCCGATTCCTGTGGATGCTCCGAACAATGAAATCACTAAGCAGTCTGCCGCTGTTGTTGAACGGTTGAAGCACATCAAGCCCGGTCAGAATGCGTTTACTGCCGATCTTCCGCCAGAGCTTCAGCTTAATATCAAAGGTGCGAAAATCAGCCAGATTTATAAAAGACTTGACCCGACAAAGCCGGCATACACTGTGACAGGCAGTGGTGGTGGTGGAACTCATATCTACCATTGGTCTGAGAATCGTGCATTGACAAATCGTGAACGGGCGCGGCTTCAGACATTCCCGGATAATTATGTCTTTGAGGGAAGCAAGGAAAGCGTTCGCAAGCAAATTGGAATGGCGGTGCCTTGCAAGGGTGCAAAGATTATCTTTGAAGCTATTTTGAAGTCTTTTGCAGGAATTCCGTATGAGTCAATGCCTGCAAACATCAACGAATAAGCAGATAATATGATCACTGAGGACATTGCTAAGAAGATTCTTTTTCAACCTTTGCATGAAGGAGCGGATGAACTCTATCTGGCGACTTCATACGCAACCCATACAATGTTGTCGTGGTTTCTGACAAATCTGGAACTGCACTATCATCAGACGCTGCGGGTAGCTATGATTGTCGGGATGGTTCCATACAACCACCTAAGTGTGACAGTCCACGATGGTTTCTGCGCCCTTGTGAAACCACCATATCCACCGCAGATTGATAAAGTTGAATGTAGCTATCTGTATGATTCGCCTGCATTTCATGGAAATCTGTATATCTGGAAGAAGCACGGCGTCTTTTATAAAGCATTTATGGGGTCTGCTCCTTTTGTTCAGAGCGCATTTACCCGAAGCGACGTTCAGGAGAGCATGGTTGAGTGCGATGCACAAGAAGCGTGGACGCTGTACAGTACGCTGATAGGGCGAAGCGTATATTGTAATCATGCGGAAATCGAAGAATATGTCCAGCTTGTACCAAGCCACCCAGTCTTAGACATGGAACTCAACCTTGTTTCTAAACTGGACAATTATGAGAGTGTAACGCTAAGTCTTGTTACTAAAAACGGAAAACCCGGAAGCCGTTCGGGACTAAACTGGGGACAGCGGCCCCGGCGGGACCCAAATCAGGCTTATATTCCATTGCCAAGGCCGATAGCCCAAAGCGGTTTTTTTCCACCGAAGAACATTCACTTTACAGCGATAACAGATGATCGCAAACAGCTCACACTTCGTGTTGAACAACAAAATGATAAGGCGATAGCAACACCTGAGCGAAACAGCGATTTGGGCGAATATTTCAGAAATCGGCTAGGTTTAGCGAATGGAGTATTTGTGACAAGAAATGATCTGGATGCTTATGGAAGGACAGATGTCACCTTCTATAAGCTGGACGATGAAACATATTATATGGACTTTTCTGTGTGATAATCAGCATGGGCTAGTGCGTTTTTTGCGCATTGGCCCTTTTTTGATCTTTTGTGAGCCATGTTGCGATAGAATTACAACAGAAAAATGCACAAAACTCCGCCCCAAGAAATATGCATAATTCCGATTTATTTCGGAATCCAAAATAAGTCTTGATGTATCCCAGACAGCGTGCTATTCTGTAGACAGTGCTTATTTCATAATCCGAAATAAGCGAAGACAATGGGGTCTGAAAGGAATCACCAATATGAGAAAATCCAGCTTGCGGACTGTAAAAGAGAAGAACCGATGCCTGATTTTGCGGGCACTGCTCACCGAGGGCGGGCTCTCCCGGATCGAACTGGCAAAACAGACCGGGCTTTCTCCCAGCACCATCACGGCGCTGGTGGGAGAGCTGCTGGCAGAGGGCATCGTGCAGGAAAGCGGCCTGCGCGCCGCTACGGCAGGGCGCAGCCGTGCCGGACTGACCATCTGCCCGGACTACGGACGGGTCGTTGTGGTGGATATCGGCCGCAGCCATGCGGTTTTGTATCTCTACGACATGGCTTTGCAATGTGTGTTCCGCACGGTGCTGCCCGACCACGGCGGGGATGGAAACGAGTTGCTGACCTCGATCTCCGATGCGGTCTTTCAGGGCTTTTCCATGGAGGAGCTCCATGCAGGCAAGATGAAGAGCATCGGGCTGCTGTTTCAGGACGACACCGAGATCAGCGAGTTCCGCGTGATGTACTCCACCGGTTACACCGCAGCGACTATTTCTCTGCGGGAGGCGCTGTTTACCCAGTTCAAAGTGCCGATCGTGGAGGAATACAGCCGGGTCTATACGGTGAGCCGCGCACTGGCAGAGGCTGGCAAGTCGGTGGGCTCCAACTATGCGCACATCGACCTTGGCGACCGGGCCGTGGTGCAGATCGTGCAGAAGGAACAGCCAGTGTCGCTGCGCAGCGATGGACAGGCAGATATTACCGGTCTGCTGCTGCCCGGAGGCGGCTCTCTGCTAGAGCTGGCACAGAACTTTGAAGCTGCGTCGCCCGCTCAACAGGCGGCAACGCTGAAAAACACGCAAAGCCCGGTGAGCTGCTTTACGGTGCGGCTGAGCAATGTGGCGCGGATGCTCTGCTCGCTGTTCGTGATTGAAAAACTGTATCTTTCCGGCCCGGCGGCTGCAAGCCCGGCGTTCATGCGCGGGGTGGTGCAGAAGCTGAAAAGCCCGGAGGTGCGTCCGGTGGTGCTGAACCCGGACCCGGCTCATACGCCTGCCTTTATGGCAACGGATCTGCGTCAGAGCCTGCTGTGCAGCACGGACGCCTGAAAATGAAACTTGCCGTGGTTTACGGTGAGAATAAAGGGGGCTTGCCCCCGCAAAAAAAGGAGCAGAACTATGTTACAAGGCATTCTGATCGTTGTGGCATTCCTGGTCGTTGCAGCATTGATGATGACCAAGAAGATCCCTACTCTGCTGGCGCTTCCTTTGATGGCTGTCGTCATCTGCATCATCGCCGGTGTGCCGATGTTCGGCAAAAACGCGGACGGCGCAGAGATCGGCTGGCTGACCACCGTGTTTGAAGCCGGCACCGTCCGTATGGGCAGCGCTATCATGGCAACCATCTTTGGCGCATGGCTGGGTCAACTGATGAACAAGACCGGCGTCACCGAGAACATCATCAAAAAGAGCGCTGAGTTGGGCGGCGACCGTCCGCTGGTAGTCACCCTGATCATGGTTGTGGCCACCGCTGTCCTGTTCACCACCCTGAGCGGTCTGGGCTCCATCATCATGGTAGGCTCCATCGTGCTGCCCATCCTCATCTCTGTCGGCGTGCCCGCTGCAAGCGCAGCCTGCATCTTCCTGATGGCGTTCACCACCGGCCTTGCCTGCAATATTGCAAACTGGAAGAGCTTTGCAAGCATCTTCTCGCTGGACATCGCCGACATTCAGGGCTTTGAGATCTACCTGATGGCAGCAACTGCCATCGCCACCCTCATCATGGTCATCGTGGAGTTCAAGCGCAACGGCATCAAGTTTGCATTCTCCGCCCCCGTGGATAACGCAAAGCCTGCAAAGCAGCTCACCGGCGTGCGCGGCGGTCTGGCCATGATCACCCCGCTGATCCCCATCGTGCTGGTCGCCTTCCTGAAAGTGCCTGTCACTCCTGCATTTACCGTCGGCATCATCTGGTGCCTGATCTTCACCTCCCAGAGCTTCAGCAAGGCCATGAACCAGATGACCAAGACCTGCTACGACGGTATCACCGATGCAGGCCCCGCCGTCATTCTGATGGTCGGCATCGGCATCCTGTTCCTTGCTGTCACCAACGCAAGCGTCAAGGAAGTGCTGAACCCGCTGCTGCTGGCCATCGTGCCCACCAGCCGCGTGCCCTACATCATCTTCTTTGCCATTCTGGCACCTCTGGCGCTGTACCGCGGCCCCATGAACATGTTCGGCCTCGGCTCCGGCATCGCTGCGCTGATTATTGGTCTGGGCACCCTGAACCCGCTGGCTGTCATGGCTGCCTTTCTGGCGGCTGAGCGCATCCAGTGCGGCGGTGACCCCACCAACACCCAGAACGTCTGGACCGCAAACTTCTGCGAGGTGGACGTGAATACCTGCACCAAGAAGATGCTGCCGTATCTGTGGGCAGTGTCCATCGTCGGCGTCATTCTGGGCGCGGTGCTCTACTTCTGAGTCATTTTCTTCCCCCATAAGCCGTCTGCAGCGGGCTGTACGCAGCCCGCTGCATGGGCGGTCCGAGTATCCCGCGCGTTTGTCGTTCCATCTTCGCGAGATGCTGGGACCGCCCATTCTTATACCCGGATCTGTCCGGGCTCGAAAAGCAGCAGAGAAAAAGGAAAAACAGGAGGTTTTTGCTTTATGAAAGTCCGTATCGGAATTGATGTCGGCGGCACCTTCACCGACGCCGTTGCCATTGACAATGAGACCTTTGAGGTCGTTGGAAGCGTAAAGGTCCCCACCACCCATACCGCCGCCGAGGGCGTTGCCGCCGGCATCGTACAGGTGCTGCACAAGGTCATGGAGCAGTGCAAGATTAGGCCGGAAGATGTCATCTTCATCGCCCACGGCACCACGCAGGCCACCAACGCCCTGCTGGAGGGCGATGTGGCCTCCGTTGGCATCATCACGCTGGGCAGCGGCCTGCAGGGCGCAAAGAGCAAGGGCGATACCACCATGGGGGACATCGAGCTGTCCGAGGGCAAGTATCTGCGCAGCTTTAACGAATATGTGGACACCAATGCACCGGATCTGGACGGCAGCATCCGCGCGGCTATCCAAAAGCTGCAGGAGCAGGGGGCACAGACCTTTGTTGCCGCCGAGGCCTTCAGCGTGGATGACCCGAAGAACGAGAACCGGGTGGTGGAGATCTGCGGCGAAATGGGCCTGCCTGCCACGGCGACGAATGAAATTTCCAAGCTGTACGGTCTGAAGGTCCGCACCCGCACCGCAGTGATCAACGCCAGTATCATGCCCAAGATGCTGGAGGCCGCTACCATGACCGACCAGAGCATCAAGAATGCGGACATCAAGAGCCCGCTGATGGTCATGCGCTGCGATGGAGGCGTGATGACCGTGGATGAGGTACGCAGCCGTCCCATCCTGACCATCCTCTCCGGCCCCGCCGCAGGCGTTGCCGGTGCTCTGATGTACGAAAAGCTGACCGATGGCCTGTTCTTTGAGGTGGGCGGTACCTCTACCGATATCTCCTGCGTCAAGGACGGCAAGGTGATGATCAAATACGCCGAGGTGGGCGGTCACAAGACCTACCTGAACAGTCTGGACGTGCGCACCGTGGGCATCGGCGGCGGCAGCATGGTGGAGGTGAAGGACGGCAAGGCCTGTGATACCGGCCCCCGCAGCGCCCACATCGCCGGTCTGGATTATGAGGTGTTCACCGATGCCGACAAGATCCAGAACCCCCGTCTGGTGCCGGTGAGCCCCATGCCCGGCGACCCGGAGTACGCCAGCATCGAGTGCGACAACGGCGTCAGGGTCTGCCTGACCATGTCCGGTGCTGCCAACATTGCGGGCTATGTCAAACCCGGCGATTATGCCTATGGCAACGTGGAAGCTGCCCGCAAGGCGTGGAAGCCGCTGGCGGATAACATGGGCTGCACCGTGGAGGAAGCCGCCCGCAAGGTGCTGGGCTTTGCCGCCGCCAAAAACAGCAAGGTAGCTGCTCAGCTAATGAAGGACTACCACATGGACCCCCAGCATACCGTGTTCGTGGGCGGCGGCGGTGGTGCTGCCAGCGTGGTGCCGCATCTGGCCGAGACCATGCACCACAAGAGCCGTCTGGCAAAGAACGGCCCGGTCATTTCCACCATCGGCGTGGCACTGGCCATGGTGCGTGATATGGTGGAGCGCAGCGTCTCCAACCCCACCGACAGCGATATCATCAGCGTGCGCCGGGAAGCTGAGCAGAAGGCCATCCGGAACGGGGCCGCGCCCGGTTCTGTGGAAGTGACCGTGGAAGTGGACACCCAGCGCAACGTGATCCGCGCCATCGCCGTGGGCGCTACCGAGCTGCGCAGCAAGAACCGCAGCGCCGAAAAGCTGACCGAGGACAAGCTGCTGGAGCTGGCGGCAGAAAACCTGAGCATGGACCCCAAGGCCCTGCATATTGCAGCCAGAAGCGAGAATATGTATGCGGTGACGGCGGATAAGGTGGAGAAAAAGCTGTTCGGCCTGATGAAAAAGACCTCTCATCCGCTGCGCCTGATCGATGAAGAGGGGGTCATCCGCCTGCAGAAGGCCAACGCTACGGTGCGTCAGGCCGATGTCAGCAGCTGGCGTGATGCAGTCGCCTATATGCTGGAAGAGCTGACCGTCTACAACGACGGCGGCACCAACTACCCCAATGTGTACATCGTGCTGGGCAAGCGCATCATCGACCTGTCCGGCATGTCCAGCGAGGAGCAGATCTACAGCCTTGCCAATGTGGAACTGAACGGCTACGATGCCAAGACCCCGGTCATTGTGGCTGCGACTCTGCGCATTGATTCCTGACTGACCAAAGGAGGCTGCCATGTCGTCTTATGCACTGCCTTTTCCCGGTCGTGATCTGGCCGAAAAAGAGCTTTCCTACGACCCGTGCTACCCCCGCATCCCGGAGACAGACCGTGCTCGCATCGTGGATGCCGCGTGGGAAAAAGGCTGCGCCGCAGCAAGGGATGTCTTTGCGCAAAGCGGCGGCAGTGCAGACTTTTTTGCCATCTGCAAGGCAAACGGGCTGACGGTGGTGGAGCGGAACATCGACTTTGTTTCCGGCAACCAGCGCTATTTCAGCGACTATGTGGCGGGCAAAAACTGCGTCACCCTCTATCTCAGGTCGGTGGACCTGTGGGCACAGCAGAACAAAATGTCCCGCATGGAAGCGGAGAACCTGATCCTCAGCCATGAATATTATCATTTTCTGGAGTGGAACAAGCTGGGCATGACCAGTCGGGACTATCAGGTGCCCATGATCAGCATCGGCCCGCTCCGTCTGGGCAAGACCGGCATCCGTGCCCTTTCCGAGATCGGCGCGCACGGCTTTGCCCACACCTATCATCATTTGTTGGAGGCACAGCATGGAACGTATTGAATATCTGGGCAGGCAGCTGCCCCTTCTGGGCCGCTACGATACCGTTGTTGTGGGCGGCGGTGCTGCCGGTGCCGCAGCCGGCATCCGCTGCGCCATCGATGGGCAGAAGGTCCTGCTGGTGGAAAAGGGTGCGTTTCTGGGCGGCACGGCTTCCCGCGCACTGGTCTGTCCCATGATGCCCACCTATGTGGAGCATCTGGATGTGCTGCACCGGGTAGAGGAGACCCTGAACAGGCACGGCGTCACCACCCGTGACGGCATTACCACAATGATCTGGTTTGCACCGGATCAGCTCAGCGATGCCTTTGAGGAATTGTATGTCAGCAATGGCGGCAGGCTGCTGTATGATGCCACACTGGTGGATGCGGTGTGCGAGGACAAGCGTATCCGGTACATCGTGGTGATGACCGTGACCGGTCTGCAGGCCATTGCAGCCGGGAACTTTGTGGATGCTACCGGTGACGCCGTGCTCACCCGCATGGCTGGCGTGCCCACCAGCTCCGGCGATGAGAACGGGGACAATCAGGTCAGCAGTCTGCGGTTTATCATGGGCGGCATCGACGTGGAAGAATACCGCGAATATGTGCTGTCTCTGCACGACGAATTTTCCCCCCTCAAGACCGGTTATTTCTTCGAGTCTGCCATGGTGGCGGGCCGCAACTTCAAGCTGGAGCCCATCTTCCGCGAGGGCGTGGCCGAGGGACTGCTCACCGAGGAGGACCTGCGCTATTACCAGTGTTTCAGCCTGCCCAATAAGCCCGGTTGCATGGCCTTCAACTGCCCGCATCTCCCCAGCCTGAAGCAGAACACCGATGCACTGACCCGCTCTGTCGCCATTGCAGAGGGACATGAGAAGATCGATCGTCTGGTGCGTTTTCTGCAGGCAAAGATGCCGGGCTTTGCGCACAGCTATCTGCTGCAGACGGCGGACATGCTGGGCGTGCGCGAGAGTTGGCGGCTCAAGGGCAACTACCTGCTGACCGAGGAGGACTACACCCGGCAGGCGCGCTTCCCGGATGGTCTGGTCAGGGGTGACTGGTACATTGATGTGCACTCCAACAAAAAGGGACTGTTCCATCAGAACACCTACCAGCACGGCGATTACTACGAGATCCCTTACCGCAGCATGGTCACCGATGAGGCCGAGAATCTGATCGTGGCGGGCCGCTGCATTTCCACCACCTTCCTGATGCAGGCCAGCGTCCGCATCCTGCCCACGGTCATTGACATGGGCGATGTGGCGGGCAGCGCCTGCACGCTGGCGCACACCACCGGTCAGCCGCTGTGCAGACTGGATGGTAGCAAGCTGCGCCGTTTTGAATAAGAAAAGAGGGTGATTGTATGGAAAAGGAAAAGCTATTTGCCCAGATCAAGGGTGGGCTCATCGTGTCCTGTCAGGCGCTGGAGCACGAGCCCCTGTACACCAAGGAGGGCGGTATCATGCCCCTGATGGCGAAAGCCGCCGCCATGAGCGGGGCTGTGGGCATCCGTGCCAACACCGTGCGGGACATTACCCAGATCAAACAGGTGGTGGACCTGCCGGTCATCGGCATCATCAAAAAGGACTACCCCGGCACCCCCATGTACATCAC
>ERZ773136.1124-NODE-1124-length-27292-cov-4.086573_pt1 | contig 27292 bp, 23 predicted proteins | sample MGYA00580855_ERZ773136 | MGnify/ENA primary metagenome ERZ773136 (study PRJEB29015, sample SAMEA2737860) | human gut metagenome | biome: human gut; feature: human-associated habitat; material: faeces | place: China | collected 2012 ... | reverse complement strand
CGCTCGTCGATGTCGCCGACATAGCGGCTGTCAAGGGAATTGTTGCGGTTATCGCCGCAGACGAATACGCAGCCCTCCGACACGGTATGCGATTCCAGCTGACCGACTGCACGCGGATAGAAAGAGCGCTCCGGAATGCGTCCCGGCAGCTTGTTCCTGTTTTCCGGCTCGACATAGCCCGCAAACTGCGACAGGTCAGATCTTCCGTCAAACATGCGGATATTTCCACTTGTATCGTAAGCCGGATAGTTGACATACGGCTCTTCAAGGGCATGGACATTTCCGTCGGTATCGATAACCGAGATCTTCCAGTTTTCATAATCGACAATGACCGTTTCGCCTGCCGTTGCGATAATACGCTTGATGATCGGCCCTTGGAAGGTCGACTGCAGACTGCCGCCGACAAGTACCTGCGATTCGGTGTCGTGGATAACGACGATATCGCCGCGTGTAGGCGTATAGCCGATATTACTGATGATCAGCCGGTCGCCGTCGGCTAACGTCATATCCATGGAATGTCCGTCTACCGTAACAAAGCGGAAGAGAAAAGTAAAGATAAACACCACGGCAAACAGAGCCTGACAAAAGGTCTGCACCCAATCGAATATTTCAGCAGCCGCGCGGTTAGAGCCGGCCGGCTTTGCCGGTGTATTTTGGTTTTGACTCGTTTTGTCCATAACGAACCTCCCTTTAAAACAATTGACAGCGCGTGAACGCACTCAAAGTGCCTTTTAAAACGATAAAAAGAGACCCGATCAGGGTCTCTTTTTATGAACCCCGATTCTTGGGGTACAGCCACGCTATTTACGCGGCGGAGAATCGTTCTCCTCGCACGGAAAGCTTATTAGCCCTCGATGCGTTCCTTAACCTTAGCGCTCTTACCGACGCGGTCACGCAGATAGAAGAGCTTTGCGCGTCTGACCTTACCGGTACGGATAACGTCAACCTTGACCACATTCGGAGAATGGATCGGGAAGGTCTTTTCCACGCCGACGCCGTAGGAAATACGTCTTACGGTGAAGGTTTCGCCGATGCCGCCGTTACGCTTTGCGATAACGGTGCCTTCAAACATCTGGATTCTCTCTCTGTTTCCTTCTTTAATGCGGTTGTGAACACGGACGGTGTCACCGACGTTGAAAGAAGGGATTTCGTTTTTGAGCTGCTCGCTTGCAAAAGCCTCGATGATGTTGTTCATTTTGGTTTTCCTCCTTAATTCTTAGACATTCATACGCAGCGTGCAGAGGAATGCCCGTATCATTTGGCGCTATGTACCCATAACGCAACGGTTAAATTATAACACACAAAAACCTGTTTTGCAAGAGTTATTTTCGCATTTTTGTGAATTAAGTGTAAATTCAGCAGTTTATTCGTCCATTTTGATTTCGTTCTGCATCGCCACAACGGCTTCCACGCAGTATTTTCTGCGAAGCTTGGGCTTTTCGATCTTTCCGGTCGGGTTGCGCGGAATATCGTCGAAAATAATCTGCTTCGGGCGCTTATAACGCGCCATGCCCTTGCAGAATTCTTCGATTTCCTCCACCGTACAGGTCATGCCGTCCTTAATTTCGATAATAGCCGTAGCAATTTCGCCAAGCCGCTTATCCGGCGTACCGATAACGGCAACGTCCTTGACCTTATCGTAAGCGCGGATGAAGTTTTCGATCTCGACCGGATACAGGTTTTCGCCGCCGCTGATGATGACATCCTTTTTACGATCGACCAGATAGATAAAGCCGTCCTCATCCATTTCCGCCATATCGCCGGTGAGCAGCCAATCGCCGAATAAGCACTTTTTGGTAGCTTCCGGGTCTCTGTAGTAGCACTTCATGATCGAAACGCCCTTGACGGCAAGCTCGCCGACCTTGCCGCGTTCGACCGGATTATGGTTTTCATCCCATATTTGCGCCTCCCAGCCCTTGCCGGGAATGCCAATGGCACCGACCTTGTTCACGTTTTCAAGACCGAGGTGGATACAACCCGGACCGAGCGATTCGGTAAGGCCATAGTTGGTATCGTACTTGTGGTTCGGGAAATGCTCAAGCCAGCGCTTGATAAGGCTCGGCGGCACAGGCTGAGCGCCGATGTGCATAAGCCGCCAACAGCTAAGGTCGTAGTCGGCCATATTGACCGCGCCGCTGTCGATTGCGTCCAAAATATCTTGAGCCCACGGCACGAGTAACCAACAGATCGTCACGCGCTCCTCGGAAATGGTCTTTAATATCCATTCCGGCTTCACGCCACGCAAAAGCACCGCCTTGCCGCCGACAAGAAAGCTACCGAACCAGTGCATTTTCGCACCGGTATGATACAGCGGCGGAATGCAGAGGAACACGTCGTCCTTGGTCTGACCGTGGTTGTTGTTTTCGGTGTAGCAGGAGGCAAGCAAGGATCTATGGGTATGTAAGACTGCTTTCGGGAAACCGGTCGTACCGGACGAAAAATAGATAGCAGCGTCGTCTTCGGGATCGATCTGAATGCGGACGTTGGCCGTCGGCATATCGGCAATGATATCCTCGTAAAACTCCGCGTAATCCGGACACTCCTCCCTGCCGCCGGCAAAGATGAATTCCTTTACGCCGGTAAGCTTATCCTTGATCTCGTTGATACGGCTGATAAACGCCGGCCCGAAGATGAGTACATCCACTTCGGCAAGCTCCAAACAGTATTTTATTTCTTCCGCGCTGTAACGGAAATTCATCGGGCAGACCACAGCGCCCGTTTTGAGAATGCCGAAATAAATGGGCAGCCAGCCGATGCAGTTCATCATGAGGATAGCAACCTTTTTTCCTTTGGTCACGCCCTCGGAAAGAAAATGATGAGCAAGCTTGTTGGCCGTGCCTTCAAAGCCACGCCAGGTAAGTTCTCTGCGGTGGATCGGCTTGGGAAGCGCTTCGACAAGGTCATACTCTTTCCAAGCGCGGTCAATGCGCTCTTGAATTTCCGGATTGACCTCGACGAGGCTGACCTCATTCCCGTACAATTCGGCGTTTTTGGTTAAAATGTCTGTGATGATCATGGTTCTAACTCCCAAAATAAATTTTCGAACAATAGGCAAAAGAAAAACCCTGCGAAAACCGCAGGGCGAACAGTTTCTGTTAACGTCTGCGGACAACAACGAACGCGCCGGTCCGCAGAACGAATATCATTAATCGTGCTGCGAAATACGGCGCTGGCAATAGTAGTAATAATAAATTTCGTTGATTAAAATGCGAGACGTTTTCATCGGAATTTTCCTCAAACCGTTAAATTACGAATTTAGTTTAGTATACCATTCAATTATGAACAAATATTTATATAATCATAAATTTTCGGTTATTTTGTCTTTTTCTGCCGGAGCAGCCTTTAATAACGAAATTTCTGTCTCTGTCAAAGCGCGCCATTCGCCGCTTTCAAGTGTTTCGTCAAGCGAAAGACCGGCAAAACGGTCGCGCCGCAGATATAAGACCTCTTTTTCGCCGCAGGCATAGCATAGCCGCTTGACCTCATGGAATTTTCCTTCGGTCAACGTCACATAAGCGCCAAAAGCGTCGTTTTCGCATAACTCCAACCGCGCCGGCGCCGTATTTTTGCCGTCGATGACAATACCGCGCCGCATGGTTCCGATATCCTCCGGCACAAAAGGCTTGTCGGTGCGGACGAAATACGTCTTTTCGGCATGGCTCTTGGGCGAGAGCAGTTTATGCGCAAGTGCTCCGTCGTTGGTGACAAGTAACAGCCCGACGGTATCCTTATCCAGTCTGCCGACCGTCGAAATGCCTTTGTCGCGGTATTCCTTCGGAAACAGCGACAGCACCGTGCCGTCGCGTTTATCCTCATTGGCGCAGACAAGTCCGGCCGGTTTATTAAGCATAAAATAGAGATATTTTGCGTAGCTTACCGGCTCTGCGTCCACCGAGACCGTATCCTTTTCCGGATCGACCTTAGCGTCCGGAACACTTTTTTGCCCGTTGACGCTCACGCGCCCGGCGCGGATCATGCCCGACGCGTCCTTGCGGCTGACGATAAGCGTTTGCGCGATCCATTTATCAAGACGTACAAGCGCCAAAAAGTTCACCTGATTTCTTCCTTAATATTAAACGTTTCACCAAACCGGATCATGTTACGAAAATATGCGGTCCTTTGAGAAGCACCACAGCATGTGCGGCTATTCCCTCCATGCGTCCGGTAAAGCCGAGATGCTCTTCGGTGGTCGCTTTAATGTTGATAAAGCAATCGGGCAAGCCTAACGTCCGCACAATATTAGCGCGCATTTCCGGAATATACGGCGCAAGCTTGGGTGCTTGTGCGATAATGGTCATATCGGCGTTGGCAAGCACACAGCCGTCCTGTTTCAACATGTCTTTCACGCGCCGCAACAGCTCTAAACTGGAAATATCCTTGTAGGCGTCGTCGGTATCGGGAAAATGCTTTCCAATATCGCCGCGCGCCGCGGCACCAAGCATGGCATCCATGAGCGCGTGAAGAACGACATCCGCGTCGGAATGCCCCAAAAGTCCCGTTTCGTGCGGAATCTCCACACCGCCTAAAATGAGTTTTCGGCCGCTTACCAGCTTATGCACATCGTAGCCGTGCCCGATTCGGTAATCAAACATATCTGTCCCTCTCTTATTCTTTGATGCGAGCCGCAAGCAGCGCCTCCGCCATTTGGATATCCGCCGGATAAGTCACCTTGAAGTTGGCAAAGCCGGTCTCGGTGCATTTCACGCAAAAGCCAGCCTGCATGACAAGCGCGCCGTCGTCCACCGCCAAAGCCGCCTGCTCTTTCGGAACAGTCGCAAGAGCGGTATGAAAAATATCGGTGTCAAACGCCTGCGGCGTCTGGATCTGCCAAAGACCGCTGCGATCGACCTCCTCGGTGATCATGCAGTCGTTTCCGGCGTACTTGACGGCGTCGCGCACCTTGGTAGCCGCAACCGCCGCGCCATAGCGCACGCAGTCGAAAAAAACATCGTTTATCTGCTTTTCGGTGATGAGCGGACGCGCCGCGTCATGCACCGCCAAAAAAGGCGTGACCGCCGACTTGTCCGGGAACGCCGCCCGAAAGGCGCATATGACCGATTCGGCGCGTGTGGCGCCGCCCGAAACGACATGCCGCAGCTTGGTAACGCCGTATTTCTTCGCCATGGTTCCAATCTCTTCATGATGCTCCGCCGGAGCGCTGATAATGATCTGCTTCACAAAGCCGCTTTTTTCGAAGGCTTCGAGCGAATAGACAAGCATTGGCTTGCCGCAGAGCAGAGCAAGCGGCTTGTACATGCCGCCCATGCGCTGACCGCTTCCGGCCGCCGCAATAAGCACCGTGAAAAGCTCCTTCGGCTCGGAAAGCTCCGCATATTTGTTTTTCCAGATAACAGACATATCCTTCCTCATTTCCCGATCAAGATATTCTTGTTTTTTACTATCATATCACACTTACGGCTGCGACTTGTTACAAAATTGTTAACTATTGACCGGTCATCCTCATACTGCCGCTTTTTTCTACTTATATTGTTTCTGCAAAGCGGGAAAACCGCATTTTTATGGGATTTTTCGGGAATCCGACTTCTAAATTAACATTTGAAATATTTTTCATTTACAAAATATTCAAGAAATAACGTTCCCGTTCATATATAATCGTTGAATTGAGAGTAGTTTCAGTATAAAATAAAAAATGCTATTGTGAAAAAGTCTGTCTGACTTACGAAGGTATCGCAAGATTCCGTCTGCTTTTTCGCTTTCGCTTATTTTCCGGTTTTCAATTTTCAATTATAAGGAAGGTTTTAATATTCTGAGAGAAACTCCAAAAAAACCCCTCTTCCGGTTGGACGCAACACAGATCATTGTACTCGGCTTTTTGGGTGTGGTGCTTGCCGGCACGGCTCTTCTCATGCTGCCGATATCCACTGTGAACCGCGAAGTTACGCCGTTTATCGACGCACTGTTTACCTCCACAAGCGCAGCCTGCGTGACGGGTCTTACCGTCGCCGAGACCGGAACCTATTGGTCGGTTTTCGGCAAATGCGTCATTTTGCTGCTCATCCAGATCGGCGGACTCGGCTTCATGTCCATCGCGCTTTTATTTTCACTTGTGGCGCGCCGCCGCATTACGCCGCGCGAACGCATGGTATTTGCCCAAAGCCAAAACCTATCTGACTTATCGGGTATCGTAAAATTTGCAAAATTCATCTTTTACTGCACCTTTTCGGTGGAGGGCGTCGGCGCACTGTTACTTGCGGTACGCTTCATTCCTCAATACGGTGTGTCGGACGGAATCGCCAAAAGCATTTTCCATTCGGTGAGCGCTTTCTGCAACGCCGGTTTTGACATCATCGGACACTGCGACAGCCTTTCCGGCTATGCTGCCGACCCATATCTGTCAGTACTTATCAGTCTGCTTGTCATTGTCGGCGGACTCGGTTTTTACGTCTGGCGCGATCTGTTTCTGTATTTCCGCAAAAAGCAGCGCCTGTCGCCGTACTCGAAATTAGTTCTGTTCGCGACGGCCGGGCTTCTTGTCTCCGGCACGCTGCTCTTATTCGCCTTTGAAAACGAAAACCCGGCGTTTGACGCCTTTTCGCGCCCCAAGCTGTTTTTGACCTCGTTCTTCCAGTCGGCGGTCACACGCACGGCCGGTTTTTACACCATTCCGCTCTCCGAGCTTAGCTCGACCTCAAAGGCCGTCTCCATGGTGCTCATGTTCATCGGCGGTGCAAGCGGTTCGACAGCCGGCGGTATCAAGGTCGGTACATTTGCCGTCATTATGATCGCCATGGCAGCCACCATCCGCGGCAAAAACAGCTTTGTGGTCTTTGGACGGCGCATTTCCTTAAACAACGTTTTGCGCGCGATGGGTATTTTAGCTGTCGGTATCGCGATCGTTTCGATAAGCACCTTGCTCATCTGCCTTGCCGAGCCGCAGCTCTTGTTTGCGGACGTGTTATACGAGGTAATATCTGCCTTTGCGACAGTCGGGCAGACGCTCGGCATAACGCCGTATTTGACCGTTTTTTCCAAGGGAATCATCATTCTTTTGATGTTTTTCGGCCGGGTCGGCATTATCACGGTGACCTACGCTATCATGTTCAACCAGGCGCGAAGCGAAAATTTAGTCACCTATCCCGAAACAAACGTGCTGCTTGGGTAACGGGCAATTGAAAATTGCTTTTTGTCCGTACCCGTTTATTTTGAAAGGATTTTACTATGAAAAGTATTGCTGTCATCGGGCTTGACCGTTTCGGCTACACATTAGCCGTCACGCTCTCTCAGCTCGGACATCAGGTTTTATGCATTGATGAAAACGAAAAGGCCATTCAGTCGGTGGCCGACCAAGTGACCAACGCCGTCTGCGCCAACACCACAAATGAAGCCGCCTTGCGTGCAGCCGGTATCAAGAGCTTCGATTCGGCGGTCATCTGCATTTCCGACAGCATGGAACGCAGCCTTCTTACCGTGCTTGCCGTCAAGGACGCCGGTATCAACGCCGTCACCGTGCGCGCCATGAGCGACGACCACAAAAAAATTCTCGAAAAGCTCGGTTTTGTCGATATCATCTACCCCGAATACGACATGGCCACCAAGCTCGCCTACCGTATCAACAAATCCAAGATCCGCGAATATCTTGAATTTTCCAACGATTATTCCATCATCGAGATTGCCGTTCCCGAAAAATGGGTCGGCAAGACGCTGCGCAGCCTTGACGTGCGCAACACCTACGGAATCAACGTCATCGCCATTTCGCATCCGAGCAGCCATTCGGTGGACATTTCCATAAATCCGAACAATCCGCTGTCCAAGGACGACGCGCTCGTGCTTTTGGGTACGGATGAGATCATCATGAAATTCGCCAAAAAGGTCGAATAAAATGGAAAACACAATGCTTTTGACCTCGCGCAAAAACCCGACGGTACTCGAAGCGGCTTCGCTTTCGACTGATAAGAAAGCGCGCGACAAGACCGGTCTTTTTGCCGTGGAAGGAAAAAAACTGCTTGCCGAAGCGTTTGACGCGGGACTTGCCGTCGAATCGGTCTTTTTCACCGAAAAAGCCGAAAAATCGTATGCCGATCTGCTAAAAAAGGCCGGCGGTGCAAAGCTTTACGCCGTCACCGACGAAGTCTTTGCCCGACTTTCGACCGAGTCCGCACCGCAAGGGATTTACGCCTGTGTGCGCAAGCCACAACCTGTGCAGCTCTCCGAGGCCGCGCTTGCCCAAGGCGGTTTTGTTCTGTTAGACAGCTTACAGAATCCGGCCAATATGGGCGCTGTCTTTCGCAGTGCGTTTGCATTAGGCTTTGATAAGATTCTCCTGTCGGACGACAGCGCCGACGCCTATTCGCCCAAGACCGTGCGCGCCGCCATGGGCAGCCTGTTTCGGCTGAACCTATACCGCGAAAGCAACCTTGCCGGTACGATAAAGTCGTTGCAAAAAGCCGGAAACCGCGTATTCTGCACCCAGCTTTCGGACAAAAGTTTGCAGCTCGGAACCGTGAAATTTCTTCCGACCGACAGCTTTGTCATCGGCAACGAGGGACACGGCGCGTCGGACGCGGTAAAAGAAGTCTGCTCCCACAGTCTTTATATTCCCATGGCGCCCGGTGCGGAAAGCTTAAACGCGGCTGCGGCCGCTTCAATTCTGTTATGGGAAGCCGGACGCTGTAAAACCGTTATTTAACAGTTTTATTTATAAAAATCTTCACGAAAGGCGGAAAAAGACATGGACACCTCGCTTCTTTACTACATTTGGTTAAGCACCAAACTCTATCCCGGCTCTGTCTCCGCCAAACTTCTTCTCGAAACCTTATCCATTGACGAAATATACCGTTCCGACCGCGACGAATATACGTCTCTCGGTATCGGGCACGGCGACGCCGAACGCCTTTGCGACAAGGATCTGACAGACGCCAAGCGCTATCTTGAATACTGCGAAAAAGAACATATCGGCCTTTTGACCTACGACAATCCCTATTATCCGGGTCGCTTAAAGGCGATAAACGATCCGCCGCCGCTCTTTTACTATCGCGGTCGGGTGGAGCTGTTAGACGACTATCCGTGCTTTGCCATGGTCGGCACACGCTCTTGCTCGGAGCATGGCTTTCGAACGGCATACCGTATCTCTTACACGGCAGCCGCCTGCGGCGGTGTTGTTATAAACGGCCTTGCGCTCGGCTCGGACACAGCGTGCATGAAAGGCGCGCTCGATGCCGGAGGTTATGCCGTGGGACTTCTCGGCTGCGGCATCGACCGCATTTATCCGTCGCAGAACAAGGAGCTGTTTTACCGGCTTTCGCGGCAAGGACTCATTTTATCGGAGTTTTCGCCGTTCACCCGTCCCGAAGGACGCAATTTCCCGGTGCGCAACCGCATTATCAGCGGTCTTTCAGTGGCAGCCGTCATTTTCGAAGCAAACGCCGGAAGCGGCGCGCTCATCACTGCATCTCATGCGCTAAGTCAAGGACGCCGCATTTTTGCCGTGCCGGGCGATGTCGGCGACAAGCTGTATGACGGACCTTTGGGACTTCTCAAGGACGGGGCGCAGATGGTAACCGAAGCCGCAGACTTTTTAACGGAATATTCTCTCATGTTTCCGCACAGGATAAAGGTAAACGACAAGGTTCAGATTCCTCAAGCCGCCGAGAACGCGGCGGTCGCGGAAGCCTTTTCGGTGCTTGAGAATAACGCCGCGCATTCAGGCGAACGGCATTTGCCGAGGCCTCGCCGCGTAAAGGATCCGGACAGCGCAAAGAAAGCGCGTTCCAAGCCTATGGCAGAAAAAACGCTGTCCGAAGAAGTAAAATCATCCGCACCGACAGCAGAAAGACCGCCGGAAACCAAGTCGTCCCGCGCAGAAGCTTTTCCGCCTGTGCCGAACATGGAGCTTTCCGCCGAAGAAAAACGTTTGCTTTCGTTTTTCGACAATGCGGAGGTCTTGACGGTGGATGAAATTGCCGCCAAAGGCATGAAAACGGACGACATTCTCTCGTCGCTTACGCTTTTGGAGGTCTTTGGCTATGTCCGAAGCCTGCCGGGCGGCCGGTACGAAAAACAATAACAATTTTAGGAAAACCGCTTCGGCTTTCCGATACAAATACAGGAGGATATTGTGGCAAATAAACTCGTTATACTGGAATCTCCCAATAAGATAAAAGCCGTCAAGGGCTATCTCGGAAAAAACTATAAGGTCATCGCTTCGGTCGGTCACGTAAGAGACCTTCCCAAAAGCACGCTCGGTATTGACATCGAACACGATTTTACGCCCAAATACATCAACATCCGCGGCAAGGGCGACATCATCCGGGACTTAAAAAAGGAAGCCAAGGCCGCCGACACCGTTTACCTTGCAACCGACCCGGATCGCGAGGGAGAAGCCATTTCATGGCATCTTATGCAGGTATTGGGACTTGACAGCACCAAGGCCAAGCGCATTCGTTTCAACGAAGTGACCGAAAGCGCCGTCAAGGCCGCCGTCAAGAATCCCGGCCAGCTCGACATGAACCTTGTGGACGCCCAACAGACACGCCGCATTCTCGACCGTATCGTCGGCTATCAGCTCAGTCCGATCCTCTGGAAGAAGATCAAGAGCGGTCTTTCGGCCGGACGCGTCCAATCGGTGGCTACGCGCCTTATCGTTGACCGCGAAAACGAGATCCGCGCATTCAAGGCCGAAGAATACTGGACCATAGACGCTCAGCTAAAGACCGCCGCCGGAAAGAGCTTCAAGGCTACCTATCTCACCGGCGCGCGCAACAAATTTGAGCTCTCCGACAAGCAAAAGGCTGACGCGGTATTGGAAAAGATCTCCGGCAAGCCGTTTACCGTCAAGGAGCTTAAAAAATCGATCCGCTTCAAGAATCCCGCGCCGCCTTTCATCACCTCCACGCTCCAGCAGGAGGCATACAAGCGTCTCGGCTTCTCGTCCGCCAAGACCATGAAGACCGCGCAAGAGCTGTATGAAGGTATTTCGCTCGGTCCGGACGGCACGCACGGTATCATCACCTACATGCGTACCGACTCGCTGCACATTTCGCAGATTGCTGCCGACAGCGCCGAAGCCTATATCCGAAAGACGTATGGCGCCGACTATTATCCTGAAAAACGCCGCTTTTACAAGTCGCGCAACGGCGCGCAGGACGCGCATGAAGCCATCCGTCCCTCATATATGAATCATGCGCCCAAGGATATCAAGGAATATCTCACCAACGACCAGTATAAACTGTATAAACTTATCTGGGACAGATTCCTTGCCAGCCAAATGGCCTCAGCCGTCCTCGATACCGTCACCATCGACACCGAATGCAATGGCGTTCCTTTCCGTTCCTCCGGCTATACCATCCGCTTTATGGGTTATATGGCATTATACGACTACAAACCGGACGACAAGAACGAAGAGGACAGCGACGGCGAAAAGAACAACCTTCTCCCGACCGTCGAAAAGGGCGATCTGCTCGACTGCACCGATATTTCTCCTTTGCAGCACTTCACCCAGCCTCCGGCGCGCTATTCTGAAGGTACGCTCGTCAAAGCGCTCGAAGAACGCGGTCTCGGCCGTCCGAGTACGTTTGCTTCGACAGTCACCACCATCATTCAGCGCGGCTATGTCGAACGCGAAGCCAAGACGCTTGTTCCCACGCCGCTCGGTGAGCTTACCACCAAGCTCATGTGCGACAACTTTGCCGAGATCGTCGATTACGGCTTTACCGCCAACATGGAGGAATCCCTCGACGAAGTGGAAAACGGCGAAAAGAAGATGCTTGACGTGCTTCGTCCGTTCTACGCCGATTTTGAAAAGGAGATCGACGACGCGTTAAAGAATATTGACCGCGAGAACTACAAGCTTCCGGTCGTGGAGACCGACATCGTCTGCGAAAAATGCGGCAGCCGCATGGTTGTCAAAAGCGGACGCTTCGGCAAGTTCGCCGCCTGCCCGAATTATCCCGAATGCCGCAATACCAAGGCGCTCGATAAAGACGGCAATCCCATCACCAAAGAGGTCAAGGAGGCAAGCGTCACGCCTGCGCCCGACGACATCAAATGCGATATCTGCGGCGGGCCTATGGTCATCCGAAACGGCCGGTACGGCAAGTTCTACGCCTGCGCCTCCTATCCGAAGTGCAACGGCACCAAGCCCATCACCAAGGAGATCGACGCTCCCTGCCCGCTTTGCGGCTCAAAGGTCGTCATGCGCAACGGACGCCGGAAAACCGTGTTTTACAGCTGTTCCACCTACCCGAAATGCAAGTTCACCTCCAACGATATGCCGACCGATAAAAAATGCCCGGTCTGCGGCGGTGTGCTCTTGCAGAAGCATGGCAAGGAGGACGTTTACGTCTGCTACAACAAGGACTGTTCCTACAACGCAAAACCGAAAAAGACTAAAACTACCAAATGAGCCAATGGCTGAAGGGGCATAGATATGAACATCATTATTGACTGTATGAGCGGCGACAACGCGCCGGAGGAGATCGTCAAAGGGGCGCTCGACGGTGCGGCCAAATACGGCGTAACGCCGGTCTTGGTCGGTGAAGAAGCCGCTATCCGCGCGGTCGCCCAAAAGAATAAACTGAGCCTTGAGGGCGCGCGCATTGTAAACGCTGCCGGTCCTCATATCACCATGGAGGACGCGCCGGGCGACGTGATGTCCGCCGAAAAGGCGCAAAGCTCGATGGCGGTCGCGCTCGACCTTTTAAAAGGCGGCGAGGGCGACGCGCTCGTCAGCGCCGGAAATACAGGCGCTCTGCTCACCGGCTCGACCTTAAAGATCCGCCGTATCAAGGGTGTGCGCCGGGCAGCTTTGGGCGCAATCATTCCGCTCGGCTCGCCGACCATGCTCGCCGACGCCGGCGCTCAAACCGACTGCACGCCGGAAAACTTAGTGTTATTCGCCGTCATGGGCAGTCTGTTTATGGAAAAGGTCATGGGAATCGAACGCCCGAAAGTGGCGCTCATCAACAACGGCGCTGAGGAACACAAGGGTACACCCTTGCAGAGCGCCGCTTATCAGCTGCTGAAGGCAGACAAGAGCTTAAACTTTGTCGGCAACATCGAGGGCCGCGAAATTCCCGAGGGAAATGCGGACGTTTTGGTTGCCGACGGCTTCACCGGCAACATCGTACTTAAAATGTGCGAGGGACTCGGCATTTTCGTAAAATCCACCCTCAAAAAGCTGTTTTATCACAACACGCTTTCCAAGATCGGCGCGGTGTTCGTAAAGGGCAGCCTTGACAAACTAAAGAAGGATATGGACTATTCCGAATACGGCGGAGCGCCCTTTTTGGGCATTGCAAAGCCTGTCATCAAGGCGCATGGTTCCTCCAACGCCAAAAGCATTTCGTACTGTGTATTGCAGGCCAAAAACTATGCGACAAGCGGCATGATCGACGAAATCGCCCGCTTTGCCGCCGAACAGGCTGCGGCAAGCACAAACAAGGAGTAAGTATCGTGCAGGATAAGATAAAGGAACTCGAAAAGCGCATCGGCTACACCTTTTCGGATAAGAACCTTGCCGCCACGGCGCTCACCCATTCGTCCTTTTCCAACGAGAACAAGGCGCACGGAATCGATATCCGCTGCAACGAACGTTTGGAATTTTTGGGCGATTCGGTCTTGTCGTTAATTGCAAGCGTGCATTTGTTCAAGGAGAACCACGACCTATTTGAGGGCGATCTGACCAAGATCCGTGCAGGCGTGGTCTGCGAAAACGCGCTGTACGACTACGCAAAGGAGATCGGGCTCGGCGAGCTTCTAATGCTCGGCAAGGGCGAGGAAAACACCGGCGGCAGAAACCGCAAATCTATTCTTTCCGACGCGTTTGAAGCAGTTATTGCAGCCGTATATCTCGACGGCGGCTTTGAAAAGGCGCAAAGCTTTGTGCTGCCGTTTGTAACAGTCGCCGCCGCAAAGCTCATGCAGAGCGGCTCGACCGAGGACTACAAAACGCTGCTGCAAAAATTCATCCAACACAACCGCGGCGACATTCTCGAATATACCGTAACAAACGAATCCGGCCCGTCGCACAACCGCACGTTTGAGGTCAAGGTCTCGTTAAACAACAACGTCATCGGTGGCGGCTTCGGCTATTCCAAGCGCGAAGCCGAGCAAATGGCCGCCAAGGAAGCGCTTCGCCTGTTCGGCGAGGTCAAGGACTAATAATGAAAAAGCACGCCAATATTCCGGTCTTTATTCCGCATGAGGGCTGTCCGAACGCCTGTGTTTTCTGCAATCAATGCGCGATCACGGGCGAGCACGAAAAGGCGGATCGCGACATCCGCCCGGAAATCGACGCGGCACTCAAAAGTGTGTCTTTGCCGGCTTCGGACGTTCAGATCGCCTTTTTCGGCGGCAGTTTTACCGGAATCGACCGATCCCTCATGGTTCGTCTGCTTGACGACGCGTATGCGTATGTGCGCGCCGGAAAAGTCGATTCTATCCGGCTTTCCACCCGGCCGGACTACATTTCGGCGGAAATTCTCGATATTCTCAAATCTCACGGCGTGAAAAGCGTCGAGCTCGGCATTCAGAGCATGGACGAAAAGGTGCTTGCGCTTGCAAAGCGCGGCCATACGGTCTCGGACAGCACACGTGCCTGCGCCCTTATCAAGGCTTACGGCTTTGAGCTTGTGGGGCAAATGATGTTGGGATTACCCGGCTCGACCGGGAAAAGCGAAGCGGCCACGGCAAAAGCGCTTGCCGCCCTGCACTGCGACGCGGCGCGTATCTATCCGACCGTGGTATTTGAGAACACCGAGCTATGCCGGATGACAAAGGACGGCGCGTATCTGCCGCTCACGGTCGAAGAGGCCGTAACGCGCGGCGCGGCGGTACTCGAAGCACTGATAGAGGGCGGCGTAAAGCCCATTCGCATCGGGCTTCAGGCAACCGAGGCATTGAGCGTTGGAAGCGAGGTCTATGCCGGAGCCAATCACAGCGCACTCGGCGAAAAGATCGAGGGCGAATACTACCGGCGTCTGCTACGGAAAGAAACGGAAAAGCTGTGCACAAGCCGTGCGGACAAGCCGGAAACGCTCACGGTGCTATGCGCGCCCGGCGAAGAATCCAAGGTATCCGGGCAAAATAAAACCAACCGGCTATGGCTTGCCGAAACGCTTTTCGGCACACAAGAGATCCACCGCATAAAAATTCGGCCGCAGAGCGGCATTCTGCCGTATACGGTCGTTATAAGGCCATTTTGACGGCACAACATAAAGGACGGTAAAAATTTGTATTTAAAAGCACTGGAACTCCGGGGATTCAAATCGTTTCCCGACAAGACGCGCTTAGAATTCGAAAAGGGCGTGACCGCCGTTGTCGGCCCGAACGGCAGCGGAAAATCGAATATTTCCGACGCGGTACGGTGGGTTCTCGGCGAAATGTCGCCCAAAAGCCTTCGCGGCTCGAAAATGGAGGACGTTATTTTCGCCGGTACCGCCAAACGCTCCCAAACCGGCTTCTGTGAGGTATCCATCATCATCGATAATTCCGCGTCCGAGCTGCCAAATGACGCCGCTGAGGTCAAGGTCACCCGTAAATTCTTCCGTTCGGGCGACAGTGAATACCGTATCAACGACAAGCCAAGCCGCTTGAAGGATATTTACGAGTTATTCTTGAACACCGGTATCGGCCGCGAAGGCTATTCGGTCATCGGACAGGGCAAAATCGCCGAGGTGCTCTCCCAAAAGAGCGACGAGCGCCGCCATATTTTCGAGGAAGCCGCCGGCATTTCCAAATACCGTTACCGCAAGAACGACGCTCAAAAGAAATTGGCCGAGACCGATACCAACCTCATTCGCTTGACCGATATCGCGTCCGAGATAAGTACGCGCTTAGGCCCGCTCGAAAAAGACGCAGAAAACGCAAAAAAGTATCTGGTGCTTGCCGAGCAAAAGAAAAATTTAGAGGTCGCTCTGTGGCTCGAACGGCTGTTAAAGGCTGATTCGGCAGCAAAACGCCTTGAAAGCGAACACGCCGAAGCCGAGAAAAGCTACGCCGAAAAAGAGCGCGAGCTTGAGCTTTCCGAAGCCGCTCTTGACGGTATCTTCAACAAAAAGCAATTTGTCACCAACAAGGCGGAAAACACACGGCGTGAGATCTCCGAATTAGAGGAGGAAAAGAACCGCCTTGAAAAGCTGCGTTCCATTTCGGAAAACGACGTTTCCCACTTGAACGAACGCAAAAACGAGGTGGCCGCCGGCATTCGTCTTGCCGAAACCGAAACAGCTAAGGGAATCGAAGCCGACTTTGCTGCGGCTGTGTCAAAAAAAGAGGAAAAAAGCACTGCGCTTGCTTCCCATGCCGCCGCCATCGATTCTCTGCGCGCCCACGTTGCAGACGAAGAAAAAAGGCGCGATGAGATCGACGCGTCGCTCGAAAAGGCTGACGCAGATATCCGCGCGTTATCCGAAAAGGTCACCGACTTAAAAATTCGCGAAGCCGCCGAAATGAACTCGGAAAAATCCGAGACCGAGCGCAAAAACTTTTTACAGGCGGAAATCACCAAGCAAACCGAAGAGCTTGAACAGACCTATAAATTCCATGAAGCCGCCGAAGCGAGAAAAAAGGAATTCGAAGCCGAGAAAAAGCAACTGGACGACGACATCGCCGCCGAAAAAAGCACGCTCGACGAGCTTCGCACCAAAAAAGAAACCTATCAGCGCCAGAAAAACGAATATGCCGCCGCCTATGCCGCCGACACACACCGCCGCGAAACGCTTGTCAAAATGGACGCGCTGCTCGAAGGATATCCCGGAAGCGTCAAGGCAGTCATGAACGCCCGCGAGCTTTCCGGCATCTGCGGCCCGGTCTCTCGGCTGCTCACGGTGGACGGCGAATATGTCACTGCGATCGAAATCGCCTTGGGCGCCGCCGTTTCCAACATCATCGTAGAGGACGAAAACAGCGCCAAGGCCGCCATCCGGCACTTAAAAGACACGCATGCCGGCCGCGCTACCTTCCTGCCGCTCACCTCGGTCAACGGCAAAATGCTAAACGAGCCGACGCTTGCGTCTTGCCGCGGTTACATCGGCGTTGCAAGCACGCTCATTTCCTGCGACAAAAAATACGACGGCGTTGCCGCCTATCTTCTCGGCCGCACTGTGGTGGCCGACAATCTCGACAATGCGTCGTTCATGGCGCGCAAATACGGCTTCCGCTACAAGGTCGTCACGCTCGACGGGCAGGTCGTCAACGCCGGCGGTTCGTATACCGGCGGTTCGGCCGCCTTCAAAACCGGCGTGATGAGCCGTTCGTCCGACATTGCCGCACTCGACAAGACCATTGCCGAGACGCTTGCCGCCGCTAAAAAGCTGAACGAACAGATCGCCGAGAACGAAGCCGCTATCGCCGAAAGCACCGAATATATCGAAAGCCTGCAAAACGACCTTTCCAACGCACAAAACGGTCTGTACCGCAGTGAAAACGATATGGCTCTGCACAAGGAGCACATCGATGCCTGCTCCGAGCGCTTAAAGGCCATGAACGCCCAGCTCGACGAGTATGATTCGGCAAAGATCAGGGAACGCCTGTCGGCGCTGTCCGCCAAACGTGCCGAAGCAGAGCTTGACGCCGAAGAAGCCGCACGAAAACGTGCCGAGCTTGACAAAGCGGCCGACGAGATATACGAAAAGCTCGAACAAGCCAAAAAAGAGCTTGCCGATTTGCAGTTAACGGCGCTTTCCGTACAGAAAGATGTGGAAAACGCCGAGGAAAATATCCGTTCGCTCGAAAACAAACGCGCTGAGAACCAAAAGAAGATAAGCGCGTTAAGAGAGGAAAAGGACGCTCTCGAAAAGCGTCTGTCCGGCATCGCGTTTGATATGGAAAGCGGCCAAAAAGCGCTTGAGGACGCCGTAAAGGCCGTTGAAACCGCGAAGAGCGCGCTTGCAGCTTTGTTAAAGGAAGCCGAAGAGCTTGAACGCGCTTCCGGCACTGCTCGTGAAAACCAAAAGGGACTCATGCGCGACAAAGAGGTCTTTTTCGAGCAGATGACGCGGCTTGCCTCGTCCCTCGAAAACAGCCGGAATGAATACGATACGCTTACCGCAAAGCTCTTTGAGGAGTATTCCCTCTCCTATTCCGAGGCCATCGCCTTAGATCTGCCAAAGCCCGAACCGGGTGCGGACAAGGAGCTTGCGTCGATAAAGGGAAAGATACGCGCACTCGGCCATATCAATGTCGGCGCAGTGGAGGAATACAAAGAGACAAAGGAACGCTACGACTTTTTGAGCAAGCAGATAACCGACCTTGAAGAAGCCAAAAAGAGCCTTGAAAACATCATCAAACGCTTAGAAACGGACATGAAGCGCATGTTTGCCGAAGCGGTGGAAAAGATCGGGACAAGCTTCAAGCGCGTCTTTACCGAGCTTTTCGGCGGCGGCAGTGCGGAAATTGTCATTACCGACCCGGAAAACATGCTCGAATCCGGCATTGAAATCAACATCCAACCGCCCGGAAAGACCGTCAAGAACATATCCTTGCTCTCCGGCGGCGAGCAGGCGTTTACCGCGATCGCATTATATTTTGCCATTCTCGAAGTCAATCCGGCTCCGTTCTACATTTTCGACGAGATCGAAGCGGCGCTTGACGATGTCAACGTCAACCGTTTCGCCGCCTATGTCAAAAAGCACGCCGACACACAGTTTATCATCATCACCCACCGCCGCGGCACCATGGAGGTCGCCGACACCATGTACGGCGTGACCATGCAGGAAAAGGGCGTTTCCAGCTTCCTAAAGGTCAACATCGACGATGTGGAATCCAAGACCGGCGTCAAGCTGTAATTATTTGAAAGGACAACAACTATGGGATTTTTTGAACGTCTGAAAGAGGGGTTGCGCAAAACCAAGGAATCGATCTTCGGACAGGTCAACAGCATTTTCAAGCACTTTACCAAAGTCGATGAGGAAATGCTTGAAGAGCTTGAAGAGGTGCTTATCGCATCCGACCTCGGTGTAAACGTCACCGAAACCATCATCGAAACGCTTCGCGACCGCATTAAGGAAAAGCACCTGACCGACCCGGAGGAGGCGCGCCGCGAGCTGATCTCTATTTTAGAAGAAATTATCGGCGAAAACGAGGGGTTAAAGCTCGATACCAAGCCGTCGGTGGTTTTCGTCATCGGCGTCAACGGTGTGGGAAAGACTACGTCGATCGCCAAAATGGCGCATTTTTTGAAACAACAGGGCAAGTCGGTGGCTCTTGCCGCCGCAGATACCTTCCGTGCCGCCGCTATCGATCAGCTTGAGATCTGGGCAGACCGCGTCGGCGTGCCGATCATCAAGCACACTGAAGGTTCTGACCCGGCCGCCGTCGTTTTTGACGCGGCAAACTACGTCAAAAGTCATGGGACGGACGTTCTCATTGTCGATACGGCAGGCCGCCTGCACGTCAAAAAAAATCTTATGGACGAGCTTGCCAAGATAGGCCGCGTGCTTGACCGGGAATTACCGGGCTGTTCGCGTGAAAACCTGCTTGTACTCGACGCAGTCACCGGGCAAAACGCCATAAATCAGGCAAAGGAATTCACCCATGCCGCCGATATCACCGGCATCATCTTGACCAAACTCGACGGCACCGCCAAGGGCGGCGTCATCATCTCGGTCAAGAGCGAGCTTGGCATTCCCGTCAAATTCATCGGCGTCGGCGAGCAAATGGACGACTTGCAGCCGTTTGACCGCGAGCAGTTTGTCAACGCGCTGTTCAACGAAAGCGAAACGTCTGCCGGCGAAGATTAAATAACCGAAAGGAATCCGATCTATGAAAATCGTTGTTGCGACCAAAAACGCGCATAAGGTCAAGGAGCTGTCCGAAATGCTGTCCATCGACGGAATCGAGCTTGTTACGCTTTCCGATATGGGCTTTACCGGCGAAATCGAGGAAAACGGCTCGACCTTTGCCGAAAATGCGCTTATCAAGGCGCGTGCGGCGCGGGACTTATACCAGCTCCCTGCCCTTGCGGACGATTCGGGTCTTTGCGTGGACGCGTTAAACGGCGAACCGGGTATTTACTCAGCGCGCTATGCATCAGAGGACGGCGAAAACGCGAGCGACAAGGCCAACGTCGAAAAATTATTAGACAAGCTAAAGGGAATCCCAAGCGGCGAACGCACGGCACGCTTTTTGTGCGCGATCGCGCTCGTTCTGCCGGACGGCACCGAAAAAACGGTCACCGGCGCGTGCGAGGGCGTTATTACAAGCGAAGTCCGAGGGAATGGCGGATTCGGCTATGACCCGGTCTTTTACTATGTTCCCTATTGCAAGACCTTTGGCGAAGCCGCCGAAGAAGAAAAAAATGCAGTCAGCCACCGGGCGAATGCCGTCCGGCTCATCAAAAAGGAACTGCTCCAATTACTTTAAAAATACATTACGAGGTTAAATTCTATGTCAGCATCCGCACTCACATCCAAAGAACGCGCTTATTTGCGCTCTCTTGCCAATACCATGGACCCGATCTTCCAATTCGGCAAGGGCGGCGTTTCGGATAATTTCATCAAGCAGATCGATGACGCGCTTGAAGCACGCGAGCTTATCAAGATCACACTTTTAGAAAACGCCGACGCCGACCCCAAAGAGGTCGCCGCCGTACTGTGCGAAAAAGCGCACTGCCAAAGCGTGCAGATCATCGGCCGCCGCATTGTCCTCTACCGCATGGCACGCGACAAGGACAAGCGCAAGATTACGCTTCCGCGTTAGAACGCCATGAAGATCGGACTGTTTGGCGGCTCGTTCAATCCGCCTCACTTAGGGCATACTGCGCTTGCAGAAGATTTTTACACGGCAAGCGGCGCGGATCTGCTCATTGTCATGCCGTCGTTTTTGCCGCCGCACAAGGCGGCTTCCGCCATTCCGGCGCGCGACCGGCTTGCCATGACGCGTCTTGCTTTTCTGAAGCTTGGCGAAAAGGGCGTCAACTACACGGTGAGCGACTACGAGATACAGCGCCGCGACACCAGCTACACGTTTGAGACCGTGCGGTATCTCTTGGCAAAATATGCCGAAAAAGAGCTTATGCTCTGCGTCGGCAGCGATATGTTCCTAAGCTTTGAGACTTGGAAAAACGCCGAAGAGCTGTTAAAAAACTGTCATTTATACACCAAAGCGCGGCACAGCGGCGAAAAGGCGGCGCTTGACGCCTATGCCGCCGTCCTAAAGGAAAAATATGGTACGAAATCGACGGTCATGGACGGCACGGTCGTTGATATTTCCAGCACCGAATTGCGCGTGCCGGAGTATACGACCGGAGACACGCTTCTCGATCCGAATGTACGCGCTTATGCCCAAACGCATGGGTTATATGTTTAAAAAATCAAATTTAAGAAAATATTAAGAAACGGTCTGATGTGAAAAATGAAAGAAATGCCCCAGAATCCGGCGTCCGATTCGCTTGCAGAGCGCATACGGGCGCGCCTTCCCGAATTTATCGGAGAAAAACGGCTGAATCACACTTTTTTTGTAGAAAAAGAAGCAATAGCTCTTGCCGAATCGCTCGATATGGTGTATAATATAAGCGACGCGCAAAAAAACGATTTGCGTGCCGCGGCGCTTCTTCACGATATTACCAAAGAAATGCCGCTCGAAAAGCAGCTTGAGCTATGCGGAAAATACGGCGTCGACGCCGGAAAATATCCGTCATGCGCCGTGCTGCATGGGCGCACGGCCGCCTTCCTCGGCCGCGAGCTGTTCGGAACTTGTGTGAACGACCTCATTTTCTCCGCCGTGTTCAATCACACGACCGGAAAAGAAGCGATGAGCGTCTTTGACAAGATTCTATTTCTTGCCGACTATATCGAACCGTCCCGGACGCACGGTTCCTGCAAGAAACTGCGCGCATTCTATTACGAGAGCCTGCAAAAACGCGGCGGCAAAGCGGCCGGCGAAATTTTGGACGAGGCCTGCCTTGCCTGCCTTGACGACACGCTCTCCTATCTTTTAGCAAAAGGGAACATTATCGACCTCGAAACCGTCAAAGCAAGGAACAGTTTCCTTGCCAAAGGAACGCCGACAAAAAACGCCGACGCTCACGGCTAACCAAAGAAAGGTTGAACGACTATGTCTGATAAAAACAACAAATTCGAAAGCGGCTCGACCGAGGAATTCCGCGCGATCCGCATGAAACGCCATAAAAACCGCCCGCAGCATGCGGCCGGCACAAAGGAAAAGAAAAAACTGGCCGGCTGGCAAAAGCTGTTACTTGTGCTTTTGTCTTTGGTTTTGCTTGCCGTCATCGCAGCCGGCGTTGTGTTTGCATACTTCAAGTACATACACAAGCCGGTCTCGAACGACAATTTTGTCCCCAAGCCCGACGACACCGTCCTTGTGGACGACACCGGAAAGCCTGTGCCTACAAGCACCTTGCGCGACGGCCGCTACAATTTCCTCGCCGTCGGCTGCGACCGCAAGGAATGGCTGTCCGACGTTATCATGCTTGCCACGTATGATGTCAAGGAAAAATCCGTTTCCATTCTACAGATTCCGCGCGACACGTATGTCACGGTCACCAAGAAGCTGATTTTGGACGACAATGGCGCAATCTCCGTTTCCAACTTTGACGGAAAGAGCGGCTACGGCTGCAAGATAAACGCGGTTCTCGGCCATGGCGGCAATTTTGCCGGAAGTGAGTTAAAACGCATTGCCGGCCTTGCTGCGGACAAGACCGATTCCGAGATTGACGCTATCTGCAAGGAATCCTTCCTCGATATCGACCGCAAGACGCTCACGTCCTATATGAATGCGACCGGCAGCGCCAAGAGCGACGCGGAATACAAGATCAAGTTAAAATTCGCGATCAAGTATTTAAGCACGCTGCTTTACCGCTGCTACGGCTTCTCGGCAGATTTCTACGCACAAGTCAATCTTGACGGCTTTGTCAACATCGTGGACGCAATCGGCGGCGTGGACGTTTACGTCCAAGAGGACATGAACTACGATGACCCGTACCAAGATCTGCATATCCACATCAAATCCGGCAATCAGCATCTGAACGGCAAGGACGCCGAAGGCTTCATCCGCTTCCGCTACGGCTATGCCGGTGCGGACATCGCCCGTATCGACGCACAGAAGATATTCATGACGGCGTTCATCAAAAAGCTTATGAGCATTGAGGGAATTTCCAAGCTCAACGACCTTGTCAAAGAGATAAACGCCAACCTAAACACCAACGTTTCCCTCTCCGACGCGCTGTATTTTGCCACCAATGCGCTCGATTTGGATTTAACCAAAGTCGTTATGCTCACCATGCCCGGCACGCCGGCCTATATCAATAACGTGTCTTACTATTTGGTCAACAAGACTGCGCTCATAGAGACCTTCAACACCTATTTGAACAAGTACAGCGAACCGCTTGACGAAAGTCACTTCCTCGTGGTTCAGGGTGCAAGCAAGGACACCAGCCGCGAACCGCTCACGGCTACCGATATCGAGGACAATCAACCCGACCTCGGCTGGCTTCACAGCTCAAAAAAAAATAACGCCGGAAGCGATAACACGGGCAGCACTTCCGGCACGAATTCTTCGACCGAGCCGACGGAATCCACTGAACCGACTGTGCCGACCGAGCCGAACCACGCCCAAGAACCGACGGATACTTCGGACAATACCGTATCCGACCCGTCCGTCGTAAATCCCGAACCTGCAAATCCTGAGCCTTTGCAGCACGAACCTGCAGATTCCAAGCCTCAGCCGTCCGAACCAACGCCGGAATCACCGGATCCGGGCATCCCTTCCGCAGGCAGCGAACCGGACGCAAACACCGGAAACACGGAAACCGGAAATACCGGCAATCCGGCTCTTTCGGATATGGACGACCTGTTAAAAGAATACAATGCCGCAAACGCAGCCTAAGAGCGTGCCGCAATTTTGGCTTTGCAGCATGATAAATGCGTTTTGCCGCACGATAAAGGAGAAAATCCATGACAAATACCATTGATTCCAAGCAGCTTGCCGAAAACATCGCCGTTCTGCTCGACAAAAAGAAGGCGCGCGACGTCAAGATCTTACGCGTCACCGAAAAGACGGTCATTGCCGATTATTTCGTCATCGCCGGCGGTACCTCCTCCACTCAAGTCAAGGCGCTTGCCGACGAGGTGGAATACCAGATAGGCGTAAACGACGGCATAAAGCCGACCAATGTTGAAGGACGCGGCACAGGCGGTTGGATCTTGCTTGACTACGAAAACGTTCTCGTTCACGTTTTTGACCCCAAAATGCGCGAATTCTACAATCTTGAAAAGCTTTGGGCGGAATGCGAAGAGGTCCCGTTTGACAGAAGCGAAGATTAAGTTTTGTTTATTAAAATTTTAGATAAGGTTGACAGACATCATGAAGTACGAATTCAAGGAAATCGAAAAAAAATGGCAGGATGAATGGGAAAGTAACGGCGTTTTCCATGCAAAAAACGACTACTCCCTGCCGAAGTATTACGCGCTTGTGGAATTTCCTTACCCGTCCGGGCAAGGACTGCATGTCGGACATCCGCGCTCGTATACCGCGCTTGATATCGTGGCGCGCAAAAAGCGCATGCAGGGCTACAACGTGCTATACCCGATGGGTTGGGACGCTTTCGGCCTCCCGACCGAAAACTTCGCCATCAAGACCGGCATTCATCCCAAGATTGTGACCCACAACAACATCGCGCGCTTTAAAAAGCAGCTTATGTCGCTCGGTCTTTCGTTCGACTGGTCGCGTGAGATCAATACCACCGACGAAAGCTATTACAAGTGGACCCAATGGATCTTCATTCAGCTCTTTAAGCGCGGTCTTGCCTATAAGACCAAAATGGCGGTCAACTGGTGTACCTCCTGCAAGTGTGTGCTTGCCAACGAAGAAGTCGTAAACGGCGTCTGCGAACGCTGCGGCAGCGAAGTCATCCGCCGCGAAAAGAGCCAGTGGATGTTACGCATCACAGCCTATGCTCAACGCCTTATCGACGACCTGTCGCTTGTCGATTTCATCGACCGCGTCAACATTCAACAGAAAAACTGGATCGGCCGTTCCGAGGGTGCGGAAGTGGATTTTGCCACCACCGCCGGTGAGAACCTTCGCGTTTACACCACCCGTCCCGACACGCTTTTCGGCGCTACCTACATGGTTATCGCGCCGGAGCATCCGTTCATCGAAAAATATGCTTCTCAGATCAAAAACATCGACGAGGTCAACGCCTACAAAGCTGAAGCCGCCAAAAAGAGCGATTTCGACCGCACCGAGCTTGCCGATAAAAAAGAAAAGACCGGCGTGGAGCTTTGCGGCATCCGTGCGATAAATCCCGTAAACGGCAAGGAAATTCCGATCTTCGTATCGGACTACGTGCTTGTCACCTACGGTACGGGCGCTATTATGGCCGTTCCGGCGCACGACACGCGCGACTGGGATTTTGCTAAAAAATTCGGTCTTCCGATTATTGAAGTGGTAGCCGGCGGCGATGTGCAAAATGAAGCCTTTACCGATGTGGCGACCGGAAAAATGGTCAATTCCGACTTTTTAAACGGCCTTGAAGTAGCCGACGCCAAGAAAAAGATCATCGAATGGCTCACCGAAAACGGCAAGGGCGAAAGAAAAGTCAACTTCAAGCTTCGCGACTGGGTATTCTCCCGTCAGAGATACTGGGGCGAGCCGATTCCGCTTGTCGAATGCGATAAGTGCGGCTGGGTTCCTGTTCCCGAAGAAGAGCTGCCGCTCAAGCTGCCCGAGGTCAAATCGTATGAGCCCGGCACGGACGGTGAAAGTCCGCTTGCGTCGCTCACCGATTGGATCGAATGCACCTGTCCGAAATGCGGCGGCAAGGCTAGACGCGAGACCGACACCATGCCGCAGTGGGCCGGTTCGTCGTGGTACTTCTTGCGCTATTGCGATCCGCATAACGATAAGGCGCTTGCCTCCAAGGAAGCGCTGGATTATTGGATGCCGGTCGATTGGTACAACGGCGGTATGGAGCATACCACGCTTCACCTTTTATATTCGCGCTTTTGGGCGAAGTTCTTATACGATATCGGCGTTCTCTCCTGCCCCGAACCGTATGCCAAGCGCACTTCTCATGGCATGATTTTGGGCGAAAACGGCGAAAAGATGTCCAAATCGCGCGGAAACGTCGTCAATCCGGACGATATCATTAACGAATACGGTGCCGACACCATGCGTTTATACGAAATGTTCATCGGCGATTTCGAAAAATCCGCTCCGTGGTCGAGCCAGAGCATCAAGGGCTGCAAACGCTTCTTAGAGCGCTTTGCAGGGTTGACTGAACTGGTAAAAGGCACGGGCGTGACGCCGGAGCTTGAAAGCTCGTTCCACAAGACCATTAAGAAGGTCACCGAGGACATCGAAACGCTCAAAATGAACACGGCTATCGCCGCCATGATGTCGCTCATCAATGAAATTTACGATCACGGTTCGCTGACTGCCGATGAATTAAACGTCTTTATTCGCCTTGTCTGCCCGTTTGCTCCGCATCTTGCCGAAGAAATGTGGCACGAGACCTGCGGCGAAAAGTCGTTTGCGTCGCTTGCCGAGTGGCCGGAATACGACCCGTCCAAGACGGTTGACAGCACGGTAGAGATTGCCGTTCAGATTTCCGGCAAGTTCAAAGGCACCATTACGCTTGCCGCCGGTTTATCCAAAGAAGACGCCATTGCCGCCGTCAAGGCCGACGAACGCTTTGCAAAGCAGTTTGAAGGCAAGACGATCGTCAAGGAGATCGCCGTTCCGGACAAGCTTGTCAACATCGTGGTTTGCTAAAAGCAAAGCCTTAAGCGGCTGCTGCAAGGCAATATCCAAAATTAACAGTTTGTTTATAATAATTTTTGAAATTCACTTGACAGCATGCCGCTTTATAGGGTATAATATGGTGTGGTATAAAAAATCTCTTTGTCACAAGCGGAGGGAGGGGAAATAGATGGCAGAAATTAAGATCAAGGATAATGAATCGCTTGACAGTGCGCTCCGCAGATTCAAAAGACAGTGCGCAAAAAGTGGTGTTCTCACCGAGCTTCGCAAGAGAGAGCATTACGAAAAACCCAGCGTAAAGCGTAAGAAGAAATCCGAGGCAGCCCGTAAGCGCAAGTTTAAGTAAGCTTTTGCTTTATCGGTAAAACTCTGAATTCTATCATGGGTAACATGCAGTAAAATGCAAACATAAAGAGCTGATGCAATAGCATCAGCTCTTTTTTGTCGGGTAAGGCGGTTTAGCCGCCTCCAAAAATGCTTGCGAAGCAAGCGGCACACACGTTTTGCGTGTACAGGTGGGGCGGCGCCCCGACGCCCCGTATTTTATCCTGCTTTTTCAAAAGCAGGTGAAATGTTCCCGAAAGGGAACCGTTTTACGTTCTTTTTGCTTCTG
>ERZ773136.1115-NODE-1115-length-27452-cov-7.330073_pt1 | contig 27452 bp, 26 predicted proteins | sample MGYA00580855_ERZ773136 | MGnify/ENA primary metagenome ERZ773136 (study PRJEB29015, sample SAMEA2737860) | human gut metagenome | biome: human gut; feature: human-associated habitat; material: faeces | place: China | collected 2012 ... | reverse complement strand
TCGACTACCCCATCCCCGGCAACGATGACGCCATCCGCGCCATCAAGCTCATCTCCTCCGTGATGGCCAACGCCATGATCGAGGGCAAGCAGGGCGAAGAGACCGAGGAGAAGGCCGAGGGCGAGGCTCAGGCCTGATTTTCCCAATCAAGCGAGAAAAGAACCTTACGGGGCGAGGCAAAGCCTCGCCCCGTCTCATTTTTACCACACTATTTTTCAGGAGGATATCAGAATGGCTATCACTGCTGCTGTTGTTAACGAGCTCCGCCAGGCCACCGGCTGCGGCCTGATGGACTGCAAGAAGGCCCTCATCGAGTGCGAGGGCGATATGGAAAAGGCCGTCATGTATCTGCGCGAAAAGGGCCTCGCCTCTCAGGCGAAGAAGGCCAGCCGCGTGGCTGCTGAGGGCATGGCTTATGCCACCGTCATCGACGGTGTCGGTGTTGTGGTCGAGGTCAACTGCGAGACCGACTTCGTCGCCAACGGCGAGCCGTTCAACAACTTTGTCAAGGGCGTGGCTGCTGTCGTCGCCAAGGAGAACCCCGCTGACGTCGACGCGCTCATGGGCTGCCCCTGGGTCACCGGCAACGGCACCGTCAAGGATGCGAAGGACGAGCTGTTCCTCGCCATCCGCGAGAACATGAGCATCCGTCGCTTCGCCCGCATCGCTGACGGCTTCTCCGTCCCCTATGTCCACATGAAAGGCAAGATCGGCGTTATCGTCAACCTGACCGTCGAGGGCTGCGACGCCACCGAGATCGGCAAGGACATCGCCATGCAGATCGCCGCGCTCAACCCCCGCTTCTGGGACAAGAGCCAGGTCACGCAGGACGTTCTGGACGAGGAGAAGGAAGTCATGCTCGGCCAGATGGCCAACGACCCGAAGATGGCGAACAAGCCCGATCAGGTCAAGGAAAAGATCGTTATGGGCAAGCTCAACAAGTTCTATGCCGAGAACTGCCTGCTTCAGCAGGCCTTCGTCAAGGACGGCGACGTCTCTGTCGAGCAGTATATGAACAACGCTGCCAAGGCGCTGGGCGGCAAGGTCAGCTTCAACACCGCCGTTCGCTTCGAGAAGGGCGAGGGCATCGAGAAGAAGCAGGAGAACTTTGCGGCTGAGATCGCTTCCATGGTCAACGGCAACAAGTAATTTCCAAATTACAAAATATGATGAAAAGAGGTTCGGCGAAGGCCGGACCTCTTTTTTGTTTCCGCGCGGCAGACAGAATTTTCTGCGAAAAAAAATTTACAATTTCCTAAGGTGAATATTATTGTGCATATCTTGCATATTCAGTTTGACTGGTGTATAATAGTCAATGCTAAGCAGCGGCGCAGTATCCTAGTCGGAGCTGCCGTTTCCTAAGAAGGGCCTAAAAATCCTTTAAAGGGCACAACTGTGAAGCCTTTGGTGCCTGCTTCTTACGCCCAGTTTGGGGTGGGTGCTGAAGGGAGGCGAAAGCGAAAGCTGCGCCTGCGGACTCCGGGCGACCCCTAATGGCATGGGGGAACCGACCCTGTTTCTGCGGAGACTCGTTGCTGTGCCGGAGCGGACTCCCGGTTTCGGGTATCGACTTCGGTACGGGACGGGATATGAACCTGCATTGCGGTGCTACCCGGCCTTTGTGCCGCGAACGCTGTGTGCAGCGTAGCCTGCCTTGCGTGGGGAATTCGGATAGGAGAACAACGTACAGACTCCGGCCAAGAGCGAAGTACGATCGCTCCTTGAAATTTTTCCTGCAAAAGAGGATAAGAAACGGCGTGACTCCGGGGTGGAAATCACCTAGGCTGTCGCAAGGGCAGCGAAAGGGTTACAGTGCGGACTAAGTGGCAATCGGGTACCTCGTCTGGTGACAACGGGGTGCAGCGCCTAAGGGGGAACCGCCTCCATCGGCAACGAGAGGTGCGCTGCGGGGAAAGCCAACCCGACCTATGCCGCAGGATTACCTTTTGCTGTTGCCGCTGATTAGCATGATTATGAAATAACTGTGGAGAAGAAAGCCTTGGAAAACGAAGAAGACCGAAAGCAGAAGAAAACGGAAAAGACGCCCAGCCACGCGCGCTGGGTCATCCGTGTGTTTCTGATCGCTGTGGCGCTTTCCGCCGCGATGAGCCTGTGCTCGGGCGCGCTGCTTGAGGATGCGGGGTATGTGGTGGCAACACTGATCCTGCTGCTGTTCATTGCGCTGGGCATCCTGTTCGATATCATCGGCGTCGCCGTGACGGCGGCGAATCCCAAGCCGTTCAATTCGATGGCTGCGCACCGTGTCAAGGGCGCGAAGGAGGCGCTGTACCTCATCCGCAACGCGGAAAAGGTCGCCTCGTTCTGCAACGATGTGGTCGGTGACATCTGCGGCATCGTCAGCGGCTCGACCGCGACGGTCATCGTCGTGCTGCTGCAAAACAGCTTCGGCTGGCGCAGTATCGTCGTATCCACCGTGGTCACGGCGCTCATTTCCGGATTGACGATCGGCGGCAAGGCCATCGGCAAAAAGGTCGCCATGAAAAAGAGCAAGGATGTCATCTACCTGACGGCGAAGGTGCTGTCGGTGCTGCATCTTGTCAGATAAAGAAGGAAACCGTATTGATTCTTGAAACCATCCATGATCCCCGGGACATCAAGGCCCTGAACGACTCGCAAACGCAGCTTTTATGTACGGAGCTGCGTGAATTTTTGCTGAAAAACGTGTCGAAAACGGGCGGGCATCTGGCCTCGAACCTCGGCGCGGTCGAGCTGACGGTGGCCATCCACCGCGTGTTCGACACGTCGCGAGACCGGCTGGTGTTCGACGTGGGGCATCAGTGCTACACCCATAAAATTTTGACCGGACGGCGCGAGCAGTTTTCGTCTCTGCGCCAGTACGGCGGCCTCTCGGGCTTTCCCAAGCCGCGCGAGAGCGGGCATGACGCCTTTATCGCGGGACATGCCTCCAACTCCGTCTCCGTCGCGCTCGGCATGGCGCGGGCGCGGACGCTGCAGCATCAGGATTATTCCGTACTGGCGCTGATCGGCGACGGCGCGCTCTCCGGCGGCCTCGCCTACGAGGGACTTAACAACGCGGGCGCGAGCGGCGAGCCGCTCATCGTGATTCTGAACGACAACGGCATGTCGATCGACGGCAATGTCGGCGCGGTGAGCGAGCATCTGGGACTTTTGCGCTCGAAGCCTGCGTACTATGAATTCAAAAAAGCCTATCGCGACCTGCTCGACCGCAACGCGGTCGGCCGCGCGGTGTATGATTTTAACCATCATCTGAAAACGAACGTCAAAAAGGCGCTGCTGCCGAATTCGACGATGTTCGAGGACATGGGCTTTACCTACCTCGGCCCCGTGAATGGACACGACGTGGGGCAGCTCACCAACACGCTCAAATGGGCGAAGGACTTGAACTGTCCGGTGCTCGTGCATGTGCACACGAAAAAGGGCAAGGGCTACCCGCCCGCCGAGCGCGAGCCGGAGCGCTATCACGGTGTCGGCGAATTTGACCCGCGGATGGGCGTGCCGCGCGAGCATAAGCGAGATTTTTCCGCGGTGTTCGGCGACGAACTCTGTAAGCTTGCAAAAAATGACGAAACGATCTGCGCTATCACCGCCGCAATGCGCGACGGTACGGGCCTGCACGATTTTTCCGAGCAGTATCCCGTGCGCTTTTTTGACGTCGGCATCGCCGAGGGACATGCCGTGGCGATGGCTGCGGGCATGGCCAAGCAGGGGCTCACGCCGGTCGTGGCGATCTATTCGAGCTTTTTGCAGCGCGCCTACGACCAGCTCATCCACGACACGGCGCTCTCCGACCTGCATGTTGTCTTCGCGGTCGACCGCGCGGGCATGGTCGGCGCGGACGGAGAGACGCATCACGGCATTTTCGATGCGACATTCCTCTCGGAAATTCCGAATATGACGGTGCTGTGTCCGTCGAACTTTGCAGAGCTGCGCACGATGCTTGACCGTGCGGTGAACGAGATCAAAGGCCCCGTCGCCATCCGCTATCCGCGCGGCGGCGAGGGAAATTATAAGGAAGACAGCGGGCGGCAGAACCTTGTCGTGCTGCGCGAGGGGGCGGACATCACCTTCTGCGCCTACGGCACGATGATCAACAATGTGCTTGGCGCGGCGGAAATCCTGCACGAGCAGGGCATCGAGGCACGCGTTGTAAAGATCAACGCCATCTCGCCGCTCTATGACCGCGACATGCGCGAGGTCATCGGCAAAACCAAGGCGATGCTGGTCGCCGAGGAGTGCGCGGGCGTCGGCTGCATGGGCCAGCGCATGGCGGCCATTCTGGGCTGGAACAAAATTTCGCCCGAGCGGCTGGAGCTGTGCAACCTCGGAAAGGAGTTTCCCGCGCAGGGAACGGTGGAGGAGCTGCACCGTGAGTTCGGGCTGGACGCGGAATCGCTGGCAAAAAAGGCTGCGGAGGTGCTGCAATGAGCAATAAAACAAGACTGGACGTGCTGCTCGTTGAACGCGGACTGGAACAGACCCGCCAGCGCGCGCAGGCGATGATCATGAGCGGGCTCGTCTTTGTGGACGGGCAGCGCGTGGACAAGGCGGGCACCGCCGTGCCGAACGACGCGCAGATCGAGGTACGCGGCAACACGCTTCGATATGTGAGCCGCGGCGGCCTCAAGCTCGAAAAGGCGATGACGACGTTCGGCCTCAAGCTGGACGGCTGTATCTGTGCCGATATCGGCGCTTCGACCGGCGGCTTTACCGACTGTATGCTGCAAAACGGCGCGACAAAGGTCTACGCCGTCGACGTCGGCTACGGACAGCTCGATTGGAAGCTCCGCTCCGACGAGCGCGTTGTGTGCATGGAACGCACGAACGCGCGCTATCTCGACCGCGACCAGATTCCTGACGAGCTGGATTTTGCCAGCATCGACGTGTCGTTTATTTCGCTGAAATTGATCCTGCCTGCGGTGCACCGCGTCTTAAAAGAGGGCGGACATGTCGCCTGCCTCATCAAGCCCCAGTTTGAGGCGGGACGCGAAAAGGTAGGGAAAAAGGGCGTCGTCCGCGACCCGGACGTACACCTTGAGGTGCTGGAAAACTTCCTGACACATGCAAAGGATTCTGGCTTTACAGTGCTTGATATCACATTCTCTCCTATTCGCGGACCCGAGGGAAACATCGAATACCTCGGGTATCTCGAAAGCGGCGATTGGGTGGAGAAGACGTTTGACCTCCAGGGTCTTGTGGAGCAGTCACACGCGGCGCTCGACCACGGGAAGGAGGGCGCGGGATGCTGAGAAAAGTCATCTTATGCCCGAATCCCTACCGCGACGCGCAGCTTCGCGTCGCGAAGGAGGCCAAGCGCGTGCTCGACGAGGTTGGCTGCCCGAATGTCGTGTGCCTGCCGTTTCGCAATCAGGAGCCGCCGGAGGGCTACGGGCTCAACATTGAGCCGCTTCAGCAGGAGATCCGCGGTGCGGACATGATCATCGCGTTTGGCGGCGACGGTACGATCCTGCACCTTTCCAAAACCGCCGCGCACCGCGACATTCCAGTGCTGGGCGTCAACCTCGGCAGCCTCGGCTTCATGGCCGAGCTTGAGAGCAAGGAGCTCTCGCAGCTGCGCGACCTGTGTGACGGAAAGTATGAGATCGAGAGCCACATGATGCTCGACGTGAGCGTCCAGCGCGACGGGCGTGTTATTTACTCGAACCTTGCGCTCAACGAGGCGCTCATCGCGCGCGGCAACATCTCGCGCGTGATCCGGCTGCAAATCTTCACCGAGCAGGGAAAGCTCGTGGACGTGGCGGGCGACGGCGTGATCGTCGCGAGCCCGACGGGCTCGACGGCCTACTCGCTCTCGGCGGGCGGCCCTGTGGTCGAGCCGACGGCGCGGAACTTCATCGTTTCGCCCATCTGCGCGCATAGCGTGCATGCCAATGCCTACGTGCTCTCGCCCGAGCGGGTCATCACTGTGCAGACGGAAAAAAACAGCTACAAGCCCGTCCTTTTGAGCGTGGACGGCGGGCGCGCATTCTCACTGCGCAGCGGCGACAGTATTGAAGTGCGCCGCTCGAAATTCGACACCAAGCTCGTTCGACTGAGCAAACGCAGTTTCTGCGAGATCTTACAAAAGAAAATGTTGATGGGAGGAACCAGCAATGAAGAATGAAAGACAGGAAAAGATCCTTGCGATCATTGCCGCTTCGGCGATCGAAACGCAGGAGCAGTTGATCGACAGCCTGCGCAAGGAGGGGATCTCCTGCACGCAGGCGACCATCTCCCGCGATATCAAGCAGCTCCACTTAATTAAGGAGCCGACCGGCAACGGCACCTACCGCTACGCCGTTTCGACGCAGAAGATGCGCCTGAATCTGGCTGACCGCCTGCAGACCATCCTGCGCGAGAGCATCGTTTCGGTCGACTGCGCGCAGAATCTGGTGCTCATCAAGACGATGGCGGGCCTCGGCCCGGCGGCCGGCGCGGCGTTTGACGGGATGGATATTTCTGCCAAGGTCGGCACCGTCGCGGGTGACGACACGGTGCTGATCGTGATGCGCGAAAACGAGTCCGCCGCCGAGCTCTGCTCGGAGATCGAGGACATGCAGAGACAGCGCCAGACCAAGTAAGAACAAAATTTTGCAGGAGAATGAGCGATGCTTGAGCTTTTGCACATTGAAAATATCGCCATCATTGAGCGGGCGGACATTCTGTTCGGCCGCGGGTTCAACGCGCTCACCGGCGAGACCGGCGCGGGCAAATCCATCGTGATCGACGCGCTCGGTGCGGTGCTCGGTCAGCGCACGTCGCGCGAGCTCATCCGCACGGGCGCGGAGAAGGCGTTTGTCAGCGCGACGTTCAGCGCGGTTCCGGCAGATTTGCCGGGACTCGCCGAAAACGGCTTTACGCCGGAGGAGGACGGAACGCTTTTATTGCAGCGCGAGCTGTACGGTGACGGCAAAAACGTCTGCCGCGTGGGCGGACGGCCAGTGACGGTCGCGCAGCTCAAGCGTATCGGCGCGAGCTTGCTCAATATCCACGGCCAGCACGACGGACAGCAGCTGCTCGACGAAGAGCAGCACCTTGTCTACCTCGACCGCTTTGGCCGCGTGGAAAATGAGCTGGCAGCGTACTGTACGCGCTATGACGTGATGAAAGAGACGCGCCGCGCAATCGACGCGCTCAAGATGGACGAGGCCGAAAAAGCGCGCCGTGTCGACATGCTGCACCATCAGATCGGCGAGCTCGAGCGCGCGGACTTGCAGGAGGGGGAGGAGGAGACGCTCCTTGCCCGCCGCAATATTCTGCGCAACGGCGAAAAGTTCATTTCCGCCATCTCCGAGGCGGACGCCTGCCTGAACGGTGGGGACGAGGGCCTTGGCGCGGTGTCCGCTATCAAGGAGGCGGAGGATGCGCTGCACTCGCTCCGCAGCCTCGGCGATGAATTCATCACGCTCTCGGACCGCTTGGAAGCGCTGCGCTGTGAAGCGTATGACCTTGCCGAAACGATCCGCGATAAGAAGGATGAATACGACTTTTCTCCGCAGGAGCTCGACGCTGTGGAGTCGCGCTGCGACCAGCTTTACCGGCTGAAAAAGAAGTACGGCTCAAGCGTCGAGGAGATGCTTGCCTATCTTGAAAAATCGCGTGAGGAATTGGACCGCATCGAGTATGCAGACGACCGTGCGCAGCAGCTCGAGCAGACGCTCAAAAAGCAGGAAAAGGCTGCGCGCGAAGCGGCGCAGGCCCTCTCCGACCGCCGTCACGCGGCGGCAAAGGAGCTTGAGGAGCGTATTTCCCGGGAACTGCGCGAGCTCGATATGCCGAAGCTCCGCTTTGCCATCGACTTTCAGGAAAAGGACATGGGCGAGGACGGTGTGGACGCCGTGGCGTTTTTGATGTCCGCCAATGTGGGCGAGGCGCTGCGCCCCATCCAGAAGATCGCGTCCGGCGGCGAGCTGTCGCGCATCATGCTGGCACTCAAAAACGTGCTGGCCGAGCAGGACAGCGTGATGACGATGGTGTTCGACGAGGTCGACACCGGCGTTTCGGGCAGGGCTGCCCAGCGCGTGGCGGAAAAGCTCGCCAAGCTCTCGCGCACACGGCAAGTGCTGTGCGTGACGCATCTGCCGCAGCTCGCGGCGATGGCCGACACGCACTTCGGCGTGGAAAAGGGCGAGGAAAACGGCCGCACGCTCACAAAGGTCGTCGCGCTCGACCGCGCGGCGCGCCGCGGCGAGATCGCCCGCCTAAGCGGGGGAGACCACCCGAGCGAGACGATGCTCTTAGGGGCAGAGGAACTGCTCTGCGCGGCGGAGAACTTTAAAAATCAACTACTGTAAAGCAAAATCACATGTCAGAAAAAAGCGCCGCGATGCGGCGCTTTTTCGAAGAAAGGAACATTAGATGAACGAATTTGCTGAGCGCATCGAGCGGGATTTTCCGGTGCGGCGCAAGGAAAAAGAAAAAGTGGACTTCCGCACCTGGCTTGTCTACACACTCAAGGAGCTCGGCTATTCGCCGAAGCTCGAGAGCGGGACGTCGGCGCTCTCGGCGGGCGGCAATGTGACGAATGTGGTCGTCGGCGACATCGAGAAGGCAAAGATCGTTCTCGCGGCGCACTACGACACCGGCGTGCGCGAGGTCCTGCCGCCGCTCATTTGCCCGACGCGACCGGCGACGTACATGCTCTACGAGGCGCTGATGCCGCTGCTGGCGCTGGCGGTGAGCTTCCTTATTTCGTTCGGCGTGACGTTCGCGCTCAACATGCCGAATATGACGCTGCCGCTCTTTTTGCTGCTGCTGGTCGTGACGCTCTTTTACCCCAAATATGGCAAGAGTGAGACGAACAACAAAAATGCCAACACCTCCGGCGTCGTTGCGTTGCTGGAGGTCGCAAAGGCGCTGACGCCGCGCTACCGCGGCGAGGTGTGCTTCCTGTTCCTCGACGGCGGCACACAGGGGAGCAAGGGCGCCAAGCGCCTGATCCACGCGCACCCCGAGCTCAAAAAGAAGAGCGTCGTCGTGCTCGACTGCGTGGGTGAGGGCGACGAGCTGCTGATCCTGCCGGGGAAAACGAGCCGCTGGAACGACAAGCTGCTCGATACGATCCTTGAGCAGTTCAGCAACAGCGAGAAGAAGACCTGCTTTTTGAAGACCGACGGACTTGTTCACTATCCCTCGGACAACCGCGCGTTCACGGGCGGCACGGTCATCTGCGCATGCAAAAAGGTCAAGGGCTTTGGCCGCTGTATCCTGCCGCGGAAAGCGACGGGGATCGACGAGGAGAACCTGTCGCTCCTGTGCGACGGGCTGTGCAAGCTCGTGATGTATTACAATCCGCAGAATACTTGATACTTGACAAGACCGATTCTTTACGTTACAATATCCGCGTTTACGGTGATGAAGCGGAGAAGTAAGCAGCGATTTCCTGCGCAGAGAGCCTTCGGCCGGTGCAAGAAGGAGAGGAAACGTGCCGAAATACACCGCGGAGCCGGCGCCCGAACGAAAGTTTTCCAGTAGGCGCGCCCCGGGAGCGCCCGTTATCGCGCGGGAGTGTGTCGGCACTCCGTGAGGCCGTTTTTGCGAGAAAACGGCGAACCAGAGGTGGTACCGCGAATTTGTTCGCCCTCTGTCCAAACGGACAGAGGGCGTTTTTTGCTATCCGAAAGCGTCTCAAAATGTCCGAAATGAAGTAAAATAGAAATACAGGAGGAATCAACAAATGGGAATTTATGAAGAGCTCAAAGCGCGCGGCCTGATCGCGCAGGTGACGGACGAGGAGCAGATCCGCGACCTCGTCAACAACGGCAAGGCGACGTTCTACATCGGCTTTGACTGCACGGCGGATAGCCTGCACGTCGGCCACTTCATGGCACTGTGCCTGATGAAACGCCTCCAGATGGCGGGCAACAAGCCCATCGCCCTGATCGGCGGCGGCACGACCATGATCGGAGACCCCTCGGGCCGCAACGATATGCGCAAGATGCTCACCAAGGCCGACATCGACCACAATGCCGAATGTTTCAAGCGCCAGATGGAGCGCTTCATCGACTTCGGCGAGGGCAAGGCCATGATGCTCAACAACGCCGACTGGCTGATGAAGCTCAACTACATCGAGCTGCTGCGCGAGGTGGGCGCGTGCTTCTCTGTGAACAACATGCTGCGCGCCAAGTGCTATGAGCAGCGCATGGAAAAGGGCCTTTCGTTCCTGGAATTCAACTACATGATCATGCAGTCCTACGACTTCTACCACATGTTCCAGGAGTACGGCTGCAACATGCAGTTCGGCGGCGACGACCAGTGGTCCAACATGCTCGGCGGCACGGAGCTCATTCGCCGCAAGCTCGGCAAGGACGCGCAGGCGATGACGATCACGCTGCTTCTTAATTCCGAGGGCAAGAAGATGGGCAAGACCGCGAGCGGCGCGGTGTGGCTCGACCCGAACAAGACCACTCCCTACGACTTCTACCAGTACTGGCGCAACGTGGGCGATCAGGATGTTTTGAAGTGCATCCGTATGCTCACATTCCTGCCGCTCGAGCAGATCGACGAGATGGATAAGTGGGAGGGCAGCCAGCTCAACCGCGCGAAGGAGATCCTCGCCTACGAGCTCACCGCACTCGTCCACGGGGAAGAGGAGGCCAAGAAGGCGGAGGAGTCTGCCAAGGCGCTCTTCGGCGCGGGCGGCAATAACGCCAACATGCCGACGAGCACGCTGACGGATGCCGACTTTGAAAACGGCAACATCAATGTCCTTTCGATGCTGGTCGCGACCGGCCTGTGCCCGTCCCGCGGTGAGGCGCGCCGTTTGGTCCAGCAGGGCGGTGTGACGATCGATGATGTGAAGGTCGCCTCCATCGACGAGAGCCTTGCGCGTGAACGTTTTGAGGGCGAGGGCGTCATCGTCCGCAAGGGTAAGAAGGTTTTCCACCGCGTGAAGGCGTAAGCAAGTCTGATTACAAAACGTAAACGAAAAAGTGAAACAGGGCTCTGCGCGTTTTCAGCGCAGAGTCCTGCTTTTTGACTGAATATACAAGGTGGGAAACGGTGAAATGAATACGGCGAATATTCGATGAATATCGCGATGAATATTATGCAGATGCAAAGTGAATACACGATGAATGCTGCACAAACGAGAGATAAGATCAGCTTATACTGCGGGACGGAACGGTTCCAGTGCATGCGAGAGCTGTTCCAAATGACGCTCGGAAATGCGGCACAGCGGCAGCCGCAATTCGCCGCAGCACAGGCCCAAGAGCTCCATGGTGGTCTTGACGGGGATGGGGTTGACCTCGCAGAAGAGCGCGCGAATGAGCTCATGCAGCTTGAGCTGGAGCGTACCTGCCTCCAAGAAGCGATTTTCAAGGCAGAGCTGCGTCAGCTCGTGCATTTCGCGCGGGACGACATTCGCGGCGACGGAGATGACGCCCTTGCCGCCAAGAGCCATGATGGCGGCGGTGGAGCCGTCGTTGCCGCTCCAGACGGTGAAGCCCGGCGGGCAGAGGTTGAGGGTGTCCTGAATGAGGTCGAAGTCGTCGCTCGCTTCCTTGACGCCGACGATGTTCGGATGCTTGGCAAGCGCTTGATAGGTCTGCGCCGTGCAGCCGACGCCTGTGCGGGAGGGAACGTTGTAGAGGATGACCGGAATGTCGACCGCGTCCGCAATGGCGGAGAAATGCTGCACAAGACCGCTCTGCGAGGCTTTGTTGTAGTACGGCGTGACGGTGAGCAGCGCGTCGACGCCCGCGCTTTGCGCGGCTTTGGAGAGCGCAATGGAGGACGCGGTGCTGTTCGTGCCGCTGCCCGCGATGACGGGCACGCGGCGGTCGACGGTGCGCACGCAGCGCTCAATGAGCGCCATGCGCTCATTGTAGCTCAGCGTCGCGGCCTCGCCGGTTGTGCCGCAGACGACGATGGCGTCGGTGCCGCCTTGGATCTGGCGCTCGATGAGACGGTCGAAGGCTTCGAGATCGACACCGTCGCCGCAAAACGGCGTGACGATAGCGACGGCGCTGCCGGTAAACACACAGGGTTTCATAAAGGACTCCTTTCCATGACGCTTGACCGCCAAAACGGTAGGGGGGAGCGGCGGCCAAAAAGAGATACAGTTTTGCTTGAAAGCAGAGGGAAACTGTCGTATAATGTAAAATACGATTTATATGGATATGTTCAGCCGGGCGCAGAGCGATCGCTTCTGCAAAACTGGCTGTGGAGGATACTATGAAAAAATGGTGCAGAACGTTCCTGCTTTCCTGTCTGCTGTGCCTTTCACTGTGCACGCTCGCGCAGGCAACGGACGGTGAGACGCTTCGCGTGGGGCTCAAGTACGGCTCGGACGCGATGAGCGCGGCGAACCTTCAGAATTACTCGGCCTTCGGCGGCTACGCGCTGGGGTATTTTGACGCGGACGGCAGCTTTGAAGAGCTGGGCACGCTGCCGCAGTTGTATGAAAAGATCACGGTGACGACGGACACGACCTATCATGTGCAGCTTTCCGGCACGTTTTACGATTACGACGACGCGTCGCGCACAGCGGCGCAGTACAGCGGCGGCTTCGCTGCCTACGAGGATGGCGCGTTCTATGCGCGCGCTGGCAGCTACACGAGCCTGAGTGCGGCACGGTCCGCGGCAGCCCAATACGGCGGCACTGCCGTCGGCGGCAGCAGCACGGGCGTGACGGTCATCGTGACGGGAACGGATACGATCCTCTTTGAATTCGACTGCGGCGGGAGCGAAAACCTCGGCATCCTGCCGATCGAGACGCGTGAAAAGACGGTCACATGGTTCCGCGGCTACCGCTACTACGGCGGCTTTGAATACCAGCGCGTGAGCGGCGGGAACATCAATGTCATCAACGTGGTGGATCTCGAGGACTATGTCAAATGCGTCATCCCCTGGGAAATGAGCAAGGACTGGCCGGTCGAGGCGCTCAAGGCGCAGGCGGTCTGTGCGCGCACCTACGCGGTCTGTCAGACGAAGCATCGCGCGCAGGGCTTTGACATCTGCGCGACGACGCACTGTCAGGTCTATCAGGGCGCGGCGGCGAGCGGTGCGAATTCCGATGCTGCGGTCGACCGGACGGCTGGGGAGTTTCTCTACTACAGCGGAAGACTCGTGCAGGAGGCTGTGTATTATTCAAGCAACGGCGGCGCGAGCGAGGACAGCCTGAACGTCTGGGGCAATGACGTCGGCTATCTCAAGGGCAAGATCGACCCCTATGAGGGCAAGATCGCCTCGATCATCCCACGGTACAACTGGTCGACGACGTTTACCGCGTCGGAGCTGACGAGCCTTCTCAATAACCGGGGCTACGGCATCGGTACGGTGAAAAACGCCTATGTCTCGGCCTATACCGACACAGGTAACGTCTATTCTGTCACCTTTACCGGTACGAGCGGCAGCAAGACTGTTTCGCGCGAGGCATGCCGGACGCTGCTGAATCTGCGCAGCCAGCGCTTTACGATCGGCGGCGGTACGGGCGAGAATATTTACAGTGTGAATGACACGGGCGAAAGCGTCGCGCTCGGCACTATGAGCGCGATCGACAGCAGCGGGAAGAGCTCGGCGCTGTCCGGCAACGTGTACGTCATCACGTCGAGCGGCACATCGCAGCTTGTGCAGCGGACGACGACATCGTCCGGCAGCGGCAGCTTTGTGATCTCCGGCAGCGGTAACGGGCATAATGTCGGCATGAGCCAGTGGGGGGCGTACTCGATGGCAAACCTCGGCTATTCCTACCGCGATATTCTGCAGTTTTACTACACGGATGTCAGCATCCGATGAGGGAAGAGAAACAACATGAAGACAAAAGATTTTGATTATTACCTGCCCGAGGAGCTGATCGCGCAGACGCCGCTCGAAAAGCGCGACGAATCGCGCCTGATGTGCCTTGACAAGGAGACGGGTGAGCTCTCACACCACCATTTTTATGAGCTGCCGGACTTTTTGAACCCCGGCGACTGCCTGATCTTGAACAATTCCCGCGTGCTGCCGGCGCGCCTTTTGGGTCAGCGCCTACCGGGCGGCGGCGCGTGCGAGGTGCTTCTGCTCATCGACCGCGGCGACAAAACATGGGAGTGCATCGTGCGGCCAGGCAAGCACCTGCGCAAGGGCACAAAGATGCAGTTCGGCAACGGTGAGCTCAAAGCGGAGGTCGTGGACGTGTTACCTGACGGCAACCGCATGGTGAAATTCGACTTTGAGGGTATTTTCCTCGAGGTGCTCGAACACCTTGGCAAGATGCCGCTGCCGCCTTACATCAAGGAGGAATTGCAGGATCAGGAGCGCTACCAGACCGTCTATTCCAAGGTCAACGGCAGCGCCGCCGCGCCGACGGCGGGCCTGCACTTCACGCCAGAGCTGCTGGAAAAAATTCAGACAAAGGGCGTGAACATCGGCTATGTGACGCTGCATGTCGGCCTCGGTACGTTCCGTCCTGTCAAGGAGGACGACATCGAGCAGCACGATATGCACAGCGAATACTGCGTTATCCCGCCTGAGACGGCGACGCTTATCAACGAGACGAAGGCGCGCGGCGGACGCGTGATCTGCGTCGGTACAACGTCGTGCCGCACGCTCGAGAGCTGGGCACAGGAGGACGGACACATGGAGCCGTCCGCAGGCTGGACGAGCATCTACATCTACCCGGGCTACCGCTTCAAGGTGATGGATGCACTCGTGACGAATTTCCACCTGCCGCAGTCCACGCTCATCATGCTGGTCTCGGCGCTCGCGGGCCGCGAGCACGTACTGCATGCCTACGAAGAGGCGGTAAAAGAAAAATACCGTTTCTTCAGCTTCGGCGATGCAATGTTCATTTCCTGAGGAGGATTCTATGTTCAAAGTCATCAAATATGAAGGCAAGGCCAGACGCGGCAGATTCAAATGCGCGCACGGCGGGGAAGTGCAGACGCCGGTTTTTATGAACGTCGGCACGCAGGCGGCCATTAAGGGCGGCGTGAGCGCGCTGGACTTAAAAGACCTCGGCTGTCAGATCGAGCTTTCCAACACGTACCACCTGCATCTGCGCCCCGGCGACGATGTGGTGCGCCAAATGGGCGGCCTCCACAAGTTTATGCACTGGGACGGCCCTATCCTGACCGACAGCGGCGGGTTTCAAGTATTTTCCCTTGCGGGCCTGCGCAAAATCAAAGAAGAGGGCGTGACATTCGCCTCGCACCTCGACGGCCGGCGCATTTTCATGGGGCCGGAGGAGAGCATGCGCATTCAGTCGAATCTCGGCAGCGACATTGCGATGGCCTTCGACGAGTGCGTGGAAAACCCGGCACGCTACGAGTACGCGAAGGCATCCTGTGAGCGCACGCTGCGCTGGCTGGAGCGCTGCAAGATCGAGCATGACAAGCTGAATACCTTGTCAGATACGGTCAACCCGCAGCAGATGTTATTTGGCATCAATCAGGGTGCGACGTTCGAAGATCTTCGCATCTGGCACATGAAGGAGATCGCGAAGCTCGACTGTGACGGCTACGCCATCGGCGGCCTCGCGGTCGGCGAGCCGACGCAGACAATGTACGACATCATCGACGCGGTCGAGCCCTATATGCCGCAGGATAAGCCGCGCTATCTCATGGGCGTCGGTACGCCGTCAAACATCATCGAGGGCGTGGCGCGCGGCGTGGACTTTTTTGACTGTGTGATGCCGGCGCGCAACGCACGCCACGGCAAGCTCTTCACGTGGAGCGGCTCGATCAACCTCAAAAACGAGAAGTACAAGCTCGACGAGCAGCCGATCGACGAGCAGTGCGACTGCCCGACGTGCCGGAATTTCTCGCGTGCGTACCTGCGCCACCTCTTTAAGGCGGAGGAGATCCTGGCCCTGCGCCTTGCGGTGATGCACAATCTGTATTTCTACAACAAGCTGACACAGCGCATCCGCGACGCGCTCGACGCGGGAGAGTTTGCGGCTTTCCGAGCGGAGTACAGCACGAAGCTGTCGGAAAGAGTTTGATTCTTTGGATAAACCCCTTGCACAATAGTGAAATATCCGTTATAATATCAATATCTTTTGTTTTGGAAAGGAACTTGTACTATGGATAGCATTATCTTGCTGGTTGCGATGATCGCGGTGTTCTACTTCCTGATCATCCGCCCGGAAAACAAGCGCAAAAAGCAGGCAGAAAACATGCGCAACAGCCTCAAGAAGGGCGAGCGCATCACCACCATCGGCGGTCTGGTCGGCCGCATCGTTCAGGTGAACGACGCGACGGTCGTGTTCGAGACCTCTGAAGACCGTGTCCGCATCGAGGTCGCCAAGTGGGGCATCCAGTCTGCGGAGTCGATGGAGCAGGCGGCTGCGCCCAAGGCCAAGAAGGCTGACAAGGCGGAGAAGAAGGCTGAGGAAAAGCCTCAGACCGAGGAAGAGGCCAAGACTGTGGCCCTGCCGATTGAGGACAAGGCGGAAAAGGCTGAAAAGTCCGAGGATAAGCCCTCTTACGATCCTGAGATCAAGTAAGATCGACAACTGCATAGCATAAACAAACCTCCCCTGGCATACGCTCATGTAGGCGAATGCAGGGGAGGTTTTTGCGTGGAAAAGACGGTGAACACCGCGTGGTACGCGAAAAAATGCGCGCTGGGTACACTTGTGTGCTGCGGCACGGAGCTGGTGCTTTTGATGCTGGCATCGGCGCTGATACTGCGCGGCGCGATCAGCGAGGAGATGGCGAACGGCGCGGTGCTGGTCTGCGCGGCGGTCGCGGCGTTTTTGGGCTGCATGATCGGAGCGAGGAAGACAAGCAAGCGTGCGATGATGACGGCGGGCTGCGCGGCGAGCGCGTGGGTCACGATGCAGGTGATCGGCTTTTTTGTTTATGATGGGTTGATGCCGGAGCGGTCGCTCGAGCTGGCGGCGGCGATGGCGGTCGGCGCGGTGGCGCCGCTCCTACTACAAAGAAACGGGAAAAAGGGGAGAGGCGCCAAGGCGCGCGCTCGCCGCAAGCGCAGGTGAACATAAAGCAATAGGCGTATTCACATGTTTTTGATCGGCGGTGGAGGAAATGCGGCGCGAAAAGCTGTAACAACTTGCACAAATGGAGCAAGAGCGACGGGAAAATATGACTTTTTCTGACTTGGGTGGTGAAGCGGAGAACTGCTTCCAGATATGGGGAACGGGTACGAAAACCACCCCATATCTTGGTAAAATGCTGCCGCTTTTTCAATTTGTTTCAATAGTTTACATAATACACTTTACATAATATTTTGACATAATTAACAAAAATGGGAAAAGTTGGCAATTCCGCTTGCGAAAAGAGTGCAAACGGCCTATATTTATAGGTACGTTCTATCGTTTTGCTCCGTGGGCAGAATGCCGCTTCCCTTCACGAGGGGTGACATACTTGCTGAGTCGAACGAACAGAAGAGACCGCCGCGGCGCGCTGCCGCAGCGCGTGCCTGTGCCGATGCTGGTGTTATCGGCGTTTATTGTGTTGGGTGTGATCCTTGGGTACGTGTTTGCGCTCCGGTCGCTGCAGAGCGCGGGCGGCGAGCTGAAACAGTATTTCGACGCGTTTTTATCGGGCGGCGTGAACAGGCCGTTTTCGGTAAGGGTGCTGGGCGAAACGCTGTTGTGCTATTTCCGCGCGCCGGGTATCGTGTTTTTGCTGGGCTTTGCGTCCATCGGCATTGTGGCGGTACCGCTCGTGTGTGCGTGCCAGGGGTTTCTTCTATCGTACTCGCTGTTCTGCTTTGCGCTCTCGCTCGGGCGGGGGAGCTTTCCGCTGCTGCTGGCGCTGTTCGGCATCCGGCTTCTGGCGGTGCTGCCGTGCACGCTGCTGCTCGGGAACGCGTCGCTTGACAAGTCCCGCGCGCTGCTGTCGCTTTCGCTTGGCGGCGGGGGACGGGGACGCGCAGTCAGCTACGGGAGCGCGTACTGGTACCGCTTTGGCATTTGTTGTGTGTGTTTGTTGTTTGCCGCTCTGCTGGAGCTGTGGCTCGTGCCGCAGTTTTTGCTGCTGGCGGCGTCTTGAGCTGTTTTTTAGGAAGGGGGGGTGCGATCATGGCCGACCTTTTGGCGCAATACGAAGAATATCTGGCCACGGAAAAGCACGCCTCCCAGAATACGCTCAGCTCCTATATGCGCGATCTGCACCAGTTCGCCGTGTATTTGGACGAGTTCCGCCCCATGCCGCTGCCGCAGGTGACGCAGGAGGTCATCAGCGGCTATGTCGCCTGGATGGGCGGCAAGGGCAAGTCCGCCGCGACAATCACGCGCTCCATCGCGTCGATCAAGTCGCTCTACACCTATCTCCAGATGACCGGAGAGGTCAGCGCGAACCCGGCCAAGGGCGTTGCCGCGGTGAAGGTGGAGCACAAGTTCCCCGAGATCCTCACGGGCAAAGAGGTCGAGCTCTTCCTTGACCAGCCCCAGTGCGTGGACGCTAAGGGCTACCGCGACCACGCGATGCTCGAACTGCTGTACGCCACGGGCATCCGCGTCTCCGAGCTCATTTCGCTCAATGAAGAGGACGTGAGCCTGAGCGCGAGCTTCATCCGCGCGCAGAGCAAGGGCAAAGAGCGTATCATCCCGCTCTATCCCGCCGCCGTCAAGGCACTTTCGCACTACATGAAGGAGGTGCGTCCGCAGCTTTTGGCTGATCCCGAGGAAACGGCGCTGTTCGTCAACATGAACGGCGAGCGCATGAGCCGCCAGGGCTTCTGGAAGATCGTCAAGCACTATCAGGAGACTGCCGGCATCTCAAAGGACATCACGCCGCATACGCTGCGCCACTCGTTCGCCGTGCACCTGCTTGAAAACGGCGCGGACCTGCGTTCCATTCAGGAGATGCTGGGCCACGCGGACATTTCCTCGACGCAGATCTACACGCATGTCGTCAAAAAGCACCTCAAGGACGTCTATCAGAAGGCGCACCCGCGGGCATAAAAAGAAGAATGAAAGGCCGCTCGGAGAGCGGCCTTTTTCATGCTGTGATTTCTCGTTGCATTTCGGACAGTTGTTTGATATAATTTCTAGATAAGTATCGTGGGAGGTGATGCGCATGCGGATACTCGGCATCGATCCGGGCATCGCCATCGTGGGCTTTGGCCTGATCGAAGCGGACCGCGGCAGAACGCAGCTATTGAATTACGGCGCGATCACCACGCCCGCGGGATTGCCGCTGGCGCGCCGCCTTGTGCAGATCGAGCAGGACATGGAAGCGCTCATCGCGCAGTTAAAGCCCGACGCCATCGCGGTCGAAGAGCTGTTCTTTTCGAACAACATCACGACCGGCATCGCCGTGGCGCACGGCCGCGGCATCATTCTGTGTACCGCAGAAAAGAGCGGCGTGCCGCTCTACGAATACACACCCATGCAGGTCAAGCAGGCCGTCGTCGGCTATGGCCTTGCTGAAAAGAAACAGGTCATGGACATGGTCAAGCGGCTCTTAAAGCTCAAGGCCGTGCCGCGGCCCGACGATGCTGCCGACGCGCTGGCCATTGCCATCTGCCACGCGCGCAGCGCCACGTCGCTCCTGAGCCGCGTGGGCGGGAACGACGTCAAGCAGACCATTTAAGCAGGAGAGAGGCAGTTTATGTTTTATTATGTCAGCGGAACGGTCGCGCATGTGGAGCCGTACCTCGCCGTGATCGACTGCGGCGGCGTGGGCTACGCCTGCAAGACCACCAGCACGACGATCTCACAGCTGCAAGTGGGTAAAGCAAGCAAGCTTTACACCTATTTGCACGTGGGTGAGGGGATCTTTGACCTTTACGGTTTTGCCACGCAGGGTGAGCTCGGGAGCTTCAAGCAGCTCATCGGCGTCTCGGGCGTGGGGCCGAAGGCGGCGCTCGCGATACTTTCGGTCTGCACGCCGCAGGGGCTTGCGATGGCCGTCATCACGGGCGATGAAAAGGCGCTCATCGCCGCGCCGGGCATCGGCAAGAAGATCGCCCAGCGCATCATCTTAGAGCTCAAGGACAAGCTCACCAAGGAGCAGCAGGAGATCGGTATGCCGACCGCCCCCGGCATCGTTGCGGGTGAGAAGAGCAAGGCCGTCGAGGCCGCCGCCGCGCTCGCGGTGCTCGGCTACACGCAGCAGGACATCGCGGTCGCGATGAAGGGCGTGGACGTGGAAAACTTACCGCTTGAAGAGATCGTGCGCCAGAGCTTAAAGAAAATGGTAAAGTAACTTCATCAAAAGTCCGCAGGGCTTTTGATGAGCAGGAATACGCTCCGCTCTGTGCCTCGGTGAGCCGCCGCGGGCGGGCTCATTCGACACTCGCTTTGCGCAAGGTGTGATTTGCCACGCGCACGCCCCAGGGCGGCCTCTCTTGCCGCTCTGCGGCAATTCACCTTCTGTCGCGGCAAATCACGATCGAATTCAGTTTGCGCCGCGCGCGGCGCAAACTCTGCGATGCTTGATTAAAGGAAGTGACATTTTGAGCATTGATTTTGGGACTGATATTTATGAAGAGCCTATCGTGGCCAAGACTTTCCTGAGCGAGGACGCGCAGGAGGGCTCGCTGCGCCCGAAGACGCTCTCGGAATACATCGGGCAGGAGAAGGCGAAGGGCAACCTTGCCGTCTTCATCGCGGCGGCGAAAAAGCGCGGCGAATCGCTCGACCACGTGCTGCTGCACGGCCCTCCGGGCCTCGGCAAGACGACGCTCGCGGGCATTATTGCCCAGGAAATGGGAGTGAACATCCGCATCACGTCCGGCCCCGCCATTGAAAAGGCGGGCGACCTTGCGGCGCTTTTGACGAATCTGAGCGAGGGGGACATCTTGTTCGTCGACGAGATCCACCGCCTGAACCGCAGCGTGGAGGAGATCCTGTACCCCGCGATGGAGGACTACGCCATCGACATCATCGTCGGCAAGGGTCCGAGCGCGAACTCCATCCGCCTCGATCTGCCGCACTTCACGCTCATCGGCGCGACGACACGCGCGGGCCAGCTGTCCGCGCCGCTGCGCGACCGCTTCGGCGTCACGCTGCGCCTGGAGCTTTACACGCCGCAGGAGCTTTCGAAAATCGTCACGCGCTCGGCGAGCATCCTGAATGTCGACATCGACCCGAGGGCGCGATGGAGATCGCGCGCCGCTCGCGCGGCACGCCGCGTATCGCGAACCGCATGCTGCGCCGCGTGCGCGACTTTGCGGATGTGCGGGCCGACGGCGTCATCACGAAGGAGGTCGCGGACGAAGCGCTCCGCGCGCTCGAGATCGACGACCTCGGATTAGACCCTATCGACCACCGGATGATGCACGCCATCATCGAAAACTACGGCGGCGGCCCCGTCGGCATCGAGACGCTGGCGGCGACCATCGGCGAGGAAGCCGTCACGCTGCTGGACGTTTACGAGCCGTATCTCATGCAGCTCGGCTTTTTGCAGCGCACGCCGCGCGGGCGCTGCGTCACGCGCAAGGCATATGAGCACTTAGGCCTCTCCGTGCCGAAGAGCATGGACGAAGTGCCGGAACAGCTTAGTCTATAAATGCAAACTACTTTACGGCAAAACTTCAAATCTTTTTGAGAAGAGGAATCAAAATCATGGGAAAACTGTTTGGCACCGACGGCATTCGCGGCGTTGTGGGAGAAAATCTCACGGCTGATCTTGCGTTCCGTACGGGCAAGGCCATCGCGGCCGTTTTGAAGGAAGAAAAGGGCAGAAAGCCGGTCATCACCATCGGCAAGGACACGCGCATTTCGTCCGATATGCTCGAAAGTGCGCTGATCGCGGGTATCTGCTCCGTCGGCGGCGACGTGATGCCGTTCGGTGTGCTGCCGACTCCGGCGGTCGCGTACCTGACCGTGCTCAAAGGCGCGGATGCGGGCATCGTGATCTCCGCCTCGCACAACCCCTACGAGCACAACGGCATTAAGGTCTTCAACGAAAAGGGCTACAAGCTGCCCGACGTGATCGAAGAGCAGGTCGAAGAAAAAATTCTCACCGACATCTATCCCGCCGCGACGCACGGCGAGATCGGCGTCCTGCGCCACGGTCTGCGGCAGTCGCGTGAGGCGTATATCGACCATTTAGCTGGCACGATCGAAGGAGATCTGTCCGGCCTGCGCGTGCTGGTCGATTGCTCGAACGGCGCGTCGTCCGCGACGGCACCGGAGCTCTTTGGCCGCTTCCGCTGCTTCTGTGACTTCATCCACCGCGAGCCGGACGGCGTGAACATCAACGACCACTGCGGTTCGACGCATCTCGACGACCTTGCACAAAAGGTCGTCGCGGGCGGCTATGACATCGGCGTCGCGTTCGATGGCGATGCGGACCGCTGCCTGCTCGTCGACGAGCAGGGCGGCGTTATCGACGGCGACAAGGTGCTTGCCGTCTGCGGCTCGGACATGAAGCGCCGCGGGAAGCTCTCGGGCGGCACGATCGTTGCGACGGTGATGTCGAACCTCGGCCTTCACGAGTTCTGCCGCGAAAACGGCGTCGGCCTCGTCTGCACGAGCGTGGGCGACCGCAACGTGCTCGAAAAGATGAATGAGTGCGGCTACAAGCTTGGCGGCGAGCAGTCGGGCCACACGATCTTCACCGACTACGCCACGACCGGCGACGGTCAGCTGACGGCGCTTCAGTTCCTCGACGTGCTCGCGCGCAGCGGGAAGAAGGCCTCTGAGCTTGCGTCCGTCTGCCCGCAGTATCCGCAGGTGTTGCTCAACGTCGCCGTTTCGCATGAGCGCGGCGTCAAGGATGCCATCATGGCGTCCGATGCACTCTCCGCGGCCATCGCGGAGGAGGAGGGGAAGCTCTCCGGCGAGGGACGCGTGCTCGTCCGCCCGAGCGGCACGGAAGCGCTCATCCGCGTCATGGTTGAGGCAAAAACAGAACAAATCGCCCTTCTTGCGGCCGAGAATTTGGTCAATGTGATAAAAATGCTGTAAAATCGTTAGCGCTAATACTGAATTTTCGTAAATACTTGACAAAACCTGAGCACAGAAGGTATAATACATGCAGTATCATCAGAGTGAGAGCCATCATAAAGAGCTTGCAGCCTGCACGGATGAGCAGCTGTGCGCCATGGCCGCCGCGGGCGACAGGGAAGCAGAAGAGCTTCTTGTCACGCGCTATTACGGAATGGTGCGCGCGTGTGCGCGTCCGCTTTTCCTCGCTGGCGGCGACGGGGAGGATCTGATTCAGGAGGGCATGTTCGGTCTCATTCAGGCGATACGGGAGTATGACGCTGACAAGGCGGCGTCGTTTCACACCTATGCAGAGATCTGCATTCGCAACCGCCTGTTCTCCGCGCTCCGTGCCGCCTCCCGCGGCAAGCATTATCCGCTGAACGAATCCATATCCCTTGATACCCCTTCCTTTGACAGTTCTTCTTACACCGCCGGTACTTTAGACCCCAGCCACACAGACCCCGAGCTCCTCATCGCGGAGCGGGACCACGTGGAGAGTCTACTCGAAAGTACCCGCAAGCACTTGTCCGAGTTCGAGGCGAAGATCTTAGGGTACTATTTGGAAGGCCTTTCCTGTCACGAGATCGCAAAGGCCGTGGGCAAGTCTCCGAAGTCGGTGGACAACGCCGTGCAGCGCGTTCGCCGCAAGGCTGCGCAGCACATTTTTTCCGGCGATATCAGCAAACGCTGAACGCATATATTTTTTTCTGATTCAAAGAGAGGGTAAAATCATGTACGAAGACAAGACTTTAGTTTGCAAAGAGTGCGGCAAAGAGTTCGTGTTCACTGCCGGTGAGCAGGAGTTCTACGCGGAGCGCGGCTTCCAGAATGAGCCCCAGCGCTGCAAGGCCTGCCGCGACGCTCGCAAGAACGCCGCTCGTGGCCCCCGTGAGTACTTCACCGCAGTCTGCGCAGCTTGCGGCGGCGAGGCCAAGGTTCCTTTCGAGCCCAAGTCCGACCGTCCGGTCTACTGCAGCGAGTGCTTCGCCAAGATGCGCGCTGAGCAGTAATTCTTGTAAACGTTTTGATCGAAAGACGTCCGCTAATGCGGGCGTCTTTCTTTTTTGGCTTTATGGCAGCTTCTTTTTTCATATTTCCTATTGAAAAAGTGCGAAAAATGGGATAAACTATTTTCAGCTATTTTCACGGAGGTGAATCAAACATGATCGAAATTAAGCGCGACACTATCATCGGTGACATTCTGGACGTTGCGCCGCAGACCGCGCCGATCTTCCTGTCGATCGGCATGCACTGCCTGGGCTGCCCCAGCTCCCGCGGTGAGACGGTGGAAGAGGCCTGCATGGTCCACGGGATCGACGTGGAGAAACTGCTGGCTCTCGTGAACGAAGAGGCCAACAAGCCTGTCAAGGAATAAGAAAAGGACGCATACGGGTCTTCCGTATGCGTCTTGTTCGCTCAGCGAAAGGAGGGCGGCGGTGGAAAAGGAATTACAGCTTCAGCCGCGGCTGCAATGCATCGCAAGCCTTGTGCCGCAGGGCGCGAGACTGGCCGACGTCGGCACCGACCATGGGTATCTTCCCGTGTGGCTTTTGCAACACGGGCGCATTGAAAGCGCCATTGCGTCTGACATCAACGCGCTGCCGCTTGACCACGCGCGCGCGACGGCGCGAGAATACGGCGTGACGGAGCGCATGGATTTTCGCCTCTGCCCGGGCCTTGCGAAGATCAAAGCAGAGGAGTGCGACGCCATCGCTATCGCCGGCATGGGCGGCGAGACGATCCTCGGTATTCTCGAGGCCGCGCCCTGGACGCATGAGGACGTGCATACGCTCATTTTGCAGCCGCAGACAAAGATCGACCTTCTGCGCTGCTGGCTCTGCGGGCACGGCTACCGCTTTTTGAGCGAGACGCTCGTGCGCGACAAGGAGCAGCTTTACGTCGTCTTCCGTGTGAGAGCGGGGATAGGGCAGGAGCTGAGCGAAGCGGACGCGCTGACAGGCTTATTGCTGCGGTCCGACCCGCTGTACGGCGAATACCTGTCGCAGCATCTTATAAAGCTCAATCGGGCGAGAGACGGCCTCGCCGTCTCGTCGCTCGCAGATAAGGAGGCGCGTATCGCGCATCTTGAAAATCTCATCGAAGAGATCGAGAGAAGAAAAGGGGAGTGGGAACATGGCAACGGTACATGAGATCGAACAGAGGCTTTTTTCCTGGGCGCCGCGCGAGAGCGCGATGGACTGGGACAATGTCGGCCACCTCGTCGGCGATCCCGAGCAGGAGGTCGAGCGCATTTTAGTCGCGCTCGATATCACCGAGCGCGTGGTGCAGGAGGCCATCGACTGCGGCGCGCAGCTCATCGTGTCCCACCATCCGGTGATGAACGTGCGCTGGCACGAGCGCGAGATGCAGACCCTTCGGCCCGACACGCGCCTCGGCGGCGTTTTGACCACACTCGTCAAAAACGACATTTCCGCCATCTGCATGCACACGAATCTGGATGCTGCGGACGGCGGCGTGAACGATTGTCTGGCGAAAAAACTGGGCCTTAACGATGTTTTTTTGCTCAACGACGAAAAAATCGGGCGTATTGGCACACTTTCCTGCGAAAAAGGGCTTGAAGAGTTCCTGCGGGATGTGATAGAATTACTCGGCTGCGGCGGCTTGCGCTATTGCCGCGGCAGCGGGCGGGTGCACCGCGTAGCCGTCGGCGGCGGCGCGTGCGGCGAATACATCCCGCAGGCCATTGCGCAGGGCTGCGATACGTTCGTGACGAGCGATCTGCGCTACAACGATTTTCTGGATACGCGGGGACTCAACCTGATCGACGCAGGGCATTTTCCGACGGAGAACGTCGTCTGTCCGACGGTCAAGGCGTATTTGGAGGAGCATTTCCCCGAGGTGAAAACCGTAATATCGACGTCGCACAGAGACGTCATTCAATACTATCTGTAAGGAGAGATCACATCATGTCCGGACATTCCAAGTGGCACAATATTCAAAAGACGAAGGGCGCAGCTGACGCCAAGCGCAGCGCCGCCTTCACCAAGATCGCCAAGGAGATCATCGTCGCCGTCAAGCAGGGCGGCTCGGGCGATCCGAATAACAACTCCCGTCTCGCGACCGTCATCGCCAAGGCGAAGGCTGCCAACATGCCCAACGACAACATCAAACGCACCATCGACAAGGCGCTCGGCTCGGGCAACACCGACAACTACGAGTCCGTCACCTACGAGGGCTACGGCCCCGGCGGCGTGGCCGTCATCGTCGAGGCACTGACCGACAACCGCCAGCGCACCGCGCCGGAGGTTCGCCACTACTTCGATAAGTACGGCAAGGGCATGGGCGCGCAGGGCTGCGTCAGCTGGTCGTTCGACCGCAAGGGCGTCATCATCATCGACAACGAGGACGGAGACTACGACGAGGACGCCGTCATGATGGATGCGCTCGACGCCGGTGCCGACGATTTCAACGCCGAGGATAACGTCTTCGAGATCACGACCGACCCCGACGCGTTCAACGACGTCGTCAAGGCCCTCGAGGAGAAGAACTACTCCTTCGTCAGCGCGGACATCAGCCTTGTCCCGCAGACCTACGTGAAGCTCGAGAGCGACGAGGACATCAAGAACATGGAAAAGCTGCTCGACATGCTCGACGACAACGAGGACGTGCAAAATACCTACCACAACTGGGACCAGGACTAAACCCCTTGCAAATGCTGACTTTTTCAGCAGTGTGATACCCGCAGTTGTGACATATCTTTGTCCTGCTATGGCGTACACGGCGGCTTCTGTTGTGACATACATCATGGAGATTAAAAAGAGCTTGAGAAGATTTTCTCAAGCTCTTTTTTGCCGCCTGACTTATATGGATATCCTATAAAAATATATAAATATTCCACTTGAAATTGTCACCATTGTTTGGTATTATATCTCGGCACGTTGGACGTCCAGTTTCGGCAGAAAAACAAGGTGCGCTGTGAGGAGGAGCTTTTTCCGCGGCGCGCTCCTGCTGTAACACCTGTATAGCCCCCCTTGCACGGACGGCCGGGTGAAAGGAGAAACATATGAGTAAGAACAACAACACGCAGAAGATCGTTGGTCTCGGTCTGTTCACCGCTATTGTGATCGTTCTGCAGCTGATGGGCAGCTTTATCCGGTTTGGCACGTTCAGCATTTCGCTGGTGCTGGTGCCGGTCGTTATCGGTGCGGCGCTCTACGGCGCAGGTGCTGGCGCGTGGCTCGGCTTTGTGTTCGGCGTGGTCGTGCTGCTCAGCGGCGACGCGGCGGCGTTCCTCGGCGTCAACGCGCTTGGCACGATCCTGACAGTGCTCGTCAAGGGCACGCTGGCGGGCCTTCTCTCCGGCCTTGTCTACAAGGCGCTTGAGAACAAGAACCGCACGCTTGCCGTGGCGGTGGCTGCTGTGGTCTGCCCGGTGGTCAATACCGGCGTGTTCCTGATCGGCTGCCTGCTCTTCTTCATGGAGACCATCGGCGGCTGGGCGGATGCGATGGGCTTTGGTGCAAACATCGGCCAGTATATGATCGTTGGCCTTGTCGGCGCGAACTTCATCTTCGAGCTGCTCTTCAACGTGGTGCTGAGCCCTGTGGTCGTGCGTCTCATCCGCATCGGCAAGAAGGAAGTTTGATTCATAAAAAAGAAAAGC
>ERZ773136.1101-NODE-1101-length-27554-cov-11.163570_pt1 | contig 27554 bp, 19 predicted proteins | sample MGYA00580855_ERZ773136 | MGnify/ENA primary metagenome ERZ773136 (study PRJEB29015, sample SAMEA2737860) | human gut metagenome | biome: human gut; feature: human-associated habitat; material: faeces | place: China | collected 2012 ... | reverse complement strand
TTTTCCTCCACAATTTTGACCTTAAAATGAATGTACGCCCACACGGGGTCGGGCAGTGAGGTCAGCGCCGCACACGCCTGGTAGCTGCTGCCGTTGCTGGGCTCCAGCAGCACGGACTCTGTGCCCTCCACATCCAGCGAGTAGCCGTAGTCGCTGCTGATATAGCCGTTCAGCTGCGCCGCTGCGTCCTTTGTGGCCGTCACGGTCAGCGTGTTCCAGCTCTGATTGACCGTCACGCCGCTGATATTAGTGCTGAAGTAGTACTGCGGCAGCACGCCGTTTGTGTCGGTGGCCGTGCCGGTGTATTTGCTGCCGTCCCACGTCAACGTAATAGCGTTGGCGTCCGAAAGCTGGTTACGGTACTTCACCGCAAAGCTGGGGATCTTGCCGTGGTTCATAATGCGGTCAATAATGATGTTGTACGCCACCGCCACGTCGTCGCCCGCATAGTGGAACAGGTTGGCGCAGGTGGTGTCGTACAGCGTGTAGGGGTACACCGGGCTGCGGTAGCCGCACACGAACTCCCAAATCACCGCCTGCGTCGCCAGCTGCGCGCAGTCCGGGTGCATATTGAAGCCGTAATTGCCGCCGTAACCGTAGGCCATAGCCAGCGTCACAGCATACCGTTGATTCCACGTCAGGTCGCTCCACGATGTGGAGGAATACTGCAAATCGCCGCTGGCGGAGCGCACCTCCGGCTCCATACAGTAGGCAGGGACAGTTTCCCTGGTGTCGTTCCGGGTGAAATACTTGAGCTTGTTGCTGGTGTACGGTCCCCACTGGGACACAGGCGTCTTGTCCTCGTGGTAGCGGTACTCGTTGCCGCTGCTGACGGTGCCCGTGACCGTGGCGGCGTGGGCGGTCACGATGGACAGCCCCATGACAGCCACCAGCAGACACACAAGTGTCAGCAGCTTGGGAATGGTTTTCTTCATAGCGTTCCTTTCCCCCAACGCAAAAGGCCGGCAGCATACGCTGTCGGCCTTTTGGTCGGGTATTCAGTTGGTTTATCCGTACAGCACCACCACGATGTATTCGTCCGATGCCGCATCGTAGCGAGCGGTGCAGTTGAACCGCGCATACGCGCTGACCGTTTCCGCGCCGTCCATGGCGGCGAGGCAGGCGAAGGTGGCGTCCGCGTTACCCTTTACGGCGGCGGTCAGTGCCGCCTGTCCGCCATTCTCTGCCAGCCATGCCACGCTGTCTGCCGTGCCAGGGAAGAAGCTGGAGTCGGCGGCGGTCATGCTGGGGTCGATGGTTACGCCGTACTGCACTCTTGCGTACTCGTTGCCCGCTTGAATGGCCTCCGCAATAGAGTAGATGTTCCCGCTGGCGGCAGGCTTCGGCGCGGGTTCAGGTTCGGGAGCAGGCTCTTCCTCCTGTTTCTCCTCTGCCGGGGTAGGCACCGGTGTGGGTGCGGGAGCAGGTGTATCCTCCGGTGCAGGCGCGGGTATTGCCGGCTCTTTCGGTGCAGCGGGCGGTGCCGTTTCAGCGGATGTAGGCTGTTTTTCCGCTTCTGCATCCGTAGGTGTATCCATCTGTTCGGCAGACAGCGGCGCGTCCGCACTGTCCTCGGCTTTACTTCTCTCATCCTCCATCTGTGGCAGCAGAGTAGTCACCACCTCCGCTGCATCGTCTGCTTTCCGCATTTGAGGCAGCTCCGTCTGCACGGAGATCGACGACTGCACCCTGTCCGGTGCTTGCACCGCACAACCCGCCATAATTGCCGCGCAGAGGGTCAGAGCCACACAGAAAATCGTTCGTTTCATGGTAACCTCATCCCTCCGTTTTAAGATACCCCCATTATGTGGTCATAAATATCTGCTGTCAAATTTTTGCTCATCTCTCTACGCTCTGCTCCTGTTTCTTTTCCTGCTGCTGCGGCGCAAGACCGCGCTGGATGCTGGCGCGCTGTGCGGCGAAGGTCTGCTGGAAGTTGGCAAGCACACTGGTTCTGTCCCGTGCCTCCATCCCGTCGAACATCTCCACGAGATCTGTGACCTTGGGTTTGTCGCAGGGTACACCGTAGCTGCGGCACAGCATATAGCTGACACTGTCCGCACTCAGGGCGCAGGACTCCCGACTGTAATACGGGAAATTTCCATGGTCATGGATACCCGCGTGGACGGCCTCACGGCTCAGCGCACGGAATGCCGCGCTGTCCGAAATGTACCCGCTGACAATGATCTGCTGCTGATTGGGATCATACAACGCATCCTGTCCGCGGGCATCGCCGGTCACAACGGGGACAGGCGATACCATCAGCAGCTGGTACAGTGCCTTGCTCATGGCATCGCTGCCGTCTGCCAACTGATTCTTTGCCGGCTGTCCGCGTCCAGTGGTCTGGGAGATGTCGAACACACGCCCCACCTTGTAGCCACGATACTGCCGCCCGTCCCTGACGTAGGTATCGCCCACGCGGATCTTCATACCCATTTCCTCCCGCATGACGTTACGGTTCAGGCCATTCCAGCCCTTCACGCTGTTGAACACCGTCACCTCGGGGTTCTGTTCCATCGCCAGCAGCACATTGGACGCGCTGAAACGCGGGTTGTCCGCCTGTACATCCAAATAGTGCAGGAATGCGCCGGTACTCTCCGTCACACGCAGTGCGGCGGCGTCATTCATCTCGTTAAGGCTATCGCGCTCATCTGCCTTCCGCTGCTTCCACTCCTCGGTCTGCTGCTCCTTCTGCCGAATCAATTCACTCAAATTTGCCATAATAATCTCCTATCTCTGTTCATGCTCCGGCGCGGCAATGGTTCTTGCCTGCCGCGCCATCTGTTCGGATACCTTCTTCAGCTCCAGCATTTTCGCCCGCACGGATGGCCTATCCATCTCGGTAGACGTTCTGGCACCATTCCCGCGCTCTCTGAAGCTGCTCTCTGACCGAGCGCGGGGATTCGCTTTTTTTGCGGTGTCATCCTCCCGTACCGGCGCAGGATAGCCCATCCGTTCAAAGATGCGGTTGATCTGTCGGGCGTCCTTGGCTTTCGCCATGATCTCCACTGTGCCGGTTTTCTCCACCCGATTGATAATGGGATAGAACAAAACACCGTACCGCTTGCTCTCCATTTGGAAGCCCCGCAGATCCTCCTGCTTGACGGAGAATATGGCCAGCTCCTCGCCGTCCTGGATCAACCGTTTTAGTCCCGTCTTGCCAGATAACTTAGGGTTGTCCTTGGCTACTGCCACCAGCAGAGCCGCCAGGTTCTTTGCACCCAGCCCCGCCAGCTTAACAGCACTCTCCGTGATCTGGATGCTCTCCCGCACCACCATATCGGCGGTTTCACCGTTGGTACTCACGCTTTTGCGCCTCCTTTCTCACTTCTTCCCGCCGTTCCGCCTCGGCTTGCTGCACCTGCCGGGATACCAAAGGCACATCCTCCAGTATCCTGCGGCACAGAGCAAGTTCCCTTCGCTTTTCCCGCAGAGCGGTGGTCTGGCGGTCGATCTCCGCGCTGCGCTGTGCTTTATACGCCTCATCTTCTGCATCCCTCCTTTCCCGATATAGTGGTTTTCTCTGCTGCTCACCGTCGTATATCTCCTGCTCAAGGGCGGCGATCCGCTGCTCCAAAGCCTCCGCCGTGGTCATGCCGTTCGCCCACAGATACCGAAACTGCCGGTCATAGCGTTCCAGTCGGATGACCTCCTGCCGCATGGAAAAAGGGACGCGCCGAAAGTATTTCTTCCGATGCGTCCCTCGCAGCAGATACAGGTATCTGAGATACAGTGCCTGAAACCCCGTGATCTTCTTTTTCGGCCCGGTAGGGCGTTTCCCTTTGATGCGATAGTGCTTATCCTTGCGTGTAAAGATAGGCGCTGCCTGCGCGCCGCCCTCCCGCTGACCGGCCAGCCGCCTGCGGATGTCCTGCTCTGCATACCCGTCGCCCAGACTATCCAATCGGATGGCCCGCTTGCCGCCCGGCGGCAGCACGGTCACATATTTGCGGTCGGGCCGGTTCTGCACCACATACCCCTCCCGCCGCAGAAACATCAAAAATGTTTCGTATGTATACGCTTCTCCGATGAGGCGGTCAATATCTGCGCGGATGGTGCTGCGGATGGTGGGCTTGCCGTTCTGCTCCGCCTTCCATTCGGCGTAGTGCTTTCCCTTGCCCTGCGGCGCGATAGTGGACAGGTCATTTTCCCTGCACAGGGCATCCGATACGCCCCGCACATCGAAATAGTAGCTGCCGGGACTGCTGTGGTACTTTTTGCCGTCCACAAAGGACACAGAGTTCACCACCACATGATTGTGCAGGTGTGCCTTATCCAAGTGTGTACCGATGACCACCTCATAGCGGTCGCCAAACAAGCACTGGGCAAACGCCACGCCGATGGCGTGAGCCTGCTCCGGCGTCACCTCGCCGGGCGCAAAGGATTGGATGAAATGATACCCCACTACGCCGCCCTTTTTACCGAAACGGCTCTTTGTCGCCTGCATCTCTGTATAAGCGGTCTCACAACTATCGCAGTTGATGGCGGACGTAAAGAAATGCTGTTCCGTTTTCTCTGGATTTGCGGCATAAGTAATACCCGTATCCAGCGTAGTCTTTTCTCCGTTGACAGCATAGTTTACCCGCTTATCCAGTCGGTCACGGATGGCGATGATCTTCGTAATGGCCATTCTTAGAGGGCTTTCACCACCTGCCAGAGCATCCCCTGCATCGCCTTGATCTGCGCTATGTCCTCCATGCGGATAAAGCCGCTGGCATTGGCGACCTTGGCGATTTGGTTGATGTTTACGGCCATGCCGGATAACTGCCGCAGCAGCTCTGCCAGTTCATCGGGCGGACGGGGACGTAGTTCCGCGCCCACAATAAGCCTGCGGATCACCGGCTCCATTTTCAGGCCGGTATCTATGGAGAGCTGCTTCAAATGTGCGTACTCTGTGCGGTCCAGCCGCAGAGAGACGCGCTTTGCAATTTCTCTCATGTGTTCTGCTCCTTCCGTTTTTTAATGGGGTTTTAGGGGGCTTTGCCCCTTAACAAGCGCGTTTTGCTGTCAAAATGCTATGCTTGCCAGGACAGCGGCGCTCTGCGCCGCGTCCTGCAATACCTGCCGAAGAAAGAAATCAGCGGCCTTCGCCGCGCTGCGCGTCACGCCGATACCGCAGCAGATCATTGTAGTCTTTTCCCCGCACCGGTGGTCTGTCAATGACCTCATATCTTCTCAGTAGCTCTCGCAGCAATGCCGCCGCCATCCGTCCCGGCGCATCGTTGTCCAGACACAACACAACGCGGGAGATATGTGGCGCAGTCTTTAGGTACTGCGAAAGAGGTGGCGGCAAGCCCCGCCCCTTCTCTGTGGAGATACCTCCCAGCGACAGCGTGTTTGCCTTGCGCCAGTCCTGCCCCTGCTGCTTCAGCAGCGTCAGGTAGGAAAGGGCATCAATGGCGCTTTCAAAAACGCACAGGGTAGGGCTGTCCCCCGGTGTCATCGGCACTGCGAAGGAATACCGCTTGTCGCTGCCGACCACCTCGCCCACAAAACGCTTGTCTTGCAGCGTCCCCCGCTGCATGGCGTAGGCCGGTCTGTCACCGGCAAAGCCTACGAACACGCAGTTGTGATGCTGTGCCGATTCATAGAGCAGGCCGTGTTTGATGCAGTGGTTGATGATCTCCGGGTCGATACCGCGCCCACGCAAGTATGAAAAAACACGCCGGTTGTCGGCGTGTCTGGGCGGCAGGGAAAATGATTTTGTTGGGCGTTCTTTCCGGCGCGGCGGTTCTGCCAAAGGTACGCCGCCAGCGCTCAGGATGCGCTGCACAGCATCCGGCAGCGACAGCTTCCGCACAGTGGTCAGATAGTCCAGCGCACTGCTGCCACCAACACCCCGTGACCACCAGTACCATTCCCTGTTGGAGATTTTCAGGCTGTCATGGCTTTTGGTTGCATAAGCATTGCCGCCCACGCTGACCAGCTCATCCGGTTCACAGTGCCGCAGATAGGTCAGCAGATCCATCTCACGGGCGCGGGCTAACTGCTCTGGCGGGATAAACGGCATAGGACATCACCTCCTTTTTCCGTGATCATCTCCTGTTTTGCGTCTGTTGAAATAGGCAGAGCTAAAGACAGCGGGCTGCAATATAGCACACTGCCTTTAGCTGTTTGGCTGCTTTGATATTAAATGCTGGCCGCAGTCAAGGCATTATCGCCTGCCTTAAAATTGCATTGCTTCGCTATCCTCCAGACCGTGCTGGAAGAACATGATATAGTAGATGGGGATATAGATGATTTTCCCCTTCGTAGAGACTGTTCGCTCATTGGACACAACAAAGGCTTTCTGAATATGATAGTCTTCATTCTTCACGAAGTTATTCAGCGCACTGTGGATGGTATAGTCCTTACCGGACTTTACTTCAATGGGGACGGCGGATAAGGTGGCATAATCGTCGATGAGGAAATCTACTTCACCTTTATGGCGATTATCATAATAGAACAGTTCGTAACCATGCGCGATAAGCTCGCTGGCTACGACGCTTTCATAGACGGAGCCGAGATTGATGCTGGCTTCATCGTCCAGCACAGCTCGGATGTTATTGCCATAAAGGATGCCGGTCAGGACGCCCACATCATTCAGGTATAGCTTCAACAGGTTTTTCCCTGTGGACTCGACCAGAGGGAATACTGGGTTAGAGATAGCCTGAACATTGAGGGCAATGCCTGCACTGATCAGATACTCGAACTCGTCTTGATAATCTGCGAAGGTCTTCCCCTTCTTATCTTCTATGCTCTGTGCTACGACACGTTTTTTCTTATTCTCCATGTTGGAGGGAATCAGGTCATAGATACGGCGGATCTTCAACTTGCGCTCCTCGTCATACTTGGATGCGTCGGCGGCATAGTAATCATGAATCTCCTGTTGAATCTCACGGACGAACTGGATGTTGTGATTTTCCAGATAGGAATTGACCGCATCCGGCAGACCGCCGACCAACAGATACTTTCGGAAGTAGTCCATCATCTTATTGTGGGTCGGCTCGTCCAGGGCTTCCAGTCGTTCAAACTTCTTCCGCATGGCAGACACGGCAAACTCGTTCAGCCCGTTGGCATAGAGGAATTCCTCGAAGTCCAGAGGGAACATCCGAACTTTACGGATGCTTCCCATGGGGATCGATGTTGTCTGCGACAGAGTCACCCCCAACAGGGAGCCGCTGGCAATATAAGTGAATCGATCATCTTGGGACAGAAACTTCAGCAGCGTCAGCAGATGAGGATATGCCTGGATCTCGTCGATAAAAATCAGGGTGTTGTCTTTCTGCTTCATCTTGCTGCCTTCCAGCATACTGACTTGTAGGTAGAAGTCCTCGACGGTTTTCGTTTCGGCAAATAACCGTGGGCCGATGGAGTCCTCCACCATGTTGATCTCGATGAAGTTTTCAAACAGTTTGTGTCCTACATGTCGGATGATATAGGTTTTTCCGACCTGACGCGCACCGTCTATCAGAAGGATTTTCTTTGAATCGCTTTGCAGATGATCTTCAATAAGAGATTCGATTTTCCGAAACAGCATCATCGTCCCTCCTTGTGCTGACTTTTCAACCGTAGTATACACCGCAAAGAGCAACTTTTCAATATAATTATGTCGAAGCTGTTGGCACTTTTCAAAGACACAGATGATGAGGTTCTCCCTGATTCGTCGTCATGCCCCTTGTGACAAAACCACACTTTTCCAAATAGGGAACTTTCTGCATTAGTGAGCGCCCGTTTTGTTCCCTATTTTTATTTCGTGAAAAAGGGAACTTCCGTGCAGAAGTTTCCTTTCCCGGCTGCGCGCCCCGCAAGCATACGCAGCACGATCACCATGCGCACCATACCAAAGTCTACGATTGCTGTCAAACTATTTCACCTCGCCAGTCCTGCCCGCATACGGTGCGCGTAGTTTTCCACGCTGTACCGCCGCATATAGGCGTTCTCGCTGGGCGCGGCGCTGTCCAGGTCAATGCCCTCCAGCCGGTAATCATCTGGCCGCAGCACTTCCTCCACTGGGATCACGCGAACACGCGCCCTGCTTTTCCACTCGCCGCCGAAGATGCCGCCCACGCTGTGAAAGCCCCGATCACCGCACACCCACAGCAGCCGCTTGCCTGCCGGTATGTTGCCCAAAGGCTGTTTGAGAACGACTACGGAACGCGGCTCTGCGCCGGCCACACGGTAATAACCGGTCTGCTCCGCCTTCTCGTATGTGCGTATCAGCTTCTCGAATTTCCACTGCGGCTCAATATAAAGAAGACTCTCCTGGTATCCCATATTGACCTACCTTTCTAACTCTGTCGTTTTTCTTGTCGGAGACTGCTGGCTATTATCCGGTGCTTCCGTTTCGGCTACGACCTCCGGCTCACGCTTGTCCATATTCAGCAGGGCGTTCAGTTCCTCCAGCCGCGCCAGCTTTGTTTGCAGCTCCTCCTCACGCGGAAATGGCTTCAACACCTCCACCTTCGCCGTTTCCAGCTGGTTATGCAGATCACTCAGCTTTTCCCGGCAAGCCTGCTCCTTGAGAGGCAGCGATTCCAGCAGATTATCCATGCGTTGGATATTGCCGAACACATCGGTGCCCAGCGTCACCACATGGCGTAGCTGCCCGACCATGGTCAGCCTGTACTCCTGTGAAAAGCTGTCAAAGGACAGTTCCAGCGTCAGTCCGCGGTAAGAGCCGATCTGCATCGCCTCCGGCGTCAGCATATTCTGGCATAGCAACAGCAGCTCCTCGCCAGCCGCCTTTTTCTTGTAGACCTTACCCGCCAGCGTCATGGGCGAAAACCCGTCCTCATTAGGCGCGGTGTGCGCCTTGACTGCGGCAATATCCGCGCCGTACCCGGCGAGACGTTCCTGCGTCTCCGCGATGGATTTGGGGAACGTTTTGCTGATGGCGTCCTCCATGCTGTATCGCTGGCTTAGGTGACTGCTTTTCAGCAGCTTCAGCTTCGTCACTTCAATGTCCAAATCCATTTTCTCTTTAATAAGAGGGTTTCCGCTGGCCAGTGCCTTGATCTCCGCATAGGAAAGTGCCTGATCGTCCACGTCCTCAGCAGAGCGCACCGGCGACTTGCTGGTCATGATCTGTGCGATGAATTTCTGCTTTCGCTCCACCAGTTGGTAGAGGTAAGCGTCGAATGTACCCTCGGTGACGTAACTGTAAATGTCCACCTCGGTATTTTCGTTGCCCTGCCGGATGATGCGTCCCTCCCGCTGTTGGAGATCTGCGGGACGCCACGGGCAGTCCAAATGGTGCAATGCCACCAGCTTCTGCTGGCAGTTGGTTCCGGCTCCCATGCGCTGTGTGCTGCCCAGCAGCACCCGCACCTGACCGGCGCGCACCTTGGCGAACAGGTCTTTTTTCTGCGCCTCCGTTTTAGCGTCATGGATATAGGCGATCTCGTTTTCCGGCACGCCCATTTCCACCAGCTTACTGCGGATGTCGTCATAGACACTGAAAATGCCTTCACTCTTTGGCGTGGACAGGTCACAGAAAATCATCTGCGTGGAGTGCTTTTCCGCCGTGCGCCGCCAGATGTCAAACACCGTCTCCGCGCACTTGACCGCTTTGCTCTCCGGGTCGGCGGGCAGCATAGGGTTGATGAGCCGCTGGTCTAATGCCAGCTTCCGGCCATCGTTGGTGATCAGCAGCATGTTGTCCACGCTGCTGTCCACCTGCTTGTTGCGTACCTGCTCAGCACGCTCCGCCAGTGACGCTACCATCTCCTTCTGATACTCGGACGGCTTCAGGGCGACATTGTGGTAGTGTGCCTCCGGCACGGGCAGGTTCAGCATATCCGCCGTTTGGATGTCCGCCACATTTTTGAATACGGAGATCAGCTCCGGCAGGTTGTTGAACTTGGAAAAGCAGGTCTTGGCGCGGTAACCCGTTCCCTCCGGGGCAAGCTCAATAGCCGTGACCGTTTCGCCGTAGTTGGCAGCCCATGCGTCAAAATGCTGGAAGCCCTGCTCCTGCAACGCTCCCATTTGCAAGTACCGCTGGATGGTGTATAGCTCCACCATGCTGTTAGAGATAGGCGTACCGGTGGCGAACACCACACCCCGTCCGCCTGTGACCTCGTCTAAGTACCGGCACTTCATGAAAAGGTCGCTGGATTTCTGCGCCTCGGTCTGCGCGATACCGCTGACATTCCGCATTTTGGTGTAGAGAAACAAATTTTTATAGTAGTGGCTCTCGTCGATGAACAGCCGATCAACGCCCAGTTCCTCAAATGTGACTACATCATCCTTCCGGCTCTGGTCGTTCAGCTTGTCCAGCTTGGTCTGTAAGCCCTTGCGGGTCTTTTCCATCTGCTTGATGGTGAAGTTCTCCGCATGGGCATTTTTTGCCTCCTGAATGCCCAGGATGATCTCATCCATCTGCTGCTCCAAAATAGCCCACTGTCGCTGGATACTGACGGGTATCTTCTCAAACTGACTGTGTCCGATGATGACGGCGTCGTAGTCGCCGGTGGCGATGCGTCCGCAGAACTTCTTGCGATTTTTTGTTTCAAAATCCTTTTTCGTGGCCACCAGCACATTGGCGGCAGGATAGAGCTGCAAGAACTCGCTGGCCCACTGCTCGGTCAGGTGGTTCGGCACCACAAAGAGAGATTTCTGGCACAGCCCCAGCCGCTTGGATTCCATGGCCGCCGCCACCATCTCGAACGTCTTCCCTGCCCCCACTACGTGTGCAAGCAGGGTGTTGCCGCCATAGAGGATGTGGGCGATGGCGTTCACCTGATGCTTTCGCAGGGTGATCTCCGGATTCATGCCGCTAAAATTGATGTGGCTGCCATCATATTCACGGGGTCGGTTGCTGTTGAACAGAATGTTATACGCCTTGCAGATCTTCTCCCGCCGTTCCGGGTCTTTCCATATCCACTCGGCAAACGCCTCCTTCAGCAGCTCCTGCTTGCCCTGTGCGATGGCTGTTTCCTTTTTGTTGAGCACCGCCACACGCCGCCCGTCCGTATCATACTGATAGTCGAAAATACGGACGTCTTTCAGGTTCAGACTGCTCTCGATGATGTCGTAGGCGCTGGCTCGCGACGTACCGTAGGTGCTGTACGCCTTGACATTATAGCTATCCTTGCTCTTGCCCTCGATGCGCCACTCGCCGGTGATTCGGGAGTAATGCACCTTAATGTCCCACCGTGCACGGCGGGATGTGTCCAGCGTCTCAAAGATAAACTGCCGGATATACGCCGGATCCAGCCATGTGGCACCCAGCCGCACGGAGATCTCACTGGCGGTCAAGTCCACGGGCTGCACCTTCTCCAATGCCTCCACATTGGGAAGGTACTGCGGCTCTGTTTCCGCTTTTGCCCGCACCTCTGCCAGCTTCCGCCGCACGTTGCCGGACAGATACTCGTCGGCGGGCAGGTATTTCTCACCGCCCTTTTCCCCGTAATCAGGGTTCAGAAAGACGACGCCCTGCAAGTCTGCGAAAAGGGTGTCCTCATCCTTGCCGGTGAGCTGTCCCATATACGTCATATCTACGCGGGCTTTCTCCCCGATGGACAGGGCCAGTGCCTCCACCGCCGTATCTACTCTTTCGGCAGGCCGGTGGCTGCGGATGGTGCGTTTGGTGAACAGGTCGGCTTTCCGCTTCAGGCCGCCCTCCTCATCCAGCACCTCCAGCGAACACAGCAGGAAATAGGAGCTATCCTGGTCAAAAACGATGGCGTTGCCCCGTGAGTTGATAAGCCCATAGTCGTGGGTAAAGCGGTCATAGAGGTCGTTCAGCTTTGCTTGCTGCTGGCGTATCATGCCATCCGGATAGTCCTCCGTCTGGTATTCCAGCAGCGTCCGCAAACAATCCCGCAGACCGATCATGCCGCGAATACGGCTCTCGGCAGTCTTGGACACCTCCACCGGGTTCATGCGGCTGTCCTCACGGTAATAGAGCTTGTCATTCACCAGCGTATAGGAAAAATTGCGGACGGTGGGATCTGCCGCGATGGATTGATCTTCTCCCTCCAGCTCCTCCGCCCGGTCGTAGGCATTGATCTCACCGTGGATATTCTGCACGGCGTTGGCAAGGAGACTGTCCAGCGGCTGCTCCGGAAACGGCACACAGGTGGGCTCCGGGCCATACGGTCCCGATACCATTTTCATCTCGCCCAGCACCATATCCGGGTGGTCGATGAAATAACGGTTCATGGTGATACCGTCGTCATTCGTCCCCAACTGCACCCAGTCTGGCTCAATGTCCACCATGCGGTCACGTTTTTGCAGGAACAGAATATCCGATACCACCTCCGTACCCGCTGCCGCCTTGAAGGTATCGTTGGGCAGGCGGATCGCGCCCAACAGCTCCGCCCGCTGGGCAATGTACTTCCGCACGTTAGAGGTGCGCTTGTCCATGGTGTAGCTGGAGGTGACGAACGTCACCACGCCGCCCGGTCTGACCTTATCCAGCGTCTTGGCGAAGAAATATTCATGGATAGGCAGGTTCAGCCGGTCATAGCGCCGATCCTGCACCTTGAACTGGCCGAAAGGCACATTGCCCACCGCCACGTCAAAGAAGTTATCGGGGAAATCCATCTTTTCATAGCCCCGCACAGAAATGCTGCTGCGGGGGTAAAGCTGGCGGGCAATGCGACCGGAGATGTCGTCCAGCTCCACGCCGTAGACCTTACTCTCCGCCATGCTATCCGGCAGCATACCGAGGAAGTGGCCGATGCCGCAGGCAGGCTCCAGCACGTTGCCCTGCCGGAAGCCCATCTGTCCCAGCGCGGCGTAGATGCTGTGGATCACCACAGGCGGCGTATAGAAGGCGGTCAGTGTGGATTCCCGCGCCGCGGCGTACTCTGTTTCGGACAGCAGGCTTTTCAATTCCTCATACCGGCTGTGCTTAGGGTCAAAGCAGTCCGCCAGACCGCCCCAGCCCACATACCGGGATAAGACCTCCTGCTCCTCTGCTGTGGCGAGGCGGTTCTCCGCCTCCAACTGCTTTAAGATCCGGATGGCCGCCACGTTGTTGGCATACCGCTGACTGGGCGGTGCTGCGCCCAGAGCATCGTCGGTGATACGATAGTTGACGCCGCCCGCCGACAGCGGGGCGGCGGCCTCCAGCCTCTCTTTTTTTCTCGGCAGGTGAGGGACAGGCGGCATCGCCGCCTGTCCCTGCGGTGCTTCCTCCTCCCTCTGCTGTACCTGCGGCAGCGGGGATATTTCTTGCTCCTGTGCCGGTTCCTCCGTGACCCCCGCTTCCCCGGTGGGAGTTATGGGTGTCGCTTCCTGCTCCGCTTGCCGTAATCCGCTGTCGTGCCGATGGTTAAACAGGCTGAATGTGCCGTTGACGTATTCGGAAAGCTGCTCCTTCGCCTGCTGGCAGGAATCATAGTGCCGGTCTCCCTCGTCCATGCCATCCAGATAGGATGTCAGGGCTTCCAGCATTTCCGCCGCTTTCGCCTTATCTGCCAACTGCTCCTCAATGACGGGAACAGCGTCATAGTAGTCCACACCCTTGGGGTATGGTCTCGGCACATCGTCCGGTGCATCCGAAAAGCCGAAATACACTGTCCGCGCCAACTGCCGCCGTTCATATTGCGGAATTGCGGCAATGGCATCCTCGCCGGGGAAGCGTTTCTGCGCGATGAGCCTTTCATACTCCTTGACCACATTGGGGATGGTCAGCGTGACCTCACCATACCGCTTACCGGCATATTCCCGCTGATAGGTCAGTCCCTTAGAACTTCTCGTATAGTCATATCCATCGCGCCCGCCGCCGCTGTACTCACCAAAACGACTTTTGATGAATTTCTGCTGTTCCTCTTTTGCGTGGGGGTAACAGAAGAAGGAATACACCGCCAATCGACTGTCCACTGAATCCGCAAGGAAGAACTGGTCAATCTCATCCTGCGTGATGAACATTTTGCACCGGCGCAGGAAATCCGGCTGCGCGATAAAGCTGCGCTCCGGCAGGTCAATTCCGTCCAGCACCACGCCGATTCGGTGTGTATTATACTCAGACAGCCGAAAGCGCATGATGCTACGGTTCTGCTCGTATGCGCGGAGGAAATCGTGGTATTCCTCTGCCAGTACCGCAAGGCCGCCCTCGCTCTTGGCAAAGGCCACCATATCCTCGTCCAGCTCCGGATAGCCCTTGCGCTGGTCGTGGATGGCCAGCGTCTGAGGGAACAGGCCCTGTGCGCAGCCCTCTTGGGCCAAATCGCGGGCGGTCATCAGCAGAGCGTCACCCATCTCAAGCAGCACCTTGTCCTGCGCCTGCTCCAGCTCTGCCGCCGAAAGATACGTTCCCGCCTCCAGCAACTCCAATATTCGCACCGACGCCTGCTCCCACGTTACCGTGGTGCGGCAGTGGCCGGTACGAACGCTATCCCCCTGCGCCAGATGGATACCGTCCTCCATGAACCACATGGCATATTTCTTACCCTCATATTCAATGCCGCGTCCGTTCTCCGTGCCAAACTCACGGCGCAGAAATGCCGCACAGTCCGCTTCCGAACGCTGGCGCATATAGAACACCGCGATCCGCTCCGCGCTGCCGCGGCTGTTGCCCGCCGTGTACAGTGTCTGGTCGATGACCATCTGCGGCACAGTCCGGGTAGGGAACAAATCCTCTGAACGCGGCTCCTCCGGCACTTCATAGACCGCCGTGCCGCCGCCCATGCCGAAGAGAGACATTTGCTCCGCCATCACCGGCGCGTTCTGCAAACCCAGCTTGATCTTATACGCGCCGCGCTCAATGAGGTTTTCGGTCATTTCCGTGACCACGCCCCATGAAAAAACGGACTCCGCTGTGCGGGAGAGATAGCTGCCCTCCCACATCAAGAGTCCGTCTTTTTCGGCGTGGTAGCCCACACGGACTTTGTCCGCGCCGGCCAGCACCTCCACCCATATATCGTTGTAGCTGCTTTTCAGAAATTCCGTGCGCGTCGCAATATCCCTATTGGTCTGAAAAAACGCAAAAATCTCCTGCCGCGTGTGCTTGCGCCCGCCGTCGTCCAGCAGGATTGCTTCTATGAGGTGTGCATCTAAAAACGCCGGAAGCTCTGCCTCTCTATCGTGCTCCACCGCATAGATTGCGGCCTGTGCCTGCGCCTTTTCGTCCGGATAGTCCCCATAAACGCGAAGGCACACGTTCGCATCGGCATCATAAACAGCGGCACCATCATAGGCAAAGCCATCTGCTTCCATCGTTCCGGCCACATAGCCCTGCGCCGCAGCCTCTGCTTCTTCCAACGTAGGATAGTCCAGCTTATCATCAAAGCCGTTTTCAAAGTGATGATAGGCGGCAACATGATATAAATTCGCTCTGTTATCAGCAAGGGCGGGAAGTGCATCACTTCCCGCCCTTGCCGGTTCTTCACTTATTAGCTGTAGATCAGATCGTTCAGCACCGTTTCCTCCGCGCTGTGCTTCAGGTTGTTCATCAGCCCCGTCCAACGCTGGGGATCGGCGGCTTTCAGCTCCTCCGTCACGCCCTCGTTCTGCGCCATCTGCGCCACCAGCCGCGTCACCATCTTCTCCGCCGCCGTCTCGATCTCCGCCAGATGTGCCGCCAACTGACCGCTGGTCTTGAGATTCGTATACAGCCCCCTGCGGTGCTTCTTGATGTACTGCCTCCGCAGCTCCGCGTACTTGCCCAGGTGCGTCTCCGGCTCTTGGGGCAGCAGCAGGTTCGGCAGGCGAAAGCCCTCCTGCACTCTGTAGGTTACTTCCATGTTCTGCGCTCCTTTCTTTCTCGGCGTTATTTTGCTCTTTGACAGCATCATAGCCGATTTGTGCATCCTTTGCAAAATTTTGCTCCCGCCGCGCCTGCATCACCGTCCGGCTGATCTCCCGCAGACCCATCTCGGCAATATCGCTGGTGGCAATGCCCAAGGCGTTGATGGTGCCGGGGGTATCAAAGGAATAAATACCCTCAAAATCCTCCGGCAGCAGGTAGGCCATGGTGGGCAGTGAAAGGCGGGTCATCAGCATATAGGCAACGCTGCTTTGCAGCGCCCGCCTGTATGTGACCTCTACATTCAGTGCGTCCAGCTCCTCCAGCATACTGCCGCCGCGACAATCCAGCAGATCCCGCAGATAGTCCTGCATATTATCCGCCACAGCGTTGCGGCTGGCGGACAGTATGGCGTCCGGCAAATTATCCTTTTCGGCCAGTGTACCAAAGGTGGCCTCCAGCGTCTCGATGACCGGCTCCGTGTAGGCCGGTTCCATCGACCAGATGGGAACGGACCGCGAGATGCGTGTGGCATGGGTGTCCGTGATGTCAAAGTAGTGCTTCAGACGCCCTTTGCCGTGGGCTTCGTCCATGACAGCAATGCCGGTAGCTCCGGCATTGACCCACCGGCCAAACTGCCGATTCCACTTTTCCAGCTCCAGCACCGCCGTGGCGTTGGGACGCTGGGCATAGATCAGGACTTGCTCGTCGAACGGACATTTATAGTTATAGCAGGCCGAACGCAGAAAGCCCGTCCAGCTCTCATAATCGCCGGTCAGTCTTATCAGCGTGCGGCTATATAACTCCGTGATAAATTGAAATTTACTTGTCAAAGCATTGCCTCCCTTCTCGAAAAATGTTGGATATATTCATTCCTGACTACCGTGCTTCACCTCGCTCTTTCAGCCTTTGCAGTCCCTTCAAAAAGCTCGGCACTTCCTGAAAGCCCACAGCATCCACATAGTAAGCATTTCTCTTGCTGCCGCGCTTGACCACGATCACATCACTCTCAGATAGAGAGCGCATTTGTCGGTAGAAAGGCCGCGTATCCGCATTGTGCTTCCGATATAGCTCCTCCAGCGTCATGTTGGGGGCCAACACCCCGGCAAAGGCTTTGCGGTAATGGGTAGCACGCAGTTTTCCCTTGGCACGCTCATATCGCATAAAGGCGTAGTCCACCTTAGCCACGTTGTCGATCTGATATATCTCATAGCAGCCCGCGTCCGCTGGCAACAACTTTGAATCAAGCGGCTCATACACCGTGCCTGTCCGCTGCGCTACCTCCGCAAACTCGCAAATATGATAGACATTGCTGCCGACCAACGTGTGGTAGTCGTCGATATAGGTGCAGGGCCTTATCACGCTGCTGCCATCCATCCGCGTCATGACGATGCTGGCGCCATCCGGAATATAAAACAGCGTATTGTACTCCGCATCAATAAAGCGAATCCGGCGTTTGCTCTTATCCGGCTCTGGAAAGGCGATAACGCCCATGATATTTACCGGCTCACGGTCTGTCATCTTTCTTCACCCCGTTCCTTTTTCAGCGCAGTACGGTGTTGCTCCCGTTGTACCCGCCGCTCCTTTTGCTCCTGATACTCGCTGCCTGTCCTTTCACAGAAGTCCTCGATCATCGCCGCACGGTCTGCTCCGTAATGTCCCCAGAAGAAGTTGGGCGGCCCATCTCCATCATTCTTGCAGTTGCGCTGCCAGGTAACAAACGGGGAGGGCGCTTTCGGGTGTTCACCTAACACAAACTCGGCGTTTCCCACACGCACCCGCGCCGTGATCTTATAGTCTGCGTTGATGATTTCACCAATGACATAGCTGCCGCTTTCCAGCTCCATGGTGTAGCTGCCGTTCTGTGCCTGCTGCGCCTTCACCGGCATGGCGGGTACACCGCAGACCAGATCCGGCTGCATGACAAACTGTGACCTTGCGCCCAGCAGCTCCCTCGGAAGCGCCGATACCGGCAGATACATTTTCGCTTCCCCCAAAATCTCATACCGCAGCAGAAAATCGTCCACCGGATAGTAGATGCTCATAACAGGGTCTTTGATATGGCCCCTCGCCATCATCGCGTTCACATATCTGGCGTTGTCCAAATACCACTGCGGGTCTGCCCCCGGCAGGTTCCAGCCGAACATGGAACCTGCGCTCATGGCGGCCTCCTGTATGTCAGAAATGCCCCACCGCCGATTATGCTCTCGAGCGATGTTCTGATTTTCCTCCCGCTTTCTGGTGTCCCAGTCGGAGGCGTAGTAACCGCACTCACCCTTCCTGAGAATGATGAGCTGCCCTGTATAGGGCAGCGTGGATAAACAGAAATCGGGCAATTCATTCCTTCGCATAACCAACCTCCTCACCGCGTCTGTTCCTGCTGCCTGCGGCGATGCCAGCCCTCCAGCAGCTTGATGATGACCTCCTCCATCTGCTTGGGGGTATAGCTGGCAGGAAAATACTTTTGCAGCCGGTCGTTCCGCAGCGTCACCTTCCGCTCCAGCGGCTTTTCCTCCCGCATAATGAGGTCGATGATGTTGTTCTCCAGCTTACCCTCCGCGCTGATCTGCTTGAGCCGCTGGGCCTGATCCACGGAGGGCGATACCTCGTCCCGCTCCATGAGGAACTGGAGATAGGTCTGTTCTTTCTCGGTCAGGTGGGAGATGTAGTCGGCTGCCGGAACGAATTTCAGCTTTCCCGTGTCCACCGCCTCCATCAGCGGCGGAATCAGGTTTGTCAGGCGAATATACCTCTGGACTTGCGTTTTGCTGTCAGACACCTGCTCAGCAAGCACTTGGTTTGTACGCACCCCGCTTAACATCGGACCAAGTTGGTCCGATGTTAAATCTGTCCGCGCACCCTGCCTTTTCATGGCGTCCAACTTCAGCTTATACGCCTTGGCTTTCTCGCTGGGCAGCAGGTTTTCCCGGTTGATGTTGTAGTCCACCACCAGAATATCCGCATCCTCGTCGCTGTAATTGCGCACGATGACCGGGCGGGTATCCAGTCCCACCACCTTGGCACAGTAGTCGCGCCGGTGGCCGGAGATGATCTCATACCCGCCCTCGCTACGGGGACGGACGATCAGCGGCTCGGCAATGCCGGTGCGCTCGATGCTGTCCATCAGCCGCACCAGATCGGCACTGGGCCGGTCTACGGAGTACGGCTGCCGCGCATAGGGGAATACCTGCTCCGCCGATACGATCTGCACCCGCTCCTGCCGGTCGGCACTTCTCTCTTCGTCTGTTTTGAACAGGTCATCGTACCGGGTCAGCTCTATGCCGTTTAATTTGCGGGCCAAGCTGCAACACCTCCTTTGTCAGCGCGGCATACGCCCGTGCCGCTTTCCCCTCTGGGTCATGCTCATAAATGCTGGTTCCCGTGACGCTGATCTCCGCCACGCGGATAGAACGGGGTATCTCGCTGGCGAATACCCGGCTGCCGTAGTTCCTGCGCAGTTGCTCACTAATTTCCTTGGCCAGCGTGGTACGGCTGTCCATCATGGTCAGCAGGATACCGTCCACCGTCAGGTGGGGATTGATCTGCCGCTTGACGCGGGCGATGGTACGCATGAGCTGCTCCAGTCCCTTGGCGGCCAAATACTGCCCCTGCACCGGAATGATAACGCTGTCCGCCGCGGTCAGTGCATTGATGGTCAACATCCCCAGCGAGGGCATACAGTCGATAATGGCATAGTCGTAGGCCGGTGCCAGCGTGGACAGATACTGCCGCAGCACCGTTTCCCGGCTCATGATGTTCACCAGCGTCACCTCCAGTCCCGACAGCTCAATGTTGGCGGGAACAAGATCGACGCCGGACGCATGGTGCAGGATACCCTCGCCGGGTGCGATAGGTTCCTCGTTGACAGTCTTGGTCATCAGGTCGGCCAGCGTAGGGGAAAGCTCGTCCGGCTGCCGCCAGCCCAGCATTTGGGTGAGATTGCCCTGGGCGTCGGCGTCCACCAACAGGACTTTCTTGCCCTGCTGGGTAAGGCCGACACCCAAGCTGGCAGCTGTGGTGGTTTTCCCCACGCCGCCCTTCTGATTTGCCAGTGCGATGGTTTTCAAAAGCACACCTCCTCATTCGTGCAACAAAAAAAGAGCCCTCCGGCTCTTGTACTTTACTGTCGTTCTATTTTTAAGTGGGAAAAAATCATGTTTTTACATATTTTTTCCCACTTAACGTTTTTGAGAGAGCACTGCCCCACAAGTTCAGCTATTCCCCTACCCACTCCCGCCGCTGAGATCATGACCCACCATCAGCGCGTAATGGTTATCCATGGTCAACGGCGCGTTATACAGCGCGGTCAGCAGATATGGCTTCGCATGGCGCACGTCGGTAGTATTTTCCCTGATCCGATCCAGTACATACAGCAGATGCGCGCCGGTCAGCTTCAGCAGCCTTGAACGCACTACCTCCGCTGGCAGCTCCTCTCCCGCCACGCGGAGTGTAGGCTTTGTGGAACACACGGTATCCAGCATCAGCCCCACCAGCTCGTCCAGCCGTCCGCGATCTACCTTTGTATAGCCGACGAGATAATCGTAGTCCACATTGGTCATGATCTGCTCTCGGTATGTCTCCCGCCGCTCCATTCCGCTCTCCTGTATAGGCTTGCCCTTATGAGGAAAGGAAGGGAAGGACTTAGTAGAATCCGTACTTAATATTTCTTTACTTTGTTCTTGTATATTTAATTGCGCGGGATTTTCCTGTTCAGGTTTTCCCAAGACAGGTTTTACCTGTTCAGGAAAAGTCCGTTTAGGTGCGTCACCGGTATTTTCCACCTGAACGGGATTTTCCCGTTTAGGTGCATCTATCCCCCTCGGCTGCTCCAAAATGGTATATTCGATGCCGCCCAGCGTACCGTCCGCATGGCGTTCCCGCGCCCGCACAATGTACCCAGCGCCCTCCAGCTCCCGCACCGTGGCACAGATGCTGTCCACACCGTCCTTACAGATGTAGGCCAGCCCCCTGGTGGTATAGTCCCAATCCTCCGGCAGCGACAGCATCAGGGACAGCATCCCCTTGGCCTTTAGCGACAGCGACTTATCCCGCAGATGATGGTTTGACATGACGGTGTAGTTCCGCGTCTTTTCCACCCTGAATACAGCCATGGGTTCGTCCTCCTTTCTAAAATATATTTAACTGGTGAAAAAAATAGCACCACTTAAATCAAAAGAAATTCTGATTGATGAAATGAGTGATGTTTGATATAATAATTATGTTGGTGAATTTTTATATGAAGCGGTGAAATACGAAATAAAGCCTCCTATTTGAAATCATCAACGCAATTATTAGCTATACCTCTAAAATTACCGATTGGGTAGACAAGCTGGATTTCTCTTACATCAATTAAGCGTAAATAAGAAAGGAGGACATCTATGCCAGACAGACTTATTAGATGTTTAGAATGTGGCAAGGAATTTGTTTTTACGACAGGGGAGCAAGCATTTTTTCGTAAAAAAGGCTTTCAAGACCCTCACAGATGTCAAAGTTGTCGTATTCGCGGTAAACAAAGTGCAGTTTTGAAAATTATTTCAAGTGAATGGAAAAGAGATGCCCTAAAAGAGAAAGCAAGGTATTTTTACGATGATGGTGAAATCGCACAATTAACTAACGGTGAAAAATACTTTGTTATCGGTCGCAAAGGTGCAGGAAAAACTGCAATAGCAGACTATATTAACAATATTAATTTGCATAATGTGTTCTCAATAAAGATTTCATTTAAGAATTTTCCTTTTAACGAAATCTACGCATATACCAATGATTGTTATACTGCTCCAAATCAGTATATAAGTATCTGGAAATATGTAATCTACTCCAGTGTTTGTCAATTGCTTTCTAAAAATGAAAAACTTGATGCGGCAGTACTCGCTAGCTTGAAAAAACTATATGGGGTTGATACTGAGAAGCGACTAAATAAGCTTATTGAAAAATGGACGGCGATTTCCTTCAATTTAGAAATCCTTGGGTGTGGAGCCGGAGGAGAACGTTCTAAAAATGAAACATCAACGTGGATAGAAAAATCTGAAGTCCTAGAAGACGTTATTAAAGAGTATACCGACGATTCGAGCTATTTTGTGTTAATTGACGAGTTGGATGAGAATTACACAATCTTTCCTAGTAAAGAAGACCGCAAAAGATATTTTGATTTAATCACTAGCCTTTTTAAGGCTATTCAAGATATCAAATCAATACTAGATGATCAAGCTAAAGTATATCCGATTGTATTTTTGCGGGAGGATATATTTAATTTAATAACTGATCCGGACAAAAACAACTGGCACGATTACATTGTGAACATAAAATGGGATGTAGCAAAAATTCGTAATATGTTGAAACATCGGTTGTCAATCGTAACTCAAAAGAGGTACAATTCTTTCGATGATGCTTGGCATTCGATTTTCCTTTCAGACAAAATAGCTATCGGAAAACGACAAACTAAACTAATTGATTCATTTTCATATATCGATCGACTATCTCAGCTTCGTCCTCGAGATTATATTGAGTATATTCGGGAATGTGTGGATCTTGCTCTTAAGAGAGGAGAGGCAAAAATCAGCGGAGAAATTGTAAAATACAATAATCGCGAGTTTTCCAACTATCTTTTCAACGAAATTAGGGATGAAGCACATTCTGCATTGCCGGAATTTGATAATGTTATTGCACTTTTACCCATTATTAGAAAACAAGTGTTTTCAACAGAAGATTTTAAAAACGCCTATGAGGAGGCTATAACCAAAGGCTCCCTATGTACATCCAAAAGCGCTGAAAAGATTCTCGAATCCTTTTTTGAGTACGGTATTATTGGTAATGCTCCAAAAGCAAAAGGAAAAGCTATTTTTCGCTATGAATATCCCAACGCAAGTATCAATCATAAGGAAAAAGCCATTATTCACCGTGGGCTTTACGGGTCATTGCAAATCTTCTGATGATAAATGATTGCTTGCTTTCTTCCGATCTCCTTCAGTGCTTATAATATCGACGTGACTCTAACATAGTTGAAGCCCGGACAAACCATTACTTTGGCTTTCCGGGCTTCGCTGTATTCCTGCTATGTACTACTCTGCTTGTCCCCTAGATCGGTGCTGTCAAGATTTATGGATCCCCTATGCCAATAGAAAATACGTCTGATACACAATGTCCAGATGCCGGTTATAGCTGTCTACTCTCAGACTGCCGGACAGCAGTTGTCCCGCATTTGGCGGCGCAACACTTAGGGAAGATGTACGCCACCAATCCTCCGCCGGGGACTCTTCCGCCTTGTATTTTTCCGCGTTCCAGCTTCCCGATTTGCATTTTGGACTATATCTTTTTGATGATGTGGGCCACCAGGCGCAGATTGTGCTCCACCAGTATATTCCGGGCCTCCAAATCTCCGGCGGCACAGCGCTCCAGGCACTCCCTCTCCCGGGCGGCGGACAGGGGCTTGGGGAATGACCCGGCGCTACCGGTCAGGTGCAGGGACAAAAACAGGCTGTTGCACAGCAGCAACAGTGCAGCAGACAGCATACGCATCGCTCCTTTCACAACACCCTATGCCCTATGGGAATGTCCCTATACAAAAAGAACACGGACGGCGCTGCCGTCCGTGTTACAGTTCCTCCTCCGGAAGGGCCTCACCCTCCTCGCCATTGCCGAAGGCAATGGCCGTCCTGCCATATTTTTGGCGGATAGCGTCCACGGCCTCCTCCAGCTGCTCCTGCCGCTGACCGCAGGCCTGAGCGGTACTGTCCAGCAGATCCAACTGTTGGAAAGTGCTGCACGTCTCGGTAACGTACAGCGCCGTTACGGTCATGGAGCGAAGGCGGGCAGGCGGCTTCCACAGCTGCCGGGCCAGGTCCGCAGCCGCACGGTAAATATCCCGGACCAGATGGGTAGGCGCGTCCAAGCGGGTCTGGCGGCTGAATGTTTTGAACGATACGTCTTTCAGCGTCACGCTGACGCCGCCGGCATACAGGCCGTGGCGGCGCAGGCGGGCGGCCACACTGTCGCACAGAGGCATCAAGCCGGCGCAGATCTGTTCCCAGCGCACCAGGTCATCGGGGAAGGTAGTGCCGTTGCCCACGGACTTGACCGGATCGGCGGCGTGGCGTGGCTTGACGGGACTTTTGTCAAGACCGTTGGCGTATTCCCACAGCTGGCGGCCCATCTTTCCCAGCAGCTGCTCGGGCATGGCGGGATCGCAGGCGGCCAGCTGACCGATGGTTTCTATACCGTATTTTTTCAGGGTCTGGGTGGCGGCGCGGCCGGCGTACAACAGGTTGCCCAGCGGCTGCGGCCAAACGATATTTTGCCACCCGTCTATCGGAATGACCGTTGTAGCGTCCGGTTTTTTCATATCGCTGCCCAGCTTGGCAAACACTTTATTGAACGAAACTCCCACAGAAATCGTTAATCCAGTCTCATTTTTGACTGTTTTTCGAATTTTATTGGCCAGTTTTTCCGCGTCGCCGCCGAAGAGGTGGAGGCTGCCGGTGACATCCAGCCAGCTCTCGTCGATCCCAAAGGGCTCGATCAGGTCGGTGAAGCGCTCATAGATGTCGTTGACGCGGACGGACCACATTTTGTACAGATCGTGATGGGGCGGCAGAAGCACGAGGCCGGGGCACTTCTTTTTGGCCTGCCAGACCGTCTCAGCCGTTTGTATTCCGTACTTTTTGGCGGGCTCGTTCTTGGCCAGAATGATGCCGTGGCGGGTCTTCGGGTCGCCGCAGACGGCCACCGGGACCTCCCACAAAGCGGGCTTGTCCAGCAGCTCCACAGAGGCGTAAAAGCTGTTCAGATCACAGTGCAGTATGATGCGCTCTCCCATGCTTTTCACCTCCCGGCACAGCAAATTTCTTTGGCAGTATATGATACAATGTCTGTACCTTTTCTATACGCTCTTTATACTTTGTATGCGCTGCTCACGCACTTTTCATGCACCCTGTATGCGCTGTTGTGGGCAGGTTCTCTTTCTCCTTCCTTCCAGCCCCCCTTTTCGGGGCAGAAAACGAAGGATCGGACGATCATTTTCATGTGCGCCCCCTGCACAGGGGGCGCACACAGGTGGCTGTTCAATAGCCGATCCGACGGTCCACCAGACGCAGTGGCTTCTCACCCCGACCGTAGCGCTCCAGGTCCTCACAGAAAAGCTGCACGTTTCGATCGCGGGTGTAGCCCAGGCTCATCTGACCGGAGATGTGGGGGGTGATGAGCAGGTTCTTCGCCGTCCAGGCCGGGTCGCCGGCGGGGATGGGCTCCTGCTCGAACACGTCCAGGGCCGCGCCGGCAAGCCGGTCGTGGTTCAGGGCGTCCAGAAGGGCGGCCTGGTCGATGGCGCTGCCGCGGCCCACGTTGACCACATAGGCGGTCTTCGGCAGCAGGGCGAGGCGCGCCGCGGAGAGAAACCCCTTCGTCTCACCGGTGGCGGGCAGGGCCAGGGCCAGGATATCCGTATCCGGCAGAAGGGCGTCCAGCTCGTCGTTGGTATGGATCTCGTCAAAGGCGGGGTCGGCGGCCTTTTTGGTGCGGCGGACACCGCGGACGGCGGCAGCACCCATGGCCTTGGCGCGGCGGGCGAACTCGGTGCCGATATCGCCGGTGCCCACGACGGTGATGGTGCTGCCCATAATGGAGCGCATGGGAAGCACCCGGCCCCAGCGGCCGGCGGCCTGGTCGGCGCAGTAGGCCGGGGCGTGGCGCAGGAGCATCAGCGTGACCATGACCATGTGCTCGGCGATGGTGACACCGTAGGCGCCGGAGGAGTTGGACAGCATGACCTCGGGAGAGGGATACAGGCTGTCGTCCAGATAAGCGTCCACGCCGGCAAAGCTGCCGCAGAACCACTTGAGGTTCACGAAGTCCTTTAATTCACCGGGCTTGGGCATACCGTAGATGACCTCATAGTCACCCCGCTTGTCCGCGGGGACGGCGGCGGGGGCCGCGTAGTAGTCCACGGTGAAGCCGGCGCGGGCCGCTGTCTCGTCGATGAGCCGGCGGTGCTTGGGCTCGGTGAAGCTGTCATAGATGGCGATCTTTCTCATGTTGTATATACCTCCAGGAGTTTTTCCGCGCAGCGCATTCCGTCGGCGGCAGCGGAGAGGATGCCGCCGGCATAGCCGGCCCCCTCGCCGCAGGGGAATATGCCGCGTATATTGGCTTCATAGTGCGCGTCACGCACCAGGCGCACCGGGGAGGACGAGCGCGTCTCCACGCCGGTGAGCAGGGCGTCCGGGTCATCGTAGCCCCGGAGCTGACGGCCCAGGACCGGCAGGGCCAGGGCCAGCGTCTCGCCGATAAAATCCGGCAGACAGCGGCGCAGGTCGGTATAGACCACGCCGGGGCGGTAGCTGGGGCGCACGATCCCCGGTCCGGCGGAGGGACGGCCTGTCAGAAAGTCCGCCACCCGCTGGCAGGGGGCGGCAAAGCCGCCGGTGAGGGCGTAGGCCGCCGTCTCCAGCTGCCGCTGGAGGGCAATTCCTGCAAGGGGATGGTCCGAGGGGAAATCCGCCGGCGTAACATTCACCAGCAGCGCGCCGTTGATGTTCTCCCCGTCACGGGCATAGACGCTCATGCCGTTGGTGACGGTGCGCCCCGGCTCGGAGGCGGCGGCCACCACCTGGCCGCCGGGGCAGACGCAGAAGCTGAAGGCGCTGCGGCCGTTGGGCAGGTGGCAGGACAGCTTGTAGGTGCTGGGGGGCAAGGCCGGGTGGCCCGCCAGAGAACGGTACTGGGCGGCATCGATGGCCGACTGGCGGTGCTCGATACGGACACCCATGGCGAAGGGCTTGGGCACCATATACAGTCCGACGCGATGCAACATTTCAAAGGTATCCCGGGCGCTGTGACCCAGGGCCAGGAGCACATGGCGGGCGGGCAGGTCACAGGTCTGCCCGTTCTGGCAGACGGTGACGGCGCTGACCGCGCCGTCCTGTATCCGTATATGCTCCAGCCGGGCGTTGAAGCAGATGTCTGCCCCGGCCGCCTCCAGCTCCTGCCGCAGGGCCTGCAGGGCGATGTGGAGCTTGTCGGTGCCCACGTGGGGCTTGGCATCGGTCAAAATGGTATCCGGTGCGCCGCAGCGGACCAGCGTCTCCAGAATGAAGCGGTGGCGCAGGTCCTTCGTGCCGGTGTTCAGCTTGCCGTCGGAAAAGGCGCCGGCGCCGCCCTCGCCAAACTGGACATTGCTGTCCGGGTCCAGCGGGCCGCCGGACCAGAAGCGCTCAACGTCCACCTGACGGTGTTCTACCGGCCGGCCGCGCTCCAATAGAATAGGGCGTGCGCCGCAGCGGGCCAGCACCAAGGCAGCGAACAGGCCCGCCGGTCCCGCGCCCACCACGATGGGCCGGACCGCCGGGGCCGTCACCAGCGGTGGTGGGAAGTACACTTCCTGTTTGTAGACAGATACGCGCTTATCGCGGCAGCGGCGCAGGACCTGGGCCTCGTTTTTTACAGAGACGGACACCGTGTAGACAAGGGTCAGGTCTTCGCGGGCGTCAATGGCCTTTCGCAGAACGGTACAGGCGGTGATGTCCGCCGGAGCCACGCGGAGCAGCTTGGCGCACCGGGCGCGCAGGAGCGTCTCCTGCTGGCCGGGGTGCAGGCGCAGTTGGTCGATACGGAGCATGGGTGCGTCTCCTTTTTATAGGATCGGGTGGGGGTTCGCCGCCGCGGCGGCGAGTTGGCTTTCCCCTGGCGGGGAGGCGGCCTCCGGCGGCCACATTTCTTTCTGCGAAGAAAGAAATGTGGGAAAGAAAGTCGCTTAGACCTACGGTCTAAGAACCCCTTGGCGCGCTGTGGGTCATGCAGATTTGGCGGTATGCACTCGCGCATGAAGTGCGGCGGGGGACGTTGTCGGTTCGGGGGATCGCTTGTACCTCTTGCGCCGCTGCCG
>ERZ773136.1091-NODE-1091-length-27728-cov-12.272612_pt1 | contig 27728 bp, 35 predicted proteins | sample MGYA00580855_ERZ773136 | MGnify/ENA primary metagenome ERZ773136 (study PRJEB29015, sample SAMEA2737860) | human gut metagenome | biome: human gut; feature: human-associated habitat; material: faeces | place: China | collected 2012 ... | reverse complement strand
CTTGCCGACGTGAGCCGCCGCTACTCGCTGCCGCCGCGCTTCGTGCTCTACGTGGGCAGCATAGAGCGGCGCAAAAACCTCATGCTGGCGGCCCGCGCCGTGGCGCTGATGGCCCGCCGGGGCCGGCAGGCGGCCGACATCGTGCCTGTGGTGGCCGTGGGGCGGCACACCGACTATGAAGACGAGCTGCGCAGCTACCTGCGCAGCGAGGGGCTGGAGCAGTCGTTCCGCTTCGTCCACGGTGTGCCCTTTGCCGACCTGCCGGCGTTCTACCGCCTGGCCACGGCCTTTGTCTACCCCTCGCGCATAGAGGGCTTCGGCATACCCATGCTCGAGGCCATCACCAGCGGCCTGCCGGCCATAGGCTGCACAGGCTCGTGCCTCGAGGAGGCCGGCGGCCCACACTCAATATACGTAGACCCCGACGACGCCGGGGCCATGGCCGACGCCATCGACACGGCTTGCACCGACGGGCCGCGCCGGCAGCAGATGATTGACCGCGGGCGCGAATATGCAGCACGCTTTGCCGACAGCCGCCTGGCTGCCGACCTCATGGCCGTCTACCGCAAGGCCATGGCCCGCGGCTGACAGAGACAGCAACCGCGCCACTATTGGCACCGGCACGCACAAGGCAGTAACTCAACAACAAAGATATGGGAAATGAAAGCCACGCCGATGGCATATCGGTGGTTATCAACACTTACAACGCCTCGAGGCACCTCGACAGGGTGCTGCAGTCGGTCGGCGGCTTCGACGAGGTGGTGGTATGCGACATGGAAAGCACCGACGACACGGTGGCCATAGCCCGCCGACACGGGTGCAGGGTGGTGACGTTCGAGAAACGGGGGTGCAACATAGTGGAGCCCGCACGCCAGTTTGCCATCGGACAGGCCTCACGGCCGTGGGTGCTCGTGGTCGACGCCGACGAGCTTGTGCCCGAGGCGCTGCGCCGCTATCTCTACGAAATCATTGGCAGCGACGGATGCCCCGACGGACTGTGGATTCCGAGGAAGAACTACTTCATGGGCAGCTTCCTGCACAGCTGCTACCCCGACTACATACTGCGCTTCTTCAGGAAGTCGGTCACTACGTGGCCGCCCGTAATCCACACCGCCCCGCAGGTGGAGGGCCGCGTGGAGCGCATACCGCGCAACCGAAAAGACCTGGCCTTCGACCACCTGGCCAACGACAGCGTGGGCACCATACTGCGCAAGACCGACACCTATTCAGACCACGAACTGCCGCGACGCCGCCACAAGGGCTACGGCACGGTGGCGCTATTGGTGCGCCCCGCGTTCCGTTTCTTCAAGTCGTATGTTATAAAGAGGGGATTTCTCGACGGGCGGGCCGGCCTCATCCACGCCATGCTCGACGCCGTCTACCAGTTTGCGGTGGTGGCCAAGCTCATCGAGGAGCGCCGCAGGCAGTGAGCCGCCACGGCCCACATCGCCCTTGCCTAAGGCTCAGGGCCGTTCCACAGCCGGTCGGTGAACGTTGGCGGGTGTGCCCCACCGTCGGGCTTTATCTTGTATGTCAGCTTGTGGATGAACGAGCCACTGGCGGCCTCGGCCATCAGCTTGCCGTCGTAAGCCCGCCCTTCCTTCATGTATCCCAGCAGCACGTGGGTGGGCGCCTCGCCCACGCGGGCCATACGCCCGTATTCCTCGCGCGCCACGGGGTCGGCCTCGACCATGGCCTTGAACATAAGGTGGAGCTGGAAGTAGTGCAGCAGGCGGGCGTCGGAGGCCCACAGTTCCTCCATTAGCTGGCGCCAGCGGCAGATGAGGTAGTTGCCCGCCGCGGCCCTGATGAAGCAGCTCTGTATTAGCGTATAGCCAAACTCGCCCTCAGAGTGGAACACGAAGAAGCCGGCGCGCGATATGCTCTCGGGTATTGTGGCGGTCATGAGGCAGGTGGCGTCGATCCAGAAGCCGCCGTAAGCCGACAGCAGCCATACGCGAAGCAGGTCGGAGAACTGGGCGTCGGCAATGCGCCCGGCGCGCCGCAGGGCCGTGATGCCCTCGGGCAGCGCCACATAGTCGGCATAGTTGGCCTCGGTGACGAGCACCACCTGCTGCCCCGGGGCGGCATGGCGGCGCACGGAGTCGAGGCAGCGGCGCACAAGGGCGGGCATTCGTTCCTCGCCCTGCAGCCAGCACTGCCATATATATTCAACCCCCGCCGACGGCTCGCGCCTGCGCTCCACAGGCAATGCTGCGGGCGGCGTGCGCTCAACGTAGCGCCGCTTGAAGTAGGCCACGCACCGACGGTCGTTGAGCGGGTGCAGGCAGTAGCGCACGCGGTGGCGCGCCTCCCTGGCGGGTATGAGCGCCGAGACGCAGGTGGCCAGCAGTTTCTGAAGCCTTACGCGCAGTGTGTTCATGTCTGTTCTTGTTATTGTTTCAGGTATTTGTCTATTCCGTTGTCACAGCGGCTTATGCGCCCCTGCTTCACCCTCTCCAGCTCGTCGAGGTGGCGCTGCTCGCCCGAGCGCGACGCCTCGGGGTGGTAAAGGTGGTAGACGCAGCCGCCCATCTTGAGCGATTTCTTCCCCACCCCTGCAAAGTGAAGGCGGAATGCTATCTCGCCGTCTTCGTGGCCCCACTGCGTGAGGTCTTCGTTGAAGCCGTTGACCCGTATCAGGTCGTCGCGCCAGAAAGCCATGTTGCAACCCCTGAGGTGGTCTATGCGGCGGCCGTAGCGGGTGGCCATCCAGTGCCTCAGCAAGCGCGAGCGCAGGCTGTTGGCCGCAAAGCTCAGCGGCATGTTGAACAGCGTGGGCCTGAAATGCTCGTCGGAGAGCACGCGGCGCGTCACCTCGGGCGAGAGCCTGACGCGGCTGCCGCATACGAAGAAACCCCGTTCGGCCAGTTCAAGGTGGTCGCTGACGAAGTGGCGCGACGGTATCACGTCGCCGTCAATCTGCAGCACATAGTCGCCCGTCATGCGGGCAATAGCCTTGTTGAGAATCATCGACTTACGAAAACCGCGGTCTTCCTGCCAAACATGTATTATGGGCACGGGGCTCTCGGCCCTCAGACTGTCGATGACGGCGGCCGTGCCGGGGCCCGACCCGTCGTCGGCAATGACAATCTCGCCGGGCATCACCGTCTGCGAGAGCATCCCGCCAACGGCCCTCTTCAAGGCCTCTGGCCAGTTGTAGGTTGATATGAGGACACTCGTCCTTATGTTTTTTTGTTCCATTGTCTTTTCAGTCAAACGCAGGCAGGCCTGCCGCCGGCGCGTTTTCAAATATCCATGAACACATCGGCAAAGCGGCAGAAGCTGCCTTCGGTGAGCTCCCCGCCCCTGCCGTCCATCCAGTGGAGCGGGCGGTCGTGGTAGAACGCGGCCACGAGCGAGAAGGTGCTCTTTGGCCCCATGATGTAGTCGCACTCTGAGAGCAGGTAGAGGTCTTCGCCGGGGTTGCCCCGTGTGAGGTGCATGTCGACCACGCCCGAGCGGCTGCGCAGCAGGCCCAGGTCGACCCGGGGGTCGTTGGTGGCCACGAGCACCTGCACCCTCTTGCCCGGGAAGAGGGCCGCAAACTGCCTTACGCGCTCTGCATACTCGTCGTCGGCGAAGAAGTAGGCCCCGCCCTGCCAGCGGGCGTAGTCGCCCCGGCGTATGTGCAGGCCCAGGCGCACGTCGGCCCCGGGCAGCGAGCGCAGCCATGCCGCCTTGGCCGCCACCTTGGCGGGGCGGAAGGCGAAGAGCGAAGCTATCTCGGCCCTGTACTTCATGAACAGCTGCGGATGGCGGAAGCTCCAGCCGTCGGCGGCTATCAGGGGGCTGCGGCTCAGCAGGCGGTGCACCTCGGGGTCGGTTCGCTGACGCGGGTGCTGCAGCCACAGGCAGCGTATGAGCCTTGTCTTTATGAGCAGCTTGGCCGCGAGATAGGTGGCGGGGTTGTGCCACGGCGTTTCGCAGATGTGGAAATAGCGGTACTTGTAGGCGAAGCGCATCGACACCGTGCGCACCCCGTACTCCCTGCCCCATGCGTAGATGTGGGCGTACTGCAACCAGTTGTTGCACATCTGCCCATAGCCTTTTACGAATATCATTGGCTGTCGGTCGTTGTTATACAGCGGCAAAGGTAATAAAAAAAAACGAACGGCGGCCCGATATGCATATTATATTCACCGCCTGCCGCCTACATTACAAAGGCCGCCAACAACCGGCCTGCGCCATATTCACCACCCAGAACACGTGCCAAAGCCATGTAGGCCAGCCACGGTGTGGGCCACATGTGCCGTTTCGCAGTGCAGAACGGCACGTATTACGATGTCAAACGGGCCGTTTTGCGTTCCCAAACGGCACAAACGCTGCCGCATTATGGCCCGTCGCCCGGCAACGGCTTGCCACTGCATACCGCACGGCACGCTGCCATCCGGTTTCAAAGCCATACTTTTTTACAGTAAACATCTTCCACGTGTTTCTTTTTTCACTATCTTTGCACTGGATAATTAAAAAAGCTGTATCTGATTGATACACAGAATGGAATTGAAGAGTGTGAGATTTTAGGTAACGATTTAGCGACATTCAGAACGCTCTGACTTGCTGCGGTTTACCTCATAGATTCAAACAACTCTTTCGTATTTGCAAAGATACATTTTTTATCCCATAGCACCAAATCATTACCTATTTTTTAGGGATATTACTGTTACCCCGTTCTGAAAACGGCTTCCGGCTTGATGTGCGTAAGCCCATTTCAGAAACGGCACAAGCAAAGAAAAGCCCACGACGACCACAATGTCACAAGTGACACCGCCATCGTCGTGGGCACTTCTTTTATATGCTTGTGCAGAACGGACAAGTCCGTTTTATCCATTTTCTTTTTCTCGTCTTCTTTTAGCAGCCGAAATGCCGCCGGATGCAGGGCACGGCAAGCGTGAATCTGCACCTGCGACTATTTCCGGCTGTCATGTCTTCCCTGTCCTCAAACCGCCTTGCCATGCTTTTGCCAAACCGGGCATGGCAGACAAGACCGTTTGAAGACATGTGCCGTCGGCAGAAAACTTGCAACCGCAAGCCATGCACGCATGACAATGACGGTTGCAGGACTTCTGTCACGGCGGCAGGAAAGCGGGGCTTTCCCCTTGTCCGTTGCGCCGCCCTTTGAACTTCCCCGTGGCGCATTGCGCCACCTCTATGCTTCCCCTTTTCCTTCCCGCCTCTCCAGCAAGTATGCCGATATTCCCATGCCGCCATTCCAGACGGCATCAGTGGGTCATTTTCGTTGCAGGGGCAAAGGTAAAGACGGGATTAGGAACACAAATTTTTTAGCCACAATCTCCACACTTCGCAAGCTCAGGTAGTATTCTGTCGAAAAAATTTGCTGAACCTACTCCCTAACCTTTGCATGGCCCCCGAAACGAAAACGACCGATGCGCGGTCGGAAGACGTCACAAGGAAACATCGGACATACGGAGAGGCGAAAAGAAAAAGGACTCGACCCGACCTCCCCATCCGAGCAAAACAAGTAACAACAACTTAAAAATTGGAAGATATGAGAATGACATTGAACGACATCGGAAAGGCTTTGCGGAAAGTATTTTCCGCAGTAGCGAGAGCGGCATGGGGCATTACCCTTTGCGCAGGAGGTTTGGCGGTAGGCATCGCAGGGGAAATCCTATTGGGCGTGTTGAACTTCATGTTCGGCATCCTCACCGCCCTACTTTCAATAGTGACAATTATTTGGACATTCATTTGGTTATTAACCCTTTAATTCATAAGGATATGGCGAAAAGAAACAGCAAGACGGCAGCGCAGCAATGCAGGTTTTACGAGGTGGACAACATCTTTGAGTATATGGTGGAAACGTACATCAACGGCAATTTCAGCACATTCCGAGAAATGTACAAGGAGTTGTGCAAGGATGCAAGAAAGGACTTCATAGACTTTCTTTTAAGCGAGGTAGAGCCAATCTATTGGAGAGAGATTTTGAAAGAAACCATTTGACAACCAATCAAAAAGAGAGCCTTATGAACAAGACAATGGAAAAGATACCCACATGGAGTTTGGGATACATCATCAACGGTGACATGACGGGACTGACGGACGAGGAAATCCGCATGATTGACGAGTGGCAGAGCAAGTGGAACGTGCAGGTTGTCTCACCCCTTACGGACGAAGAAGGTAACGCACATCCCTATTTTTCGCCTTATCCCCTTTTCGGACTACCTTCCGAAGTGGAGGACTGCGACATACTTTACACGAATGACAACATCTAAAATCTGACGATATGAACGGAACAGACCATTTCAAGCGGACAATCCAAGCCTATTTGGACAGCCGTGCAGCGGAGGACAAGCTGTTTGCGGCAAGTTACAACAAGCCGAACAAGAACATTGACGATTGCGCAACCTATATCCTTAATTGGGTGCAGAAAAGCGGTTGCAACGGCTTTTCAGACGGTGAAATCTATTCCCAAGCCGTCCACTATTATGACGAGGACGACATCGAAGTGGGCAAGCCACTGCAATGCCAAGTAGTCGTGAACCATACGGTAGAACTGACTGACGAGGAAAAGGCGGAAGCACGGCAGCAAGCCATCCGCCAATACCAAGCCGAGGAATTGCGCAAGTTGCAGAACCGCAACAAGGCTAAAGCGAGCCAAAAGACAAATGTACAACAAGTTGAACTCTCATTATTCTGAACTTATGAAACCAAAGACATCCATACAGAAAGAAATCATCCGTTTGAGCGCAAACCTGCCCGAACTGACAGACGCACAGAGAACCTACGCTTTCCGACATTGCTTCAAGCACTACGGCAGACGGACGGCAAAAGGTATCATCACCTGCACGGAGTGCGGACACGCATGGAAAAGCGGACACAGCCTTGCCGACACCCTTTGCGGATGCACCTGCCCGAATTGCGGAACAGCATTGGAAATCGTGGACACCCGAAAGAGGGTGTTCACGGCTGGCGAGTATTTCTCTATTCTCACCACCTGCAAAGGCTACCAAGTGATACGTTTCTTTTTCGTCAGAAGCCGTCAGAAAGTCGGGCAAAAGGCAGAGTATTCCATCTGTGAGGTGGTACAACGGTGGATAGCCCCCGACGGCAAGTCCGAGACGGTGGCACGTCTGCGTGGCATGTCAATCCTTTACTACGACTTGTGGATGGAGGACAGCCCGATGGAAATCCGCAAGAACAATTGGCATAGGGTGTACGACATAGACCCGATATGCACCTACCCACGGCAGCGGATTATCCCCGAAATCAAGCGCAACGGGTTTGACGGTAATCTGCACGGCATACTGCCTTACGACTTCTTCAAGGCTATCCTTTCGGACAGCAAGGCGGAAACATTGCTGAAAGCAGGGCAATACCCGATGTTGCGTTACTATGTCCGCCACCATTTCAACTTGTCGGAGTATTGGCAATCGGTGAAAATCTGCATCCGCAACGGCTACATCATACCTGACGGCTCCGCATGGCGTGACATGACAGACTTGTTGCGTCATTTCGGAAAAGACTTGGGCAATCCGAAATACGTTTGCCCTGCCGACCTCAAAGCCGAGCATGACAGGCTGGTACGGAAACGTGAACGGCAAAGGGAGCGTGAAAAGACAGAAGAAGAAAGGCAAAAGGCATTGGAATACGAGAAGGACTATCTGAAAGCCAAAGGGATGTTCTTCGGGCTGATGTTCACAGACAACCTCATTCATATTAAGGTAATAGAAAGCGTGGCGGAAATGATTGCCGAAGGCAGGGCGATGCACCATTGCGTGGGGCTATACCACAAGAGGGTGAACTCCCTTATCCTTTCCGCCACGATTGACGGAGAGCGCATCGAGACGGTGGAGGTGGACTTGCTGACACTGAAAGTGATACAAAGCCGTGGCGTATGCAACTCCAACACCAAATACCACGACCGCATCATCAAATTGGTGGAGGACAATGTCGAACAGATACGGCAGCGGATGGAAGCGGCATGATTGTATAACTACCTAATAATTATAGATATGGAAGTGAAAATAGAAAATATGGTTTTCGGATGGCACGAGGAACTGTCCGAAATGTTTATCGAATTGTTGAACACGCTTGTACTGACAAAGAATGAGCAGGATGTAAGGGATGTAATGGAGGTATTCGCCCGAAAGGAACTTTTCAATGTCCTTTTCGCCTTTGGATATGGCGCACACCATTTATGGGTGACGCAGAAAAAGGCATCCGACCCCGACCAATGTTTGGAGAACAGATTACTGATTGTTGAATTTTAATTGATAAGGCTATGACAACGAGAATGACCATTAACGGAGTAAGCACCTGCCAAGCGGCAGGAACGGAGAAATACGAGAGTTTCCAAATGAGTATCGGTAGGAAAAGGCGCACTTTCGTGCAATACGACTACCGCCATACAGACGGAGAGTTGTTCTCCTGCGTGAAGCCCACGCTGGACGAGTGCAGGCGGTTGCGTGACGAATGGATTAAAGCGAAGGAGGATAGATTATGAGCGCAGGATATGACACGCTGATTGTGACATTCAGCGACCCCATTTGTGTGTTGGACAGAATGTTTGCCGATGCGGATGCGTGGGGAACGGACTCTCTCAAAGGCTGGATAGACGGCTATGAAAGTACGAGGCTTACACAGACAGGCGACCATACGACAGTCGTTACTTCCGAATACAATATGCCATCCGTCAAGTAGTGGCTTATACGGTACACGGCTATCGTCGAAATAAGAGAATTTTGAGTGCGTGGCGGTGGACACCACTGCCCACACTTACCATTAAAAGAGAAAGCATCATGAAATACTATTTTATACTGACAGACGGCAAGGACGCATGGATGCAGTTCGTTTACCTCCCTTCGGGTGATTATGTGTCCGGCTATATCCGTGACCTGCGGAGCGTGGGAGTATCCGTGCATGACTATGACCTTTGGACGAAAAATACACGCCCCATTGCCGAGCGTACTCTTGAACGCATACGGAAGCGGATGACGGCAGGATAACTCTTTGGTGGATGGCAGGAATTGCCGCCCGCTACTTTCTTTCATGAGCAGGACAGGCGAGTAAGAAAGTAGCAAAGAAACCGTTGCTTTCCATTTTTCGATAAAAACTAAAAACCTAATGCATCTTTACGAGTATTAAGCCATTCATCTAATTCTCTAACATAATCCGACCAAAACTCTTGTTGAGCAAGAATGTTTGTCAATCGAGTTAAAAAACTTTCTCTATTTTCACCACTATTCTGTTGGATATCATAAAGATAAGCATGTTTATCATCTGCCTGTTCAATTATTTCTTGAGCATATCTACTTAAGTCACAATTAGTTTCTTTGAGTTTTTCCCATAAAAAATGCTCAGGTTGTTCACCTTCAGGTAGAATGTATTGCTTAATATGTGATAAAGCACGTCTTCTACGTTCGTCTTTATCAGCCTCTGTCCCAGAGTAATGTCTTTTCATCTGAATTCTACGTTCCTCATCAGTTCTATATTTGTCACCATCCATTATGAATATTTTGTTTTCCGAATCAGCTTCTTGAATATCCAAACCTGCTGCAACAACAAAAGCGTTTTCAATAGCGCCATACCGATGAAAGGATACGTACGGAAGTAAATTTTTTCTTCTAACAACTTCCCTTGCTATATATTCTGCTAAATCATCTTCTACATATATTTCCAATGGCTTTTCCATCCTTCCGGTTAACCGAAGCACACAATCTGGGGTTGTGTGGTCTAGAACAAAGGATTGACTTCTGTCAACAGCATTCCAGATATGACGTATATTTATATCTTGTCTAAATGCCAATTCTTCTCGATGGGTTGTGAAAATAATCTGAATGTGTTTTCTACTGGCAACACGTACCATTTCGTCAACTAACCTCATTAATGCAAATGTGTGAAGAGTTAAATCTAACTCATCAATTAACAAAAGAGAATAAGCTGGCATAGAATAAAGAATTTCAAGAAGTGTAAATAAACGTTGTTCCCCTGCCCCCATTGCAAGAGACGAATAATTCAACTCTCCATTTCTAGCAACTTTCTTGTATTTTTTCTTGCGAAAAATGGTCTTTGCATAATCTTCATATTCGTAATTCATAATACGAGAAGCAGAACGAACAATCTCATTTTTAAGCCCAACAACTTCCTCTTCCCCCATATTAAATTTTGATATTGTAACCGTAACTTGTTCAATATCTGGCACGCAAGAATTAATGCCAATATATACGATATCTCGTTTAGGACGTTTATCTATACGTGGAGTCCATCTATCACCAGTTTTCTCATATTTCTTATGAAGCGAATTACCTTCGATAGTAAAATATGCATCCAACTTACTGCCTATCCATGTCACTCTATTTTCTCTTTTGAAAAAACGAGTGAAATAATTTCTTTCTCCGATGTTACTAAACGGTTGATATAAACATGCCAATGCATGTAAAATAGTTGATTTGCCACAACCGTTGATACCGAATATAGCAGTAATATTTTTGTCATTGAAATTCAATTCAATGTTTCTAAGTCCCTTAAGTTGATGAAAATAGATTTTATCTAAAGTTTGATTTATTACAGGCATATGATTATTATATTTACTAATGATAATACTTTTATAAGAAACTGCAAGAGGTGTGCCTTCCTTGCTTTTCTTATCCTAAAAGTAATTTGGCAGAAATTACTCTGCCAAATTGACATATATTATTTTTCATACAGCAGCAGGAACTCCATTTTGCGCCGCCGCTCTATCGAGCGGACGGTTTTGCCCTTGTACCGGCAATAGGCTGTGTATTCACGGTAAACGTCCCTGTTCCCGGCTTCCAGCTTGCGGACAAGCCCGCTTTTCGGATGCCCGCCATGACCGAGCAGCACCCCTTGCCCCACGTTGTAACTGAGAACCGTAAGCAGGAGCGCGTCCTTACCATACTTGCGGAACAGCCTGTAACGCACCGCCAAATCCTTGCGGAGCAGGGCTTCGGCTTCCGACTCCGTCATGCCGTAGGACAGCTTCTCGTTTGGCAGCCTGCGGTGTCCGTAGCCGTAATACGGGTAGTCGGAACGGTCATGCAACCCCTCGTACTTCTTTACCAGCTCGACGGCTATGTCCGCTTTCGGGTGGCTGTTGAACAGCGCCAGCAGCCGTGCCGTTTCCTCCGTATCCTGTGCCGGCAGGCTGCCACAGAGGACAGCCGCCAGCAGCAGGAGCAACGCCTTGCGCATCATCGGCTGACGTTCAAGGTGTCCGACACCGCCATATCCGCATCCGAGTCGTTGTTGAACTCGACTTCCCACTCGAAGGCATTGCCGAAATTGTCCTCCACTGTGATGGTCAGGCTCTGCGACTCGTCGCATTCCGAGGTGTAATACAGGCGGAACTTCTCGTTCTCCAACAAGTAGCGGTCGTTGGGCAGGAATACCAAGCCGTTGTCGAGCTTCAGCGTGCCTTCGCCGTCAAACTGGAAGTAGCGGATGGTATAGACCGCCCCGTCAAACTCGCCCTCACGCACCAGCTCGCAGCGTATCTCCGCCGTTTCACCCTGCGCCAGTTCCTTCGGCACGGGCATGGTCTCCACCGTGAACGGGTAGGCTTGCGTCACGTCCAAGTCATCATCGCAGGCGGTGAAGCCGAAGGAGAGCATACCCACACAGAGGGCAGCAAAGGTTCTTACTATGTTTCTTTTTGCTTTTTGGTTCAATTTATTCATGTTCATAATCTGTTATAGTCTGATGGATTTGTTTTTCTTTTCGTTCTCGCTTTGAGCCTGCCTTTCGGCAAGTACCCTTTGCAGGTGCTCGTTCAAGTCCTTGCACCCGTCATAGATGCCGGAGCAGTTCGATACCCTTCCGCCGTAACGTGCAAGCAAAGCCCCCAGCGTCCGCCGTCCGGCTTCGTCATTGTCAAGGTAGCACTTTATCCGCCCGTAGCCGTCCAGATGGCGGTACGCCCTCGCCACGTTGGACACCGAGTTGAGCACGAGGTGGTCTTCCTTCCCGCCGATGCCCAGCGCACGGGCGGAGAGGTAGTCCATGAAGCCCTCGTACACGTTGCAGGACGCCGAGCCGACCGACAGCAGGGTCACGTCCTTCGGCGGCACGCAGCCCTTGAAGAACGGGTTGCGTATCTCGTAGCCGCCGCTTTCGTTGCCGAAAGCCACGGCGAAATACCGCTTGCCGCGCGTGGAGTAGCGTATCTCCTTGCAGTTCGCTATGGCGACGGCGGACGGTATGCCCCTCTCTTGCAGGTAATGGAGCAGTGCCCGGTTCTGTAAAGGCAGCACCTCCATATCCTCGAAGCTGTGCCCGTCGGAACGGCGCGTATCAACGGCTTTTTGCGGCTCATAATCCTGTGCCGGCATACCAGCCACTTCCGCCACATACCTCGCTTGCGTGAGGAAGTCGCCCGTCTTGATGAACTCCCCGGCAAGGGCGAAGATGTTGCCTCCCTTGCCTTCGCCGAAGTCAAACCAGAGGTTCTTCTCCGGGTTTACCTTGAAGGAAGGCGTCTTCTCCTCCCGGTAAGGCGACCTGTACCAGACGGCATTGGCACGCCTTTGCACGGGATGATGCCCCAGCCGGGCGAGGAAGTCCTCTATCGGAAACCGTTTCATCGCTTCTATGTCCATAGGCATCCGTCAGTTGATGATGAACTTGACACCTATCCCGTACTCCGTATGGCACACCCCCATGCTGCCGCCCCAGAGGAAACGCTCCCTGAGCGAAGCCGTCAGCGCGATGAAGTCGGCGAGGTACACCTCCATGTCCAGCGTGGCGGCGCAGCCATAGACAAAGGCATCCCCGTTGTTCAGCCGCGCCCCGTCGTACAGCGTCTTTTCGCCCCAGTTCACCGTTTCATACCCGGCAAGGGCTGACGCGCCCGCATAGAGGAACACCACCTTTTTCGCGTCCGACAGGAAGTTGTAGTAGAAGCCGCCCTCCGCTGTGAACTGCGCCGCAGGGATGGTCGTACTCCTATAATCATGGTTGGTTTGCAGGTATTCCACCCCGTACACCCACTTGTTCCCGCCTTTTGCGTAGCTTGACAGCGTGGCTCCCAGCACATAGCCGTCCGCCCCGTTCAGCCCGGCTTTCAGTTCGATGCCCCGCATCTTCGGCAGGCACCGCTGGGCTTCCGCCCGTCCTGCCAGGAGGACGGACAGAAGCGTTACAATAAACAGTACCTTTCCTTTCATCGCACACGCAGCTCGTTGATGGTTTCAGCCTGTACCAAGTCCTCGTTCTCCACGGTAAACGTCTGGTGGCGTCCGCCGTCCTTCTCGTTCATCTCCACCACGAGCTGCTTGCCGTCGGGGATGGTGAATTTCGGGAGGCAGAACACCGTGCGCTCGGACTGCTTCCCGGCTACACGGACGGCGTAGTTGTAGGCGCGGAGCGGGAACAGCACCTGCTCCTGCATGGCGGTACGCTTCGCCACCTTCTTGTCCACAATCTTGAACGTGATGTAGTCCACGTCAAACGGCACGTTGCTCTGGTTCTTTATCTCTGTGTGGAAATACAGCAGGTCATTGTGGACATAAATCCCTTTCAGCAGGTACTGGATGCCGAAACGCTTGCAGCCGATGTGCTTCACCTTGCGCTTGTCCTCCTTGTGCAGCGACTTCATGATGAGGTGTACCAGCATCGGGCTTTCGCTGCCCAGTTCCTTCAGGTAGATTTCCTGCGCGTTGTTCGGACGGTTCACCGTACTGCCGTCGTGGATAAAGTCCTTCATTTCCACGTTCAGGATAAGCGGCTCGTCGGCGTACTTCACGTTAAAGGTATAGAAGCTGCCGTCCTCCGTGATGACGCTCATGTTCGTCTCGCTGCGGAAGTCCCTGACCGTCGCCTTCACGCGGATGACGTTCTCCGCGCCGTCCGCCTTGCCCGCTATCAGGTTGGGCGAACCCAGGTCCACGTAGCGCACCGCCGCCGGAAACAGGATGTGGACGGTCTTGTCATACGTGACTTCCAGACCGTGCGGCGGTATCATGCGGTCGAACATCAGCTTTTTCGTCAGACCGTGGTACAGGTCGCCGTCCTCCTCCGTCTGCGGATAGATGTCCTTCACCAGTTCCAGCCCGTCCTCCTTGGCGGTGGCGGTGCTGTCGTTCGTCACTCCCTGCGCGTAGGTCGCACAAGCGATGCCCATCAGCAGGGCAAACATTGTCATTACTTTCTTGATACTCATTTTACGTTGGATTTAGTGGTAAATAAAAATTGGTTTGTTGATTATTTTTTTCTTTTTTCGCCTTTATGTTTTTGGGCTGTTCATTCCTTTTCTTGATACAGCAGCACCCTGTACCCCGATTTCAGATGCACCTTGACCGTGCGCATCCTTTTCGAGATGTACTGCGAGATGCCCTGTATCGCCCCTCGCCCCAAGTCGGAGGCGAGCTGCGCCCCCGCGTCGGTCGATATGTTGATGCTGCTGCCGAGCGAGCTGCCCATGTTCGCCCCGATTTCCTTTGCCGCGTCTATCTCCATCGAGCCGGGTATGAAGATGCCCGCCTGACCGTCGCTGTCGTACACCTCCAGTTCCACCGGGATGATGTTTCCCCCGTGTTCCAGCGAGGTGATGCCGATGCCGAGCCTTTCGCCCTGCAACCGTGCCGCGCCCACAAGGAGCGTGTTCCGGGGAATGACGCGCCCCGACACGCGCATCGGCTCCAGCAGCCTGAGCTTCACCGTCTGCCCGTCCGTAATGGTCTGGTCGCCCTGCACGCAAGCGGCGATGGTGTTCTTTTCCGACGCTTCCACCGTGCCGATGGCGGTGTGGAAACCGTAGTTCCGTTCACCTGCGTAGTCAGCGATAAAAGCCGAGTCCGTCATGGACTGCGGCAAGGCGGACACCACCGCCGGACGCACCCCGCTTACCGGTTCCGCCTTCATGTTCCTTTCGTCAGCCTTGGCGGATGTTTCCGTCCCTTCGGGCTGTGCGGTCTGCCCGGCATTGCCTTTCCCGTTCTGGTATCTTGCCGCCAGTTCGTAGGACTTTTCCAAGAGCGCGACCTGTTCCTCCATCGAGGACGGCTTGCCCTCCTGCGCCATCAGCATGGCTTCCAGTTCGTCGATGCGTTCCCGAAGCTCCTCCTTTTCCCGGTCCTCCTTCGGCGGCTCGTAGAACGTGCCCAGCGAAGTGTTCAGCCGCTCGTAGGCGGCAGCGGAGGTGCGTATGCCCGCCTGTTGCTTATCGGCACGCTCATTTTCGGACGGTTCCGTCTGTGTCAGGCGGTAGTCGTCCGATGCAGCCGCCGTGTCCGGCTTTTCCGCGCCGTCGTGCCAGAACGAGGACAGGTCGCCCACCATGCCCCGGCGTTCCTTCTGCCGGTTCTCCAACTGCAACTGCTCGTAGGCTTTCGCCTTGTCACCGATGATTTTCGAGTCTTCGGGCAGGGGCATGTCCGTGTTGAATCCCTGACCCTGCCGTGCCTTCTCCCTGTCCTCGGAGGACGGTGCGAAGATGAGCCATAGGCAGCCCAAGAACAGCAGTCCCATCAGCGGATAGACCAGCATCTTCTTGCGCTGCTGCCGCTGCTGTTCGGTCAGCGGCTTCTTCTCTTTCGTTTCATTCTTCTTCTGTTCCTTTTCCATATACATTATTATATAGGTTCATACTTTCCTGCACAGGCAGGTCCAATTTCTCGATGTGCCGTATCTCCATTGCCCCGTTCCCCTTGCCGAAACCGGCGATGGCGGTGACGGTCATGTACAGGCAGAGCGAGGCGAAAGCGGCAAATGCCGTGAGGACTATCCCCAGACGCGCCTTCGGCGGCAGGGCTTCCAGTTTCCTGCGCACCCCGCCTTTCAAGCCTTCAATCAGAGTTTTCATCTTTCCCATACGCGCATCATCTTTCTATGGTTCGGATGTCCTTGTTCTCCAGCACCGTGAAGCCCTCGATGGTAAAGCCGTTGGGGTTGTCGTCCGAGCGGCTCGCGTTGAGCAGGCGGCAGGCGGTCACAAGCGTGCGTTCCGTCACGTTGCTCTCGCGGATAATCATCTGTCTTGCGTATGTCCTCGCCTCGTAGGGGTAACGGTCAAAGTTGCACACCACGCTGTCCACCTGAAGCACTTGGTTGATGTTGCCGGCGATGATGCGGTTGTAGAAGCCCTTTTCGACGAAGTCGGCGTAGTAGTTGTACGCGCTCTTGTCCGCCAAGAGCAGGGCACGTTTCACGTTGTGCTCTATCGCGCTTTTCTCCGGCGAGAGCGTGAAAAACAGCTCATGGAAACGGCGCACGTGTTCCCTCGCTTCCGCCGGACGGTTCTGCGACAGGTCCTGCGAGAGTGCGAGCATCAGGCTCTTGCCCCCGTCGAGGACGTATATCTTCTGCCGCTGTGCCTCGGCAAAGCGGAAGGCGCATACCACCGAGCAGACCACCACGAGGGCGCAGGCCGCCGTATAGACGATGCCGAACAGACGTATCTGCCGGAAACTCGTCTCGATGTTCTTTAGTGATTTGAATTCCATTTTTCTTTTCGTCTTTCTTTTTCTGTTTGTAAAATCATGTTTCGGTATCCTTTTTCCGAAGTGGCACTTCGGGGAGGTCAGAGTGGCACATAGGCAACCCCAATGTGCCACTTCGACCGTTCCGGCTGTTACCTCTTGAACACCTTTCCAGCCGTTCCCTTGATGAGCTTTCCGGCACGCCCCGCCATGTTTCCTGCGGCTGCACCTGCCACGCTGCCGCCCAAAGCCCCGGCGGTCCCGATGTTCTTGTTGTAGCTGCCGATGCCGCCTCCGGCTTGGATAATCCAGCCCGCCACCGTCGGTATGGTGAAATAACCCACGATGCCGATGATAAGGAACACGATGTACACCCCGTCGCTCGCGTCCAGCGAAAAGTTCGGGTCGGTCTGCATACGCTCGATGTCCTGCTGGAGCATCAGTATCTGGATTTTCGCCAGTATGGTGCTGAACAGGTCGGACACCGGAAGCCACAGGTAAATCTGTATGTAGCGGCTGAACCACGCCGAGAGCGTCGAGTGGAAGCCGTCCCACACGGAGAAGGCGAAGGCTATCGGTCCCAGTATGGACAGCACCACGAGGAAGAACGTCCGTAGCGTGTCGATGATGAGTGCGGCTGCGGCGAACATCAGTTCAAGCAGTTCGCGGAACCAGTCACGCACGCTTTTCTTGATGTTGTACGCCGCCCGGTCCATGTACATCCCCGTCATTGTCACCAAGTCCGATGGCGACCAGCCCAGCTCGTCCAACTGCCGGTCAAATTCTTCGTCCGAGGCGAGGTAGGCGGTTTCCGGGTTGCGCATCAGCGCCTCATACTCCAATTTGTCCTTCTGCTCCCGGTACTCGTTCATGTCGAAGGTCTGTTCTTCGAGAATCCCGTGTACGCCCTGCACGATGGGACTCAGCACGCTGTTCATCGTGCCCAACACGATGGTCGGGAAGAACAGGATGCACAGGCCTAATGCAAAGGGTCTCAGCAGCGGGTACACGTCTATCGCTTCGGCTCGTGCAAGCGACTGCCATACGCGCATCGCCACGTAGAACAGTGCGCCCAGCCCGGCAAGCCCCTTCGCCACGCCCGTCATGTCCGCGCAGAGCGGCATCATCTCGTCGTAGAGCGAAAGGAGTATCTGGTGAAGGTTGTCGAACTCTCCCATAGCCTACCAGTACCTTTCGTTAGCCGTTCCGTACAGCGACATCACCCGGTCCATGTCGTTCTTCTTCCTTGCCCTCAGGTAGCTCACCGAGATAGTCTTGCCCGTGTAGTAGCGCACGAGGTTTCGGTAGTTCATCAGGCTGCGGTAGGCGTTGTCGATGATTGCCAGCCGTTCCGCGTCCGAGAGCGACATCCCCGTGACGTTCACCACGTTCTTCAGGTCTTGCAGCACGTCCGAGCTTTCGTCTATCAGCATGGCATAGCCCGACGAGATGGCGGCAAGCTCATCGGGTGTATAGTTCTCGTCCGAGAGCATCTTCTGGTAGTTTTCCACATAGATTTCGGAGATTTCCATGACCAGCCCGATGCTCTTCGTCACCTTCACGCCGCCTTTCACCACGTCATGCACGGCTTGGAGCGCGTCGTAATACTTCTTGCCCTGTTCGAACACTTTCTTGGTTTCCAGAAAGCCGTTCAGGGTGTTCGCCTTCGTGCCCGCCGTTTCCACCATCTCCTTGGCGGAGTTGATGATGCTCTGGGCGAGGTTGCCGGGGTCGGACACCACCCACTGGGCGTTTGCCGTGCCCGCACCCGTGAGGCACAGGCAGACCGCTATCAGCGGCATTTTCAGTTTCTGTCTCATTCTCATTCACGTTGGATTTAGTGGTACATTAGCTTTTTATTGTCCTTCTTTCTTTTCGTCGTCCGAAGCGTCCTCCATATTTACCCGGATGTAGTCGCCGTTCGGCGAGAAGATCAGCACGTCCGTTTCCTCGTTGTACGCCACGTCGATGCGAAAGCCCGTGTTCATGTAGAGGTTGCCGTTCTCCTCCCGCTGGAGCAGGTAGGTTTCCGGCTTCAGCCTGCGGCGCACGCCCGACCGCCGGAACAGCGTCACCTTGTAGTGTTCACCCTCCTTGTACACCAGCACATCGGGTCCCGCCTCCGCACTCTGCCAGTTGCCGCAAATCTTCTCGCGGACATCCTCGTTTTCCTTCATTACCGTTTCGCAGGCTTGCAGCATCAGCGATGCCAAGCCAATCAAACCGCCGCAAAGCAGCAGCCGTTGTGTTTTTGTCAGTTCAATGTTCATTTTCTTCAATCTTGTTTTTTAGTTGGTAAAAATGTGTCCTTCCCTCATACGCCGTTTGAGATACCCTCATACGCCGTGTGAGGCAGGACGCTGTTTCATTACTGTTCCTCTTCTTTTCGCCTTTCCGCTATCTGCCGTATGGCGGCTTCCATGTCGCCGCCCAGTTTCTCCGCCAGTTCGCGGACTTCCATCTTCTCCGTTTCCTCCGTCGTGTAGGCGAGGTACTCGTGCATGGATACCTCCGTGGCGTACACCGCCGACTGCGTGCCGCCCAGCCCTATCCAGACCTCCTTGTACCGCCTTGACGGGTCGTTCGACTGGTTGATGGAGAGTATCTGCGACTTCTCCTTTTCCGTCAGCCCCAAGAGGGACTGTATCTGGTCAAAGCGGTTCATGAATTTTCTTTGGTCAAGCAGTATCTTGCAGTCCGAGTTATTGATGATGCTCTCCTTCACGATAGGCGACGAGATGATGTCGTCCACCTCCTGCGTCACCACAATCGCCTCGCCGAAGTATTTTCTGACCGTCTTGTACATATAGCGCAGGTAATCAGCCATGTTCGCCGAAGAAAGGGCCTTCCAAGCCTCCTCCACGATAAGCTGTTTTCGGACGCCTTTCAGCCGCCGCATCTTGTTGATAAATGCTTCCATGATGATAATCGTAACCACTGGAAAAAGCTCGGCATTATCCTTCACCGAATCAATCTCGAAGACCACGAACCGCTTGTGCAGCAGGTCGATGTTCTCCGTGGAGTTGAGCAGGAAGTCGTACCGTCCGCCCTTGTAATACTGCCGGAGCGTGGTCAGGAAGTTGTCGATATTGAAGTCCGTCTTCGCCACCTTGATGTAGCGTTCCTCCATCTCCTTGCGGTACACGTCCCTCATGTACTCGTAGAACGAGTTGAACGACGGCACGATGCACTTGTCCTGACCGAGCAGGAGGATGTAGGCGTTCACCGCGCTGCCCAGTTCCGCCGACTCCGTTTTTGTGGCGGGTTCGTTCTCGCTTTTCCACAGGGTGAGCAGCAGTGTTTTGATGCTGTCCTTCTTCTCCACGTCAAACACCCCGTCGTCCGTGTAGAACGGGTTGAACGAGATGGGCTTTTCTTCCGTGTAGGTGAAGTAGATGCCGTCCCTGCCCTTCGTCTTGCGGTGTATCATCTCGCACAGCCCTTGGTAGGAGTTGCCCGTATCGACCAGCACCACGTGCGTGCCCTGCTCATAATATTGTCTGACCAGATGGTTCATGAAGAAGGACTTGCCGCTTCCCGAAGGGCCCAATACGAACTTGTTTCTGTTCGTCGTCACGCCCCGCTTCATCGGCAGGTCGGAGATGTCGATGTGCAGCGGCTTACCGCTTATCCGGTCCGCCATGCGGATGCCGAAGGCGGAGGGTGAGTCCTTGTAGTTGGTCTCGCCGGCGAAGAGGCACACCGCCTGCCCGATGAACGTGTGGAACGCTTCTTCCGCCGGAAAGTCGGCGGCGTTGCCGGGGATGCCCGCCCAGAACAGCGTCGGGCAGTCCGTCGTGTTGTGGCGCGGCACGCAGCCCATTGAAGCCAGCTGGCTGCCCACATCGTTCTTGATGCGTTTCAGTTCCTCCGCGTCGTCGCTCCACGCCATCACGTTGAAGTGGGCGCGGACGGACTTCAGCCCCTGCGAGTGCGCTTCGTTCAGGTATTCCTCGATCCACTCGCGGTTGATGGCGTTCTGGCGGCTGTACCGCGAGAGCGACTGCATGTTTCTCGCCGTTTTCTCGAAGCGGCGCAGTTCCTCGTCGCTGTTGCCGATGAGCACGTACTGGTTGTAGATGTGGTTGCAGGGAAGCAGCAGACCCACGGGAGCGGCGAACGACAGGCGGCAGTCCGAGCGGTCAGTCGAGAGCCGTTCGTAACGGCTGTCCGTCGCCACCGCAGCGGGCAGGTCTTCCGTGTCCGACAGGGTGTGCAGGCACAGCCGGTTGTCGCCGATGCGCATCTCCCTTGCCGTCATTTCCATGTCCTCCAGACAGTCCACATTGCCCGGCGAGAGCGCGAAGTACCTGCCTATGATGCCCGTTTCCTTTTCCGTGCCCGTAAGCTCGTCATCGGAGAGCCGGCGCAGCCGGATGTGCCCCGAATCGTTCAGGATACGCGCGAACTGTTCCACCGCCTCGATGAACTTCACCGCCGTTTCCTTGTCCTGCATCTCCTTCGGCACGATGTGCCCCCGGCACAGGGTGTTCCAGTTGCTCTGCTGCCTCATGCGCTCCTTCGTCGTCTTCGTCAGGAACAGGTAGCACTTGTGGTGGAGGAACGGGCGCTCGTTGAAGTGCATCTCGTAGCTGCGGGCAAGGAAGCCCATGCCCTCCCTGCCTGTGTCGGGGCGGTACCGCTCCTTCACGTACCAGTCCTGCTTGTGCAGCACCGAGTAGTCGGGCAGCACCTTTATCGCCTTGCACCACGTGGCATGGATGGCTTCGTATTCCTCCGCCGTTACGGTATAGACCTCCGGTAGTTCCACCTCGAAGGCGGCGGTGATGTCTGCGTCCTTCGAGACGATGCAGCCGTGCTCCACCGCCAGCAGCGGGAAACGGCTTTCCAGCGTGGTGGCTTTCATTACATTTCTCATACGTTTCTTCCTTTCTTTTTTCGTCTTAACAGATTGGACACCCGTCTGCGGTGGAGCACATGGCGGGGGCGCATCCGTGCCGCGCCCAGCTTCATCAGCCCGTGTTCGCCGTACTTCGCGTTCAGGCGGAACGTGAGCCACACGGTGGCGGAAGCCGACACCACACCGAAGCCGATGCAGAGCCACTGGCCCGCGCCTGCCATGTACAGGATGACAAAGAGGATGAAGGCGGCAAGCAGTCCGCCTGCGAAGATGAACAGATATTGCGCCTTCAGTCCCTTGAACTCCACCGGACGGCCTATGCCCTTGTTGATAGGGTATTCAGCCATTGTCCTTACACCTTATTATATATGTATAGGGATGTCCGTTTATTAAAGGAAGAACGAACGGAGAATCGTCGCGCTCACAATCAGGAAGATGCACGCCCCGAACCAGCTCGCGGCGGTCTTCGAGGTGTCGGGGTCGCCCGACGAGAACTTGCCATATACCTTGATGCCCCCGATAAGCCCGACGACCGCGCCGATGGCGTAGATGAGTTTCGTGCCGGGGTCGAAATAGCTGGTCACGAGGTTGGTAGCCTCATTGATGCCCGCCATGCCGTTGCCTTGTGCGGACGCTGAGATGTTTGCAGCCAGCAGAAGGGCTGCGAGAATGATTTGTTTTTTCTTCAATGTCTTTGTCATAATCGTTTCTTTTTTGTGCCTCCGGGTTGGATAGTCCCTTTGGCGGTTGATACTTGTTTTTACTTCTTGCGGCTTTGGATGAAGCCGGCTTGTGGATTTAGTGGTTCGGTGGCAAGCCGGGGTTTAGCCGTAGTCGATTTTCTTTTTTCGCATCATTGTTTCGTTTTACTTGTTATACATAGTCACGGATGTTGAAATCCTCAATATTGTCCGGCACGTTGGGGACTGTAGTCCGTACCGCCGTCGGGGTCGGTTCCTTCCGTATGGTGGCGGAAACGCTGTCCATATAGAAGTCCATCAGTTCGTTCAGTTTCCTGCGGGTCGCTTCCGAACTCTTTTCTATCATCGCGAACAGCTCGTTGCCCTTCATGTCGCAGAACACCATCCCGGCGTGGCGGCGTTCCTCCATTGTGGCTGCCGGTTTCTTTACCGTCCGCATGGCAAGGTCGATGTCCTCGAAGGTGAAGCCGCTTGCCTCATGGGGTTCGCCGTCGTAATCCTCATCCCCGTCATATTCTGCCATGTCCGACACGCGGCTGTCGCTGAATGTTTCATCAAGTTCGTTATCGGGCACTTGGCGTGACGGCTTGTTTTCCGGTGCTTGTCCTCCGTCGGTATCCGTTTCATCGGCAAAGGTAACGTCCTTTTCGTCCACCGCCTCGGCTTCCACGGAAGTGGCAGCTTCCGGCACTGTGGTGTCCTTTTCTGGCATAATCCAGTCCGATATTTTGAACTTGCTCCTGCCCACGACATCGGGCGGCGGTTCCTGCCGTTTCCGGTCTGTGTTTTCTTGGCTCCCGGCCTTCTGCCGTTCCTGCTGCTCCCATGTCAGATAGAAAAGTATCCACAGGTTGCACATCATCATCAGGACAATCAGGAATGTCACCATCGGCTTATCGTTATCTGTTCGACAATCCCGTGGCTTTTCCTCCCATGCAGGGTTTCCAGTTCAGCCCTGTGCCGTTCAAGGTGTTCGGTGACAATGCTGTCTATGTAACCGGATATGGTTGTCCCTTGCCCTCCCGCCATGCCTACGATCCGCTTGACGGCTTCATGGTTCTCGCGGCTGATGTACACAGCCTTCTGTGCGGTTCCTTCCGGCCTGCGCCTGTTGAGGTACTTGCCCGCATAGGCTTCTTCCTTTCCCTTGCGTCTGAAAATGTTGATGTTCAGTTTCATGATTCCTGCTGTTCCGTTTTAGTGTCTGTAAATGGGACTATCCCTTCCAACAAGTCCATGATTTCATCCTGATGTTCCTCGAAATACCGCGCCAGCACATTGTCTATATAGTCTGACAGGGTAATCATCCTGTCTTTGCCAACGGTGCGGACGATTCGCTGTATCTGCTCGTAATGTTCGGTGCTGATTTGTACCGGCTTGTTTTTACGGACGGTTCCGTCTGCTTCTTTCAGGAATGTGGAAACATAGTGTTCCAGTCCTTGTTTCTTGCTGCCGTTCTGTCCGACGGACGTTTTCGGGCTTTTCTTCTTGTCCGTTCTTGCTTTTTCCATTGTCGTTCTTGTTTTAATGTTAATAAATGTCTTTATAATTCTTCTTGTAAAGCCTGCGTATCACTTCCTCGTTTTCCTTGAAGTGATGCTCAAGCACATGGTTCACATAAACCGAAAGTGAAAGGCTGTCCTTTCCGATGACCCTGACGATGCCCCGGATGCGTTCATGGAACTCCGGGTTTATATAGGCGGATTTCGCCGACTTGACCGGGCCTTTCGTCGGCTGGAGGAATTTTTCCATATATTCCGCCTCCTGCATTTCACAGTCGTCCGTTTTCTTCGGTTGCACGTCCGGCTTCTGTGGCCGGGCAGGTCTTTCCTTGCCGGTTCCTTTCTCATCCGCGCTGTCTTGGGCGGCGGGCGCGGGCATTTCCGGACGGAACGAGTCCAGAAACTTGCCGGGGTCAATATCGACATCGAGTTTCTTCGCCATCGGTTCAACGTTTTACGATGCCGAGTATTTCTTCCGCGAGGGCGTCGATGCCGCTTCCTTTTGCCAGCACCTTGTCAGGGGGCAGCAGCGTGGAACGGAAAAACGGACGGTCGCCTTCCTCCGAGCCTTCCTTGCGGAAACGCTTGCTGTCGGGCAGGCTTGTCTTCAGCGTTTCCAGCCCCATCCCGGCAATCACCTTGTCGTAGATGTCGTACAGGTCGGTCTTCTCGCGCTTGTCCACCATGTTCCACAGCAGTCGGATACCCTTGATGTTCGACTTGCCGGTGGTAATCAGCGTGTCGTTGATGATGCTTGCATACTTCAGCGAGCTTTCCATGATGAAACGGTCGGCGGCTATCGGGCAGAAAATGTAATCCATGGTCGCCACCGTCTTGATCAGTCCGAGGTTGTTCACCGTACCCGTCAGGTCGAAAAAGATGAAATCGGGCGGTGTCGCCGACTCAATGAAGGGTTTGACCGTTTCTATCGCATTGTCGGGTCGGCTGCCCACAATCGGATAGGCACGTTTGCCGATGCGCTTGAACTGGTCGTATGCCAGCTTGCGCAGGTACGGGTTACGCTCGATGTTCTTCAGGTCACGCTCGCGCATGTCCTTGATGCTGAACTGGGGGAAGTCGCAGTCCACGACTACCACGTCATACCCTTTCACGTAATACAGGTAACTCGCCATCAGTACGGTGAGTGTTGTTTTGCCGGCCCCTCCCTTCTGGGTGGAGAAGGCGATGAACAAAGGTTCTTTTTTCATTCTTTCTTCTTTTTATTGTTAATAATCTGTTGTCCGGTCGGCTTGCCATCCTGCCTGTTGTCCTGCACGCCCGCTAACCGTCCGTCACGCCCGCTTGCCGGTCTGCCTGTTCTCCGGCTGTCCGGCAGACTGGTCATCCGGGAATCCGGCAGGCTGGTCGGTCGGACGGTTGGCTTGTCAGACGGTTGGTCGGTCAGCCGACCTTCTGCCTGCAAAGTAAAGGGCATTTTTCCAACTCCGTATCGTTTCCGCCTTTGGTGGCAGCTTGTGGCAGCAAGTGGTAGGGAGTGGCTTTATCCGCAGACATTTCCAAAATGTCTTCCGCCTTCCAGTCAGCCTGTTTGTCAGTTGGTCTGTTCTCCGGCTGTCCGGCAGACTGGCCATCCGGGAATCCGGCAGGCTGGTCGGTCGGACGGCAGGCAGGTCAGCCGACCTTTCTGCCTGCAAAGTAAAGGGCATTTCCTCAACTCCGTACCGTTTCCGCTTTTGGTGGCAGCTTGTGGCAGCAAGTGGTAGGGAGTGGCTTCGTTCTTGTCACGTTTTCAAGGGCTTAAACGCCCTACCTTTGCACCCAAGCGGCAGGGCAATGCTCCCGGCGCGTACCGCAGCCCCCGGCTCGTCCTTCTTTTGAGCAGCCGAAGGGTATCGGGCGACCGATACCTTTATGGGATTGTTATGACAGGTATATCCCCAATCCGTCTGCTACGGATTTTTGTGTCCTCAAAGACACAGCAAGGTATGTTTCGAGTTACCCGAAACCTTGCGGGTTACTCCCGCAAGCCTTGCCCCTGAAAGGGGAAGGGGGCTTCCTCTCCGAAGTCGGGAAGCCTGTTTCCTACCTGCGGCACGTGTGCCGGAAGCTGCGCTTATGCCGTGAAACCACTAAATCCATAGTAATAATGAACAGAGAACGTAAGAAAGGGGGAAGACACCCCAAGTTGGAAAAGAAAACGCACCATGTGATGCTGCGTTTCAACGACGAGGAATGGCTCAGGTTCCTCGCCATGTACGAACAGACGGAGGTGAAGGCAAAGGCGGTGTTCGCCAAGGCACGCATCTTCGGCGGGGAGTTCCGCGTGTTCCGGGAGGACAGGACGCTGGTGGAATACTACGCCAAGCTGTCTTCATTCCATGCGCAGTACCGCATGATAGGCAACAACTACAACCAGACCGTCAAGGAGTTGCGCTGCCATTTCTCCGAGAAAAAGGCGATGGCATTGCTCTACCGGCTGGAGCAATGCACGAAGGAACTGGCGGCATTGACCCGCCAAATCGTGGAACTGACAAAGGAGTTCGAGGAACGATGGTCGCAAAAATCAGTTTAGGAAAATCCTTGTTCGGGGCATTGGCGTACAACGGGGAGAAGATTAACAAGGAACAGGGCAAACTGCTCGGCACGAACAAAATCTTCGACGGCTGTTCCGGCAGGATGGATATCCACCGCGCCATGCAGGACTTCTCACGTTACCTCTCGCCCCACGTGAGGACGGAGAAGCCCGTCATGCACGTATCGCTCAACCCACATCCCGATGACCGACTGACGGACATGGAACTGGAGGGCATTGCGCGTGAGTACATGGAACGGATGGGGTTCGGCGAACAGCCGTACATCATCTATAAACACGAGGACATCGACCGCCACCACCTGCACATCGTGACCATCCGTGTGGATGATAACGGCAGGTGCATCAGCGACCGCTACAACTTCCGCAGGAGCAGGGAGATTACCCGTGAGCTGGAACGCAAGTACGGTCTGCACCCCGCCGACCGCAGGCAGCACCGCCATGACAACCCCTTGCGGAAAGTGGATGCTTCGCAAGGCGACGTGAAGCGTCAGGTGGCGAACACCGCCAAGGCGGTCATGGCGGCTTACAAGTTCCAGACGATGGGCGAATACCGCGCCCTGCTCTCCCTTTATAATGTCACGGTGGAGGAAGCCCGTGGCAACGTGAACGGGCGTGAGTATCACGGGCTGGTCTATGCCGCCACCGACGATGCCGGGAACAAGGTGGGCAATCCTTTCAAGGCATCCCGTATCGGGAAGTCCGTCGGCTATGAAGCTGTGCTGCGCAGGTTTGAATTTTCCAAAGGGCAGATCCGCGACAAGCGTCTGGCGGACAGGACACGCAAGACCGTCGCCGCCGCGCTCGCCCGGACATACCGCAAGGAGGAGTTCATCGACCTGCTTCGCGCAAAGGGTGTGGATGTGGTGTTCCGCCACACGGACGAGGGGCGCATCTACGGGGCGACCTTCATCGACCACCGCACGGGCTGCGTGCTGAACGGCTCGCGCTTGGGCAGAGAGTTTTCTGCCAACGCCTTGCAGGAGCATTTCACCCTGCCGTATGCCGGCACTCCGCCGATACCGTTCACCATTACGGAGGACGAACCGCAGCAGGAAGCCCGTACCTATGTGGAATACGACGAGGGGCACTCCACCGGCTTGGGGCTGCTCGGTGGCGATGCGTCGGGCGCACAGGCGGAAGAAGCCGCCTTCGAGCGTGACCTCAAACGCAGGCGGAAGAAACGCCGCAAGGGTTTGGGGCTGTAATTTATCCCTCCGCAGGGCATAGGGGATGAGGTCGGACTTCATCCTACATCAAGTCCGGCCTCATGTACCATGAAGTCCGGGGTGATGTATGCCCGCCTCTGTACCGTGCCTTGCGGAGATATTGTTCAACTTAAAAACAGAAACAGATTTATGTCACAACAGGAAGACGATTTGAGGGCATTGGCGAAAATCATGGATTTTCTGCGTGCCGTAAGCATTTTAATGGTGGTCATCCACCTTTATTGGTATTGTTACGAAGCCGTAAGGCTGTGGGGCATCGACATCGGCGTGGTGGACAGGGTACTGATGAACTTCGACCGCACCGCAGGATTGTTCCGCTCCATCCTTTATACGAAACTCTTTGCGTTGGTGCTGCTGGCGCTCTCGTGTCTGGGCACAAAAGGGGTCAAGGAGGAAAAAATCACGTGGGCAAGGATTTGGACGGTGCTTGCCGCAGGGCTTGTGCTGTTCTTTCTGAACTGGTGGATATTGTCCCTGCCGCTGCCCGTAG